>JAABUZ0100000981.1_pt1 | contig 59165 bp, 66 predicted proteins | sample 5562091 | NCBI WGS metagenome assembly JAABUZ01 (sample SAMN12813069, study PRJNA571459) | rock metagenome | isolation source: Antarctica rocks | place: Antarctica: Victoria Land, Linnaeus Terrace sud | collected 2015-12-21 | reverse complement strand
ACCATATAAGTGACCTCCTGACAGGGCCGCAGTCGCCGTTACGACTGCTGTTAAGCCCTGCTCAGGAGGACATTTAAACGTCAGGCCCGGACAGAACCGGCCGCGTCACGCGGTGACTCCAGGCTAAGTAGCCTGCGGGCGCAGCCCGGCGTGCGCCGCGGGACCGAGCGCCGGGGCGGATCGGCAAAGCCATGAGCGCAGTTCAGCCGTCACGCAGGAGTAGCCAGTTCAGGACGCTCGCGCCAGTCGTGATCTTCGACATGGCGGGGCCGCTCGTAGTCTTTCAGGCCCTGCGCTCGGGCGGCCATAGCGAGGTTACCTCGCTGATCATCAGCGGCATCTTCCCGATCATCGGAATACTGCTGGGCGTCGTGCGCCAGCGGCGTCTGGACCCGGTCGGGGTGCTCGTGCTGATCGGAATAGCGCTCGGCACCGCCGTTGGTCTCGCGACCAACAGCGCCAAGGCCCTGCTGCTCGAGGGGACGGTGTTTCCGGCTGTGTTCGCGCTCGTGCTGCTGGGCTCGCTGCTCGCCCGGCGTCCTTTGATGTTCTACTTCGCACTCGAGAGCATGGGCGGCGAGACTCCGAAGGGACGCGCCTTTGCCCAGCGCTGGCACTCCCACCCCGGCTTCCGCCGCTCCTTCCGCGTGATGACAGTCGTCTGGGGAGTCGGCATGCTCGCGGTAGCGGCTGCGTTGGTGCTCGCCATCGAGACTCAGTCGATCGGAACGGCAAAGACGCTCTCCAACGTGCTTCCCTACGTGGCAATCGCGATCCTGACGGTGTGGACGATCCGGCACGTAAAACGCAGCCAGCGCAAGGGCGAGCAGGTCGACGCGGCCAGGGCCGCCGGCAACCGTGCCTGAGGTGCTTGGCGCCTCAGGCCTCGGGAACTGCCAATCAGCCGGAGCCTTCGGCCTGCGCCATCGCGCAGCGCAGGCCGGGAAGATCCTCGGCGAGCGCGATAGTCAGTGCCCCCGGACCGTCGAGCGCCAAGATGGCCCAACCCGCCCCCGCGGACGCTCGGGCCCGCGCGGATGGCGAAAGCGCCGGCAGGTCGCGGCCGGCGGCAAGGACGAGCCCCACGGCGCGGTGAACGCCGAGCACGGCCGGACCGTCCCACGCCTCCACGCCGGGGCCCAGAGTGAGCTGGTGGCGAAGCAGGGGTTGGCCGTCGAGATCGGCGTCCAGGCGCAGGTCGAGGTGCCCGGGCGCCTCCCCGCAGCGGCCCAATACGATCTCCTCGGCCCAGCGCACGGCGCCGCTGCCGTACAGGCGCACACTCACCCGCTGGCGGTGATGGGCACCGGAGGTGGCGATCAGCGGCTCGAGCCCCCAGTCCAAGGTGCCGCCATCCTCCACACGTGCCGCGAGGTGCTGCTCGGTGCCGGTCCCGCTCCATGCCACGGTCGCCGCGGCCGAGCGCACCGTCAAGCTGGCCCCAGCCTCCACCGACAAGTCGATCTCCACGACGTCATCGCCGACCGGGCTAGCCGCGCTCGAGACGAGGTACACGGCATCTGGAGTGCAGCGCCAAGCCAGCGGCGCGCCATCCATACGACGCGTCAGCCGGCTCTGTCCGCCGCGCGCCAGCGGCGCCGACGCCGTCAATTCGGCTGCGCAGTGCACGCCAACTGGTCCTTGACCCAGGTCCCCACAGCGCCGGCGAACGAATCTAGGACCAGGCTGGTGAAGACGATCGGCCTGGTCCCGCGGGCAGCCTGTGCGTCGCGGCGCATGACTTCCAGGTCAGCGCCGACGAAGGAGGCCAGGTCGGTCTTGTTGATCACCAGCAGATCCGAGGACGTGATGCCCGGCCCACCCTTACGCGGCACCTTATCCCCGCCGGCCACGTCGATCACGAAGATCTGTCGATCGACCAGCCCGTAGCTGAAGGTTGCCGTCAAGTTGTCGCCCCCCGATTCGACCAGCACCAGCTCCAGCCCGGCAAAGCGCGCCTCGAGCGCCTCGACAGCGTCGAGGTTGGCCGAGATGTCGTCGCGAATCGCGGTGTGAGGGCAGCAGCCGGTCTCGACCGCGACGATCCGCTCGTCGGCCAGCACCGCAGCCGCCCGGAGCATCTTGGCGTCTTCACTGGTGTAGATGTCGTTGGTGACCACCGCGACCGAGCGCTGTGCAGCCGTCGAGCGGCACAGCGCCGCGACCAGCGCGGTCTTGCCGCTGCCGACCGGCCCGCCAATCCCGATGCGCAGGGGCCGGCCAGCCGGCCGCCCGTCACGAGGCAAACAGACGCACCTCCCATTGCGCATGACACTCGGCGCCCACTTCAGCGAGGGGCGCGCTGAGGGCGGGTAGCTCGCTCAGGGATGCTCGAGAGCCTGCCGGCGCCGTGGCAGCAGCCCCGGCGGCGGCCACGGCGTTGACAGCCGGACCGAGATCAGCCAGGCAACGAGCGACGGCGAAGGGGTCTAAGCCGAGCAGCCGCGTCGCCGCCCATGCCGGGCCCGAGACGACAGCGTAGGCCGCGACCAGAGCGGCGTCGCCCGGGTCAAGTCCGCCCGCGAACGCGACGGTACCGAGGGCGATGGGCCACATCGGGCGCGCCTGACACGCAGCGGCCAACTCGTCCAGCGAAGCCGAGGGCCACATCCGTTGCCCTGCACGGAGCAGGGCCCGCCCCTGGGTCCTGCCGGCGCGGCGCAGAGCGGGAGAGGGGCAACGGGCGAGCGCTTCGCGATCCAGCGCGAGCGCCTGGCCAGCACCGGCGGCCAGAGACGCACACGTGGCCGCGGCGAGGGCGCTGTCCACTGCACCCGTGGTGGCCAACCTCCCGCGCAGGTACGCGGCCAGATCGTCCACGGCCGACACTCGGCCGGTGGCTACCGCCTCCTCCAGCCCGCCAGAGTGGGCGTGCCCCCCCGCCGGCAGCCGTCCGTCGGCCAGCAGCAGCAGCGCGCTGGTGGCGCAGCCGCCCGCGCTCGTCACGAACTGCCCGTTCTCATCTGGTGTCCGCGCTGTCACGAGGTGCCCGCGCTCATCAGAGGTGCCCGCGCCGATCGCGTCGTGCCCGCGCTCATCAGAAGAGAAAGTACCGCTGGGCCATGGGGAGCGCTTGCGCCGGGGCCGCGGCGATCGCCTCGCCATCGACGGTGACCGTAAAGCTGTCAGGGTCCACCTCGATCTCGGGAAGGGCGTCGTTACAGGGCAGATCGGCTTTGGTCAGCGCGCGAGTATTGCCGACGGGCACCATCCGGCGAACCACGCCGAGCTCGTCCGCCAAACCCGCCTCCAAGGCGGCGGGGGCTACGAAGGCAAGCGATGTCTTCGCCGCCGCAGCCGGTGCCGCTCCGAACATCGGCCGCGCCAGGACCGGCTGGGGCGTAGGGATCGAAGCGTTGGCATCGCCCATCTGGGCCCAGGCGATCATGCCTCCCTTGAGCACCAGGGATGGGCGGACGCCGAAGAACGCCGGCTCGTAGAGGACGAGGTCGGCGAGCTTGCCGACCTCAACCGAGCCCACGTGTTCAGCCAGGCCGTGGGCCACGGCGGGACAGATCGTGTACTTGGCCACGTAGCGCCGCGCGCGGTGGTTGTCCGCCGGTCCGTCGCCGGGAAGTGGACCCCGCCGGCGCTTGCCGGCATGCGCGGTCTGCCAGGTCCGCAGCACCACCTCGCCCGCCCGCCCCATGGCTTGGGAGTCAGACCCGATCATGGCGATCGCCCCGATGTCGTGCAGGACGTCCTCGGCAGCGATCGTCGAGGGACGGATCCGACTCTCTGCAAACGCCAGGTCCTCTGGAACTGACGGGTTGAGGTGGTGGCAGACCATCAACATGTCGAGGTGCTCGTCGATCGTGTTGACGGTGTGTGGGCGGGTGGGGTTGGTGGACGAGGGCAGCACGTTGGGCTGCCCGGCGACGCGAATGATGTCGGGGGCGTGGCCGCCCCCCGCTCCTTCGGTGTGGTAGGCGTGGATCGTTCGGCCCGCGATCGCCGCCAGCGTGGACTCCAGGAAGCCGGCTTCATTGAGCGTGTCGGTGTGGATCGCAGCCTGGACGCCGGCAGCATCGCACACGCTCAAGCAGGCGTCGATCGCCGCCGGGGTGCAGCCCCAATCCTCGTGCAGCTTGAAGCCGGCGGCACCGGCTCGTACCTGCTCCCACAGGCCCTCGGCCGAGACGGTATTGCCCTTTCCGAGCAGGACCACGTTCACCGGCCACGCGTCAAGCGCTTGCAGCATCCGCGCCAAGTGCCAGGCCCCGGGTGTGACCGTCGTGGCCCGGGACCCCTCGGCGGGACCGGTACCACCGCCGACGATCGTGGTGATGCCCGTAGCCAGCGCCTCATCGAGGATCTGCGGGCAGATCAGATGCACGTGACAGTCGATCGCACCGGCGGTGAGGATCTTGCCGTTGGCGGCGATCACCTCGGTGCAGGGTCCGATCGCGAGTCCCGGCGTAACGCCGTCCATGATGTCTGGGTTGCCGGCCTTGCCCAAGCCGGCAATGTGACCGTCACGCACACCGATGTCAGCCTTGACCACTCCCCAGTGGTCAAGGACGATCGCGCCCGTCAGCACCAGGTCGGGCGCGCCCTGGGCGCGGGTGGCCCGGCCCTGGCCCATCGACTCACGGATGACCTTGCCGCCACCAAACACGGCCTCGTCGCCGGCTCTGGCGGGCCCGCCACAGCGATCCTCGGTGATCTCGATCAAGAGGTCGGTGTCGGCCAGCCGGATGCGGTCACCCGAGGTCGGGCCATACAGAGCGGCGTAGCGTTCACGGCTGAGCTCGTAAGCGCCAGGGTCCGGCTCAGCCATCGAGCGGGCCTCCGACCTCGCCTCGAAAGCCGGCGGCGATGCGGGACCCGGCGAAGCAGACGAGCCCGACATCGCGTCCCGCTCCCGGTTCGAAGCGGGCGCTGGTGCCGGCGGGGAGCGCCAGGTGTTGGCCCCTCGCAGCCGCGCGGTCGAACTGGAGCGCCGGATTGGACTCGGCGAAGTGGAAGTGGGAGCCGACCTGAACCGGGCGGTCACCGGTGTTCAGGACGCGCAGGACGGTCACGTGGCGACCTGCGTTGAGGGCGATCGTCCCGCCTGGATGAACAACTTCTCCGGGAATCACAAGCTCATGGGATTGGCTGGTGGACCGTTACGAGCTTGGTGCCATCGGGAAACGTCGCCTCTACCTGTACCTCGTCAAGCATCTCCGGGATGCCATCCATCACGTCGCCGCGCGACAGAACGCCGCGAGCGCTCGCCATCAGCTCTGCCACCCGGCGGCCCTCGCGCGCTCCCTCGAGCACGAAGCTCGCGATGATCGCCACCGTCTCAGGGTGGTTGAGCTTGATCCCCCGAGCCAGCCGGTCACGGGCCACGATGGCGGCAAGCGACACGAGCAGCTTCTCCTGCTCGTGCGGGCTCAGTCGCATCGACACCTCTCGCGGTCGCGGTCGCTCACGTGCGCGTCGTGCGTCAGCTCTCCGATCTCGTGCCCACGAGGGAAACGCTATCGCCTGGGTGCTTGCACATGTCGTGACAGCTCTTCTCCAGCGTGCAACACAGCGAGCAGATGGAGGTGTCGTGGAACGGGCAGATGGCCATATCCGGGAGCTCGAACTCCCGCTGGCAAACCCCGCAGATGGCCGTTTGCGGCTCCGCTGACTCCACGACTTCGTCCTCGAGCAACACGTCTGGCCGGGCGATGTAGTACTTGCCCTTGGTGGCGATCGCGATCACTGGTGAAAGGACGATTGCGACCCCGAGTGCCAAGAACGGCGAGAACGCGTACAGGGTCTGGCCGAAGGCGTGGAAGTAGGCGGCCAGCGACACCGCCGAAGCGATCAGCATCGATCCGAACCCGACGGGGTTGACCGCGTAGAGGTGTGCTCGCTTGAACTCTACGTAGGAGGGGCTCAGCCCGAGCGGCTTGTTGATCACCAGATCGGCCGCCACCGCCCCGATCCAGGCGATCGCGACGTTGGAATAGAAGCCGAGGACGTTGTTCAAGAATCCGAACACTCCAGCCTCCATCAGGATCAGGGCAATCCCGACGTTGAGGAAGATCCAGACGAAGCGGCCGGGATGAGAGTGCAGGACCCGTGAGAAGAAGTTCGACCACGAGAGCGAGCCCGAGTAGGCGTTGGTCACGTTGATCTTGATCTGGGACAGGATCACGAAGATGGTGGCGATCGTCAGCGCCGCGCCTGGGACGAACACCTTGTAACCGCCTAAGACCTGGATGATGGGCTCGACCGCCTTCGCAGAGCCAACCTTCTGGAAGACGAAGAACGCGAGAAAGCCGCCGGCGATCTGCTTGAAGGCGCCGAGAACGACCCACCCCGGCCCCGAGGCGAGTACCGCTGACCACCAGCGAATCCTGTTCTCCGCAGTCTTGGGCGGCATGAAGCGCAGGTAGTCGACCTGCTCGCCGATCTGGGCGATCAGGGAGAGGGCGACCCCTGCGCCCAGACCGAAGCCGATGAGGTCGAACGACGCCCCGCTGGTCGATTTGCCGGCGAAGTGCGTCCAGGAGCTCAGCGCGCTCGGATGGGCCGCCAGCACCGCGATCAGCGGGGCGATCATCAGCGCCAGCCACAACGGTTGGGTCCAGGTCTGCATCTTTGCAAGGAAGGTCATCCCGAACGCCACCAGCGGGATGATCACCAGCGCCACGATCAGGTAGCCGACCGCGAGCGGAATGCCGACCGCGCTCTGGAGCGCCTGGGCCATGATGCTGCCCTCGAGCGAGAAGAAGATGAAGGTGAAGCTGGCGTAGATGAGCGAGGTAAGCGTCGAACCCAGGTAGCCGAAGCCCGCCCCCCGCGTCAACAGGTCCATGTCGATCGAGTACTTGGCCGCGTAGTAGGCGATCGGGACGCCGGTCAGGAAGATGACCACCGCGGCCGCCACGATCGCCCAGATCCCGCTCGTGAAGCCGTGGGTGACGAAGATCGAGCCACCGATCGCATAGTCGGCCAGGTACGCGATGCTCCCGAGTGCGGCCGATGCCACGACGTACTCGCTCCACTTGCGAAACGACCGCGGCGCGTAGCGCAGCGAGTAGTCCTCCACCGTCTCCCTGGTCACGAACTTCCTCAGCCGGCCAGGTGAGCCGCCCCTCGCCTCGGGGACTCGTCCCTTGGGCGGTTCCGGAGCTGTTGGTGTTGCGGTTGCCATGGCCGGACTCCTTCGGCTGCCCCGCCATCGGGGCCGAGCGGTTCGTGCTCCGCCCTCCGGGGCTGAGCAGGTGGTCGGAAGCGAATTCGTTCGCCGTCCGCGCACCGTAAGGCGGCAATGAGTCGAGAAGGTTTCGCCCGTATTACCGGCTGTGTGCCTGCGCTCCAGATCGGCTGTGCGAGCTCGTCGGCATCTTCAACGCCGAAGCATCGAAGAGCTCGCCGGGCCAGACATCGAAGGCTTGCGACTCATCGCATGAGAACCTGCCGCGTCGCACGGCGCTCTCACATCGGGGCGCCCGGATTTGAACCGGGGACCTCACCGACCCGAACGGTGCGCGCTACCAGGCTGCGCCACGCCCCGATAGACGCAGTATCCCACACCGAGCCTCAATCTACGCTTCGGATCTGGCGCTACCCCACTCAGGGCACCCGTCAGTTTTCCCGACGAGGCGAAGCCGGCGCTACTTGGCGTTCACGGTCACGCCCAGCAGCCCCGGCAGCTGAAGTTGCAGCGCCGGTAGCCCGAGCTGTGACAAAACAGGCAGGCTGAGTGAGAGCGGAGGCAGCCCGATCACAGGCACAGTGACCGCCACCGTGCCGGTCCCGGGCTGACCCGGTGGGGTTCCGAGCAGAGGTCCCAGCAGTCCCGGCGATCCGGGGGCGTGTGGCGTGGGCTGCACGACGGGAGGGGGAGGCTGCGGAGGAACGGAATAAATCGGGGCAGGATTGGCGCCCGGTTGCGCGATGGGTGCCGGCGGGGTCGGAGTAGAGCTCGTCGTGCCGGGGCTCGTGCCCGGTGTCCGCGAGCCCGAGCGCCGCCCGAAGGCGACCGGAGATCCGCCGCCGATGGAGCCTGCGGAGCCTGGTCGGTGAGCCTTGCTGCGTGACCCTCCTCGGCCTACGCTGACGGCCGCTACCGAGCCGTTCTTGCCGACGCTCGCGCCGGCCGTATGATGAGCGCCACCGCTCCCCGTCCGGCCGCCGGGCCGCGCGGCGCCACCGGTTCCCGCCTGACGGGTGCCCGCGTCGGCGGTCCGGTTCGCGCTTGCGACCCGCGACAGCGGGGCTTGGTGTGCGTGGTGTATCTCCGATACGACGACCACGCCGCCACCCACACCTGCGAGCGCGACTACGCTCGCCACGGCGGCAACCAGTCCATGGCCGCCCAGGGAACCCGCGGCACCTGTGAGTGGCGCTGCCGCCGGGATCGAGTGCAGCGCGCCTGCGGCATGCAAGCCGTGTCCGGCCACGGCGTGCTTGCGAGCACCCGCGCCGGGCCAGTGCAGCCAGTGCAGGGAGAAGGGAAATGGAAAGAACGCGGCGACCTTGCCGGCCAGGCTCGGGCGCACCAGGATCGACTCGTCGACGCCGGCGACCAGGGCATGACGCCGGCACGGCCGGCAGTGGGCCAGGTGCCGCGTGAGCTGGCGCCGCTCACGGACGCGAAGATTGCGCAACGGGGGCGCACCGTCCTCGATCGCCGTCTGAACCTGCGCGCAGCGCCGCCCGCTCACGAGCTCGTCGTACTCCCCCCTCAGCCGGCGGCGGGCTCGGAACAGCGTGCTCTCCACCATCGCGCGCGACATCCCCATGTGCTCTGCGATCTCGCTGTAGGAGAGGCCCTCCAGCTCGCGCATCACGATGATCCGATGGTGGCTCTCCGACAAGCCGCCGAACGCGCCTTTCAGATCGTCTAGGCGCTGCTTGCCCTCGAGCGCGGCCTCAGGTGTTGGCGAGCTGGAGAGCAGGCCGCTCGCGCCGTGGTCCGAGTCATCACCAGCCTCCAGCGGCACCTCCTGCATGCGCCGCGTGCGGCGGAACTCGTCGATGCAGGCGTTCTTGGCGATCTCGTACATCCATGGCTTGAACGCGATCGGATGCTCGGTGGCGCGCAGCCGGCGCAGCGCGGAGATGAAGGCCTCCTGCACGATGTCCTCCGCGCGCCCGTGATCGCCGACCATCCCGAAGACGTAGGAGCCGATGCGACTGCGGTACCGGCCGTAGAGCTCTTCGAAAGCCCGGTCATCGCCGCTCCTGACGGCCGCGATCAGGTCACGCTCGGTGGACGAAAACGATATTGGTTGGACCATGCTCAATGCCGACATGACGATTCCCCCAAATCAAGGAACTAATGGTTGCGTCCCCAGCGGGTGCATCCAGACCCCTACCAGAGGGCTTCACACGATATCACTCATGTGTCCGTTTGTCCAGGGCTCTCCAAGAATGGCTGGCCGGAGGGAGAACGGTTCGGCCAAGAATGTTGAGACCGTCCGCCCGACCCGGCATACTCGTACTCATGTAGCTAGCCCCAAATAGAGGAGCATTCCTGATGTCCAATCACCTGACACCCACCGAGCTTGCGCAAGAATCCGGCTTGGAGCGTCGCGACGTGATCGCCAAGTGCCTCGAGCTCGGCGTTCCGATCTTCAACGGCCGAATCGACAAGACGCTCTTCCTCTCCAGCCTGCATGGGCCACTTGGCTCCGCGTCCGGTTTCCGTGAGTCCGTCGGCGCTCAGGCCAGCCTGCGCGAGCCTCCTAGCTCCCCGGCGCTCCGGCCCCAAGCCGCCCAGGGGTAAGGCTTGAGGGTAGGTCCCGCGGGACCTACCCTTTGAGTCCCGGCCTGACTGGCGCAGCAGCCTTCCAATCAGCGCTGGGCTGATTGGCGCAGCAGCGTCGAAGTCGTTTGCTCGAAGATCTTCCGCCACGCGCGAGTGCTCTCGCGCTCGGCTTCGAAGTGCTTGATCACCTGGCGCACGCGGGTCGCGGAGATCTCGACGTCGTGGCGCGCGCAAACGCGCCTGAAGTGCCCGTAGTCGTGCGCCAGCTTGAGCGTCACCGATTCAAAGCCGTGCCGGGCGATCTCCAACCGTGAGCTGTAGTTCATGACGCTCGTCTGGAACATCAGCTCGTCGTTTGGCTCGGGCTCGATCAAGATGATGTCGACGCCCGGGTAGCGCTCCTCCCAGCTCCGGGCCATTTCGTGCAGGCGCTGATAGGCGACCAGCTTGAACGCCTGGTAGCCGATCTGCGGAAAGCCCATGTCCGAGACGCGGCGCGCACGTGAGCCTGTCAGGGTCGGGATCCGCTTCTCGAAGTCATTGACGTAAGGGACGAGCGGGTTCACCACGACGATGAACTTCGCTCCGGCGTGCACCGCGATGTCCAGATTGGTCGTGGACAGGACGCCCCCGTCGATCAGCTCCCTGTCCTTGACCATCACCGGCTTGTAGAGCATCGGCACCGCGCTGGAAGCCCTGACAGCAGTCGAGATCGGCACGTCGTCCCAGCCCTCCGAACCGAACACGATCCGCTCACAGGTGTCGAGGTCGGTCGCGGCGAGGTAGAGCTCGTTGGGGAGCAGGCGGAAGTCGTCGGTCCGCTCCGGGCCCGACAGGATCATCTGCACGTAGCGCTCGATCCCTGCGCCCGAGTACAGCCCCGAAGGCAGCGCCTCCGCCAAGCCGGCGACGATGTCCACGGCTGAGATCTGCCCCATGCCGGCGACCAGCGTGCGCACCAGCGTGGCGAGCCGGAACGGCATCAGCAGGCCCTTGCTCAGGAACTCCGTGTAGTTGGGCCTCAGCAGCGAGCTGACGCGGGCATCCGGGAAGGCGCTCGAGCTCTGCGGAGCGATCACCCCCATCATCTCCTCGGGTGTCGCCCCGTTGGCGAGCGCCGCGGCGACGAACGCTCCCGAGCTCGTCCCGACGTAGATGTCGAACTCGTTGACCGTGCGATTCACCGACAGCAGGTCAAGCGCGCGCAGCGCGCCGATCTCGTAAACCCCCCCGGTCAAGCCGCCGCCGCCCAGCACGAGCGCCGAGCGCGAGCGCGCCCGGCGGTGCCCCCTCGGCTGGCGAGCGCCGGGGTTTGGGCGGTCGGCCACGGCAGACACCGCGGTGTCGAGCTTGACGACTTTGCCCATGCTGCCGCGATTGTACGGGGCCACGGCCCCCGCGCCGCCGCGGTCCCCCGGCCTCCCGCTTTCGTCCGAAGCGACGCCCTCTCCGGCGCAAATTGTCTAGGATCGAACCGATGCGACGCCTCTCGGCCACGCTGGCGGCCTCGGCGGCGCTTTGCGCTGCGGGCTTCGGGGTCATCTTCGCCGCCGGCCCCGCCACCGCGTTCGCCGCTCCAACGAGCAGGGCGACCGCCGGGGCGCAACTAGGCCTGCGGCGCGTGCTCTCCCGGGACATCGCGAACGCGGGGCGCTCGAGTGGCGCCTACGTCCTCGATCTCAGTACCGGGCGCGCGCTCTACGCGGCCGCCGCGCAGGCGGGCCGCCTGCCCGCCTCCGTCGAGAAGCTCTACACCACCTCGACGGCCCTGCTGCGCTTCGGCCCGCAGGCTGAGCTGCAAACCAGCGTGCTCGGCACCGGCACCGTGGGCCCCCACGGGGACTGGCGCGGCACACTCTATTTGAAAGGGGGGGGCGACCCTACCTTCGGCTCGGAGAGCTTTGACCGCAGCAGCTACGGGACCGGGGCGACGATCCAGCGGCTCGTGGACAATCTCGTGCGCGTCACCCAGATCACATCCATACAGGGCGCGATCGTCGGTGACGAGTCCTATCTGGACTCGCTGCGCGGGACACCAGACTCCGGATACCGGTCATCCGCCTACACAGAGGGCCTGCTCAGCGGGCTGGCCTACGACCGGGGCTTCACCGACCAGCAGGAGACCGTATTTCAATACCGCCCGGCGCTTTTCGCCGCCCAGGAGCTCGTGGCCGCGCTGCGCGGCGCCGGGGTGAAGGTCTCCCCCAGGGCGCAGGTGCGCTCTGGAGTCACGCCCTCCCGAGCCAAGCCTCTGGCGGCGGTGGCCTCACCGCCGATCGCGACGCTGATCGCCCTCACCAACACGCCGTCTGACAACTACTTGGCCGAGATGCTGCTGAAGGACGTCGGCGCCCGGTTTGGCGCCGGTGGCTCCACTGCCGGCGGCGCTGCGGTCGTGCGCGCCCAGCTCGCGAGCAGCTTCGGCATCCGGCCGCGCCTGGTCGATGGCTCGGGCCTCTCCCGCCTGGATGCGACGAGCCCAGTTCAGGTGGTGACCACGTTGAAGCGGATGTCAGGGAATCGATACTTCATGCACTCGCTGGCGCTTGGGGGCGAGACCGGCACGCTCCGTTACGAGATGCAGGGCACGCCCGCCCAAGGCCGCTGCTCCGGCAAGACCGGCACCCTGCACGACGTCGCGAGCCTCGCCGGCTACTGCCGTGCCGGCGATGGTCACACGCTCGCGTTTGCATTCCTGATGAACTCGGTCGACCCGTCATACGGGCATTTGCTCGAGGCGCAGATGGCCGTCGCGCTGGCGAAGTACGACGGCTGACGCGCCGATCTGCGTGGTGGCCGCCGTGGCTGGCCACCACATCGGTGGACCGCCGGCTGGACCCTCTCCGAGCACGACGGGCAAGCTCACCCTTGCCCCAGCAAACGCTCGAGCTCCTCCTCGTCGATCACCGCGACCCCCAGCTTCTGGGCGCGCTCTAGCTTAGAGCCCGCGCTCTCTCCCGCCACCACGTAATCGGTATTCTTCGACACCGAGCCGACCACCCGCCCTCCTGCGGCGACGATCATCTCGGTGGCGTGCTCGCGGGTAAGTGACGGCAGAGTGCCCGTCAGGACCAGCGAGTGGCCCGCGAGCGGTCCTTGTCCGGGTGGCGGACCCTCCTCGTGCAACCGGAGTCCGTGACTTCGCAGGTCCTCGATCAAGTTCCGCATCTTCGGGTCCGCGAGCTGGTCGTGAATCGCCACCGCCATCTTGCGCCCGACGCCCTGGGCCTGCGCGATCTCCTCGGGCGCAGCTTTCAGCAGCGCGTCGACGGTTCGGAGCTGGGCGGCCAGGCTGCGCCCGGTGACGTAGCCGACCTCCTCGATCCCGAGCGCGTACAGCACGCGGCCGAACGGCTGACGCTTGGACTGCTCGATCGCCGCTATGAGCTTGGCTGCCGACACTTGGCCATAGCCGGCCTGCGCCGCAATCCGCTCGGCGTTCAGCTCGTAGAGATCAGCCGCCGTCCGCACCCAACCCAGGTCCATGAACAGGCTGACCTGCCTCTCGCCGAGCCCGTCGATGTCCATTGCTCCCGCGAAGTGCTTGAGTAGCTGCCAGCGCCGCCCGGGGCAGTCGCGGTTGGGGCATTTGGTGAAGACGGAGCCCTCCTTCTTCTCGGTGGGCGCGTCGCACACCGGACAGCGCCCGGGGGGGCGCGGTGGTGGTGGGCGATCGGCTCGCTCGGCGACGTGGGGCGCGGGCGAGAGGACTTGCGGGATCACGTCACCGGCGCGTAGGACGATCACTTCCTCACCTTCTCTGATGTCCTTGCGCGCGAGGTCCTGCTCGTTGTGGAGCGTGGCCAATTTGATCCTCACGCCGCCGACCTGAACGGGCTCGAGCGCCGCGTAGGGATGCAGATCGCCAAACTTCCCAGGGTTCCAGCCGATCCGGGCCAGCCGCGTGACCGCCGTCGTCGGCGGGAACTTCCACGCGATCGCCCAGCGCGGCTCGCGTCCCACCGAGCCCAGACGGCGCTGGAGCTCGGCTGCGTCTACCTTCACCACCACGCCGTCGATCTCGAACTGGAGCGATCCGCGTCGCTGCTCCCACGATCGACAGCGAGCGACGATGTCGTCCTCGGAGCGGAGCCGCTCGACATCCGGATGGACCGGGAAGCGGTGCGCGCGCAGCCACTGGAGCGCCTCCCAGTGCGCCTGGAACGAGATCCCCTGCGCCGCTCCAATCCCATACGCCCACAACGACAGCGGCCGCCCGGCCGCGAGCTTGGGATCGAGCTGGCGGATCGCCCCCGCCGCCGAGTTGCGCGGGTTCATGAAGGTGGAGAGCCCCTCCTGCGCCCGGCGCTCGTTGAGCGCGGCGAAGTCCGGCAGCGACATGTACACCTCGCCGCGAACCTCCAGCAGCGCGGGTGGATCGCCGCCAGTCTCGAGTGCCAGCGGGATCGCCTTGATCGTCCGCAGGTTGTGCGTCACGTCCTCCCCGGTCTGGCCATTGCCGCGGGTCGCGCCACGCTCGAAGATGCCGTCCTTGTAGACGAGCGAGATCGCCAGCCCGTCGATCTTCGGCTCGGCGACGAACTCGAAATCGGGGTCCTCGATCCCCTCCCGGGAGAGGAAGTTGCGCATTCGCTGGATCCAGCCCCGCAGCTCATCCGCGGAGCGCACGTTTGCCAGCGAGAGCATCGGCTGCGGGTGGGAGACCTTGACCAGATCGCTCACCGGCTCGCCCCCCACCCGCTGGGTGGGAGACTCCGGTGTCACGAGCTCTGGATAGGCGGCCTCGATCGCGCGCAGCTCGTCGATCAGGGCGTCATAGGCATCGTCGCCGATCTCGGGGTCGTCGAGAACGTAGTAGCGATAACCGTGATGCTCCAGCAGGCCCCGAAGCTCGGCCGCCCGGGCCCGCGGCGCCCGCTTAGCCGCGCTCACCGCTCGGGCCCGCGCTTCGCGTTCGCCGCTTGCGGCTCACCACTTTAGGGCCGCGCTCACCGCTCGGGCCCGCGCTTCGCGTTCGCCGCTTGCAGCTCACCGCGCGCGCACACAGCGCCCGCCACGCTCACGGCCCCTCTTTCTGTGCCGGCTCAGCCAGGAGCCTGTCGAGATCGTGGCGCTCCAGTGCGCTCATCCCCTGGTGGTCGGTCAGGTCGAAGTGCAGTGGGGTCACGGCGATCTTGCCTCGTGCGACGGCCGCGAGGTCGGTGCCCGTCTCCTCGCGCTCGTAACCCGCATCGCCGTAGATCCGGTACAGGCGCCGGCCGCCGACGCCCTCGTCGATCAGCGCCAGCTCGTCGCGGTACACGCGCTTGCCCAGGCGCGCGATCTCGACGCCGCCCGGCTCACAGCCGGGCACGTTGACGTTGAGCAGCGTGCCCTGCGGCAGTGGCATCGTGCTCAGCTGCGCCACCAGGCGCGCCGTAAAATCCGCGGCGCAGCCGAACTCGAACTGCATCCCAGCGCGGAAGTCGAGCTCCAGCGCGCGTGACTGCTGCGAGACGGCGAGGCCGGGCAGGCCCAGCACGATCGCCTCCAACGCGGCTGCGACGGTCCCCGAGTAGGTGATGTCGTCCCCGAGGTTCGACCCGTGGTTGATCCCCGAGACCACGAGCTGGGCGTCGAATCCCTGCACCAGCCCGAGGCGCGCCAGGCGCACGCAGTCCACCGGCGTTCCGTCGGTCGCGAAGCCCGTCGTTCCATCGCCGAAGTCGACCGCCTCCACCCACAGCGGGCGGCGGGTAGTGATCGAGCGCGCCATCGCGGAGCGGTTGCCATCGGGCGCGATTACCGCGAGCTGCACATCCGGAAGCTCGAGCAGCTCCCGGCGCAGTGCTTGCAGGCCAGCTGCCTCGATCCCGTCGTCATTGGTCAGCAGGACCCGCACGCCGATGCATTTTAGTGGCGGTTCCGGCGGCATCATTGGCGGGATTGGCGACCGAAATTGGATAGCGCTCTGACGCGAGGGCTCCAGCTGGCGCCATACTCGACACTCGAGGTGCTCGGTGGGGCGACTGTCGTGTGAAGCGCGCATAGCGACACCCTGGCGACACTCGGTTAGGCGGACCCGTTGATTGTCGACTTATGAGCGCTCTACTGCACTGAGATGGACAACCATTGCACTCGATATCACCCGCTCCCCCCCATACCCCACCCCCACCAGGTGAAGACCGTGCGCCGGCGCCGTCGGACCGGCCTGTGAGCGCGGGCGGCCTTCCAGCAGCGCCACGAAGTCAGGCACCGCCCGCCTGCCCCCCGCGACCTCCAGCATTGTCCCGACAAGGACGCAGTTCATGTGGCGCATGAACGTGTGCGCCTCGATCCACAGCTCGAGCACGTCCTGGTCACCACGGCACCAGAATGCCGTGAGCACCTGGCGTGAGAACCGCTGGTGCCCAGTTTGGGTCGGCGTGAACGCGGTGAAGTCGTGTGTGCCGATCAGCGCCGCCGCACACTCCTGCAGCGCCGAAACGTCCAAACGGTGTCGCCAGTGCAGAGCGCGTCCGCGCTCGAGCGCGCTGCGCGCCCGGCGCGCCAGCACCCGATAGCAGTAGGCGCGGCTCGTGGCGTCGCGTCGCGCATCGAATCCGGCTGGTGCGCGAGCGCACTCCAGCGCCGCCACGTCTGGCGGGAGCAGAGCGTTCAACCCGGCAACGGCCACGGGGTCGCCAACATAGCTCGTTACCTGGCCCCGAGCGTGAACCCCCGCGTCCGTGCGCCCAGCCACGCTCAGTGCCACCGCATCGGCGCAATACAGAACGCCCAGCGCCCGCTCCACCTCGGCTTGAACGGTGCGCCGGCCCGGCTGGCGCGCCCACCCCGCAAATCCTCGACCATCGTACTCGAGCACCAGCCTGGTAGTGGCCATTGCTCCAGAACCGCCCGGAATCTCGCCCGGCTGGTCGTCCCCGGCTTCGTAGCTGCCCGAAATCCTGCTCGGCTGGTCGCTTGCGGCTTCGTAACGGCTGGGCATCCTGCCCGCGGGCTCAGACCAGCTCCAGCAACACCATTTCGGTCGCGTCCGAGCGCCGCGGGCCGAGCTTCAGGATCCTGGTGTAACCGCCGGCGCGCTCGCTGTAACGCGGCGCCACTTCCTCGAACAGCTTGTAGACGGTGAACTTGTCCTGGCCCAGCGCCGACAGCGCCTGGCGGCGCGCGTGAAGGTCACCGCGCTTGGCGAGCGTGATCAGCTTCTCGAGCTCGGGTTTGACCGCCTTTGCCTTGGCCTCGCTGGTCTGGATCCGCTCGTGCGCGATCACCTCCTTGCTCAGGTTCATCAGCAGCGCCTTGCGGTGCGAGGCGTTGCGGCTCAGTTGATATCGTTGACGCTGGTGACGCATGGCGCGGGACCTTAGCCGGAAGTCCTCAGCTCAGTCGTCTCGAAGTGAGAGACCGCGCGCATACAAGGTTTCGATAACCTCGTCGATCGACTTCTTGCCAAAGTTCGGGATTGCGTTCAGCTCAGCCTCGCTCTTTGATACCAGGTCTCCGACCGTCTGAATCCCCGCGCGCTTGAGACAGTTGTAGGAACGAACACCGAGCTCGAGCTCCTCGATCAGGATGTCGTCCATCGCGTTCGGTGCACGAGCCGGCCCACCCGCACCACCGGCGTCCAAGGCGTGGTCAAGCACGCCGGGAACCCCTTCGTCGCGAATCTCCCGCACCCGATCAGCGTCGGTGAAGATCGCAAGCTGCGAGATCAGGATCTCCGCCGCCGCCCGCAGCGCCGCGTGCGGGTCGATCGAGCCGTCGGTCTCGATATCGAGCGTCAGCTTGTCAAAGTCGGTCTTCTGCCCGACGCGTGCCTGCTCGACGTTGTAGGCGACGCGGCGTACCGGCGAGAAGATCGAGTCGATCGGGATCACGCCGATCGGCTGGTCAGGTGACTTGTTCTCCTCGGCGGGGCGGTATCCGCGCCCGCGCCCGATCGTCAGGTAGACCTCCAGCTTGGAGCTCTTCTCGAGCGTAGCGACGTGCGCGTCGAGGTTGAGAATCTCCACTCCAGAGGGAAGGTTGATGTCATTGGCGGTCACCACAGCGGGACCCGTGACCACTAGTGGCGCCTCGATCTCGGTTGCGTCGCTGTGCATGCGGCAGACGACGCCCTTGAGGTTCAAGACGATGTCGGTCACGTCCTCCTTGACCCCTTGGATCGTCGAGAACTCGTGTGCGACGCCCTCGATGCGGACGCTGGTCACCGCCGCGCCGGCAAGCGACGAAAGAAGCACTCGCCGCAACGAGTTGCCGAACGTGTAGCCGAAGCCGCGGTCAAGCGGCTCGATCGTGAACGAGCCACGGCTGTCGTCGACAGCCTCGGTGGAGATTCGGGGGACTTGGAAGTCGAGCATCTCGCGTCCTAACGTCGTGGGTTACAGCCGCCGCCCGGGCGGCGCTCAGCGTCGCGCTTTGCCCTGAAAGACCGCGCGCGACTGACAGCTTGCGTTTACTTCGAGTACAGCTCGACGATGAGCTGCTCCTGCACCGGCGCGGCGATCTCTCGCCGGTCCGGCTTGCGCAGCACTTTCGCCGTCAGCGAATCGTGGTCTGCCTGCAACCAGGCGGGGACCTGGCCCGTCAACTCGGTTGCGTCGCGAATCACCTGCGTCGCCGTCGACCTGCTGTGGACGGCGATCACATCGTTGTCTCGCATCTGATAACTGGGAATGTTCACCCTGCGCCCATTGACCGTCCAATGCCCGTGCAAGATGAGCTGCCGCGCCTGCCTGCGCGAGGCGGCAAAGCCGAGCCTGACCAAGACGTTGTCAAACCGGCGCTCGAGCATCCGCAGGAGGTTCTCGCCGGTGATGCCGGTCTGGCGCGAGGCCTTCTCGTAGTAGATGCGGAACTGCTTCTCCAGCACGCCGTAGTAGCGCTTGGCCTTCTGCTTCTCGCGCAACTGGACGCGGTACTCGCTCTGCTTCTGGCGTCCGCGACCATGCTCACCCGGTGGATAGGAACGACGCTCGACGCCGCACTTGTCGGTCAGGCAACGCTCACCCTTCAGAAACAGCTTCTGGCCCTCGCGACGGCACTGCTTGCACTGAGGGGATGTGTCGCGCGCCATCAGACGCGCCTGCGCTTGCGGGGGCGGCAGCCATTGTGCGCCTGAGGGGTCACGTCCTTGACGCCGGAGACCTCTAGCCCCGCCGCCTGCAGCGAGCGGATCGCGGTCTCGCGTCCCGAGCCGGGGCCTTTGACGAACACCTCCACCTTCTGCAACCCGTGCTCGATTCCCTTGCGCGCGGCCGCGTCTGCGGTCACCTGGGCAGCGAAGGGCGTCGACTTGCGCGAGCCCTTGAAGCCAGCACCGCCAGCGGACTCCCAAGCGATCACATTGCCCTCCCGGTCGGTCAACGAGACGATCGTGTTGTTGAACGAGGTCTTGATGTGCGCCTGGCCGACCGGGATGTTCTTGCGGACGCGGCGGCGACCCCGCTGTGGTCGTTTCGGAGCGGGACTCATTTCTTGGCCGCCCGCTTGCGTCCTGCCACCTGCATGCGCTTCGGGCCCTTGCGTGTACGGGCGTTAGTTTTCGTGTTCTGACCCCGCACCGGCAGCCCGCGGCGGTGGCGCTGGCCGCGGTAGCAGCCGATCTCCTGCAGGCGCTTGACGCTCTGGGAGCGCTCGCGCCGCAGATCGCCTTCCACGGCGAGTGAGCCGTCGATCACGTCACGCAGCTTGACGACCTCTGCCTCGGTCAGGTCGCGTACGTAGGAGTCCGGCGACACGCCGACCTCCGCGAGCAGCTTGTTGGATGTCGCGCGCCCGATCCCGTAGATGTACGTCAAGCCGACCTCGACGCGCTTGTTGAGCGGGATGTTGACCCCTGAGATTCTCGCCATTATTGAAGTCCTCTGCAGGGCCGCGATCCGCTCACGCCTGCTTCGCTCATCCCTGTCGCTGCTTGTGGCGGGGATTTGGGCAGATTACGAGCACCCGTCCATCGCGGCGGATGATCTTGCACTTCTCGCACATCGGCTTGACCGAGGGTCGTACCTTCACGCTCGTTCGCTCTCTTGGTAAATGATTTGCTGGTGGATCCCACAGCCCGGCTCTGGCCACCGGTACGGTCGCCGCTACCCCGCTGAGGAGCCCTCGCAGCCCAAACCGGGCTACAGGCGCACCGGGGGATACTAGCAACCGAGCGTGCCGAGCGTCATGCCACGGCGGGCCGGTTTGGTCATGCTACGGCGTGCCCCTGGCTGGCCCGCTGGCCTTGGTCATGCCACGGCGCGCCCGTCGCCGGCCTCGTGCCAGGGCGTCAGGATGCGGGGGCCATCGGCGGTGACTGCGATCGTGAACTCGAAGTGGGCGGCGAGCGACCCGTCCCGCGAGTAGATCGACCAATGATCTTCGCCGACGCGGACCGCCTGGCGCCCCGCGGTCACCATCGGCTCGACCGCGAGCACCATCCCCTCCTCGAGCGCGACGCCGGTGCCGGGCGTCCCATAGTTGGGGATCTGGGGATCCTCGTGCATGCTGCGTCCGATTCCGTGGCCCACGAGCGTGCGCACGATCGACAATCCCTGCGCCTCGACGTGCTCCTGGATCGCGTGTGAGACGTCCCCCAGCCGGTTGCCGATGCGGCACTGGGACACTGCGACGTGCAGTGACTCCTCGGTAGTCCTCAGCAGCTTGCTCGCCACCGGCGTCACCGGTCCGACCGCGAACGTTCGCGCCGCGTCTGCGACCCAGCCGCCGGCGGTTACGCCGATGTCGATCGAGAGGATGTCGCCCCGCGCAAGCTTGTAGGAACCGGGTATCCCGTGCACGATCATCGAGTTGGGCGAAGCGCAGATCGAGCCCGGGAAGCCCCTGTACCCCTTGAACGAGGGCTCGGCTCCCTGGGAGCGGATGAACCGCTCTGCCGCCAAGTCGAGCTCTCGCGTGCTGACGCCCGGGCGAACCTTGCCCGCCAGGAGGTTCATCGTCTTTACGAGGATGGCCCCTGCGCCGGCCATCCGATCGATCTCCGGCTGGCTCTTCTTGATGATCACGCCGGAGGCCTCCCTTCAGGCCCTCAAACGTCTTCTTCGAGCCGAACGGTCGCGATCACAGCCCGGATGTGGTCGTGGACCTCGGCTGGACTGCGTGTCCCATCGATGCGGCGCATCACCCCCTGATCGTCGTAATAGCCGATCAGCGGTGCGGTTTGATCGTGATACACGCGCAGGCGGTTGCGGATCACGTCCGGTTCGTCGTCGTCGCGCTGGATCAAGCGCGATCCGTCCTGGTCGCAGATCCCTTCCCGCTTGGGCGGGTCGAAATCGACGTGGTAGTTGTGACCGGATTTGACGCACACGCGCCGGCCCGAGAGACGGCGCACGACATCCTCGGCGGGCACGTCGATCAGGAGCGCGGCCGTCACGCGCCGCCCGAGCTCGGAGAGCTGGCTCTCCAGTGCCTTGGCCTGCTCGATGGTGCGCGGAAAGCCATCGAGTATGAAGCCATCCCGCGCATCCTCCTCCTGGAGGCGTGCCGCCGCCGCCGCGAGGATCAGCTCATCGGGGACCAACTCGCCGGCTTCCATGTACCGCCGGGCCTGCTTACCCCACTCCGTGCCCTCTTTGACGTTCGCACGCAGCATCTCACCGGTCGAGATGAACGGCAACCGGAAGTCGATCCGCAAGCGGTCGGCCTGGGTTCCCTTGCCTGCGCCTGGTGGGCCGAACAGGATCAGGTTGATCTCAGACACGGCTGACTGACTTTAGCCGGAATGGCTGAGCCGGTGCTATCTACTTCAAGAAGCCTTCGTAGTTGCGCATCATGAGTTGCGCTTCGAGCTGCTTCATCGTATCCAGCGCCACGCCGATCACGATCAGGATGGAGGTGCCACCGAAGAAGAAGTTGGCGCTGGTCTGACTGATCAGGATCGTCGGCAGCGCGGCGATCGCGGCCAGGAACAGTGCTCCCGGGAACGTCAGGCGCGCGAGGATGCGGTCGAGGAACTCGGCCGTGGGCCTACCTGGTCGAACCCCGGGGATGAAGCCGCCGAACTTCTTGAGGTTATCCGCCTGGTCCACGGGGTTGAACGTCACAGCCGTGTAAAAGTACGTGAAGACGATGATGAAGAGGCTCTCGCCGAGCACGTAGTGCCATCCCTGCGGGCTGAAGAAGCTCGCGAGGTGGGTGGCGAAGTTGTTGCGGTTCTGGCCGACCAACTGACCGATGGTGGGCGGAATCGCCATCACGCTGGCAGCGAAGATGACGGGGATGACCCCGGCCATGTTGACTCGCAGCGGCAGGTAGGTCTGGCCGCCTTGAGTCATCCGGCGCCCGATCACCCGCTTCGCGTACTGGATCGGGATCCGCCGCTGGCCCTCCTGGACGAATACGATCGCCGCCACGACACCGATCGCGATGAACGGCATCACCACGCGGAACACCTGGTCGGGGGCGTTCCACCACGATTGCACACCGCCCGCCAGCCGCGACACGATGCTCGCAAAGATCAGCAGCGAGATCCCGTTGCCGATCCCGCGCTGGGTGATCAGCTCTCCCAGCCACATCAACAGCACGGTCCCGGCGGTCAGCGAGACCACGATCAAGAAGACCTTCGCGAGCGTGAAGCTGTGAATCAGCGTCACGCCGGCCTGCTTCTCAAAGCTGCGAAACAGGAACACGTAGCCGATCGACTGGGCGAATGCGAGCCCGACTGTCAGGTAGCGGGTGTACTGGGTGATCCTGGCCTGCCCGACCTCGCCCTCCTTCTGCAGCTTCTCGAGCGACGGCACCGCCACAGTCAAGATCTGGAGGATGATCGAAGCGGTGATATAGGGCATGATCCCGAGCGCGAAGATCGCGATCCGGCCCAGTCCACCGCCCGAGAACAGATTCAGCAGCCCGAGGATGCTGTTGCCGCCGAAGTTCTTCTGGATCGCGTTGACCGCGGCGGCGTTGATGCCAGGTGCCGGGATGTGGGTACCGAGGCGATAGAGCAGCAGCATGGCCGCAGTGAAGAGGATCTTGTTACGGATCTCGCCGATCCTGAAGGCACCCATGATGGTTGAGATCACGGCGGAGAGTCCTCCGCGGAGCGTCCAGCTATCACTTGGCAGGTGCCGCCGGCCGCCGCGATCTGCTCCCGCGCGGCGCGGCTGAACCCGTGGGCGTGGACGTTGAGCGCCTTGGTCAGCTCCCCCTTCGCGAGAACCTTGACGGCAATGCCCTTACGAGTCGCCAGCCCCTTGGCCTTCATCGCCTCCGGCGTGACGGAGTCGCCCGCTTGGAAGCGGGACTCGAGGTCGAGGAGGTTCACCGGCTGGGTGTGGGTTCGAAACGGCTCGAACGGCATCGACTTCTTCATGTGCGGACCGCGCAGCTTGCGCATACGCATGTGAATCGGGTTCTGGCCGCCCTCGAACCGGGCCCGGCGCTTGGAGCCCGAGCGAGAGCCCGCTCCCTTCTGTCCGCGGCCCGCGGTCTTGCCCGTCCCCGACCCCTCGCCACGCCCGACGCGCTTGCGCGGGCGCCGAGACCCGGGCGGCGGCCGGAGGTTGTGCAGCCCGATCCGTTCTGGCTCCTGCTCCGGAGAAGGGCTCATCGAGAGCCCTGGTGCACTTGCGCTGGCAAGGAAGTCATAGCTCCTGCATCTCTACGAGATGGCGGACCTTGTGAATCATGCCCCGGAGCTGCGGAGAATCCGAGTGCTGAACCGTCTGTCCGATGCGGCGCAAGCGCAGCGAGCGCAACGTGTCGAGCTGGCGCTTGTCAGCACCATTGCGCGACTTGCGCTGCGTGACGCGGATCGCGCTCACGCGGAAGCCCCTTCGGGCTCGATAGGCGAGGCCGGGACCGCGTCTGCGGCCACGCGCGTGGTTTCTGGCTCCGCGGGCGCCTCAAAGCCGGAAGCGGTGGCGGCAGGCGTCGGTTCGGCCTCGGCCTTCGCCTCACCATTGGAAGCAGTGGCCGCGGATACCGGTTCAGCCTCGCCCAAGCCCAGTACCGCGTTGATCGACAGCCCTCGTAGTTGCGCCACCTCCTTTGGTGTGCGCAGCGACTCGAGTCCCGCCATCGTCGCCTTGACCAAGTTGATCGGATTCTGCGAGCCGAGGCTCTTGCTCAAGATGTCGTGGATCCCGGCGAGCTCCAGCACCGCCCGCACACCGCCGCCCGCGATCACGCCGGTACCAGGGGCGGCGGGCTTCAGGAAGACCCGGCCGGCACCGAACACGCCTGTTGCCTGGTGGGTGATCGTGGCGCCGTGCTTTGGTACCCGGTAGAGGTTCTTCTTCGCGCGCTCGACGCCCTTCTGGATCGCCATCGGCACCTCATTCGCCTTGCCGTAGCCGATCCCGACGACATCGCGCTCGTCACCGACCACCACCAGCGCGGTAAAGGAGAAACGGCGGCCTCCCTTGACCACCTTTGCGACGCGGTTGATCTCGACAACGCGCTCTTGCAAGTCGAGTCCGGCGGCGGAGACTGTGCGGTCATGTGCCATCTGAATGCTCCAGGGTAACGGAAGGGGGAGGCTGCGGCCCTAGAAGGCCAGGCCGCCCTCACGGGCGCCCTGGGCCAGCGCCCGCACACGCCCATGAAAGCGGTATCCGCCTCGATCGAATACCACGCTGCCCACGCCGGCCTCCTTGGCGCGCTGCGCGAGCAGAGCGCCGGCGCGCTGAGCTTGCTCCATCGGTGCCAGCTCGCGCAGCTCTGGCTCGGTCCAATTCACCGACGTAAGCGTACGGCCGGCGTCATCGTCGATGAGCTGCGCGAACACGCCGCGGTTCGAGCGGAAGACCGAGATACGGGGACGCTGCGCGGTGCCGCGGACCTTTGCCCGCACCCGGCGACGGCGCTTCAGGCGCTTCTTCTGGGGCGATGAAATCGTCACGTTTGGGTCACGTTGCTGACCACGTTCTCATCGATCCCCCTCACGCGCGCTTGCCGACCTTCCGGGCGACGTACTCACCTTCGTAGCGAATCCCCTTGCCCTTGTAAGGCTCGGGCTTGCGCTGCTTGCGAATGTAGGCCGCGGTTTCACCGACCTGCTGCTTGGATGCTCCCCTGACGACGATTCGCGTCGGCTGCGGAACCTCGAACTCGATCCCCTCAGGGGCCTTGACCGGGACCGGATGGGAATATCCGAGCGCGAGCTCGAGGTCGCGGCCGCGCAGGTGCGCGCGATAGCCGACGCCTTGGATCTCGAGGCGCTTCTCGAACCCCACCGTGACACCCTGCACCATGTTGGCCACGAGCGTGCGCGTCAGACCGTGCAGCGCGCGGTGTTGACCACGATCGGTCGGCCGGCTGACGAGAACCTCATCGCCATCCACGCCGTCCTGGCGCGGAGATCGTGCGAGCGTCATGTCGCGGTGGATGCGCTCCGAGAGCTCGCCCTTGGGACCGTTGACGATAACGCGGTCGGGCTCGATCGCAATGCTCACGCCTGCGGGAATCGGAATGGGTTGCCTGCCGATGCGGGACATCTGCTGACCGGTTTACCAGACTCTCGCCATGACCTCGCCCCCAACGCCCTGCTGGCGGGCCTCGTGGCCCGTCATGACTCCCTTGGAGGTGGAGATGATCGCGGTGCCCATCCCACCTTGGATGCGGGGGATGTGGGCATGGTCGACATATCTGCGCTCACCGGGCCGCGAGACCCGTTGCATGCCGGAGATCACAGGCTTACGGTCCTCGGTGTACTTCAGCGTGAGCGTCATCTGCTCTCCCTGCTGATCGCCGGGCGCGGCGTGGACGTCATAGCTCTCGACGTAGCCCTGCTCTGCGAGAATCCGGGCAAGCTCGCGCTTGAGCTTGGAGGAAGGGACCGTAACATCCTGATGCTGTGCGTTCGCTGCGTTACGCAGGCGCGTGAGGAAGTCGGCTACAGGATCGGTCATCGACATGCTGCGCTCATTACCAGCTCGACTTCGTCATACCGGGAACGTAGCCGTTGTGGGCAAGCTCGCGCAGGCAGATCCGGCAGACTCCGAACTTGCGATAGACCGACCGTGCCCGCCCGCAGCGCCGGCAGCGGCTGTAGCCCCGGGTCTTGTACTTGGGCGTCCGCTGCTGGCGAACGCGTTGTGAAAGCTTGGCCATGTGTCTCGATTACATCCTTGGTGTCGTAGGTTCTTTCGCAAACGGCATTCCGAGCGCCTGGAGGAGCGCGAAGGACTCCGCGTCGCTGCGCGCCGTCGTCGTGATGGTGATGTCGAGGCCCCGGACCTGATCGATCTCGTCGTAGTCGACCTCAGGGAAGATGATCTGCTCGCGAACTCCCAGCGAGTAGTTTCCACGGCCGTCGAACGCGCGCGGGCTCAAGCCGCGGAAGTCGCGGATGCGGGGGATCGCCACCGACATCAGCCGGTCAAGGAACTCGTAGCCACGCTCGCCGCGCAGCGTCACGGCCACTCCCACCGGCATGCCCTCGCGCACCTTGAACTGCGCGATGGACTTGCGCGCGCGCCGCACGTTCGGCCGCTGCCCGGTGATCGTCGCGAGTTGCTCGGTTGCGGCCTCCAGCATCTTGGCGTCCTGCTTGGCGTCGCCGACACCCATATTAACGGTCACTTTCTCCATTTGCGGCGCCTGCATCAGAGTGGAGTAGTGAAAGCGCTCCACCAAGGCGGGCCTGATCTCCTCGAGGTAGCGCTCCTTCAGTCGCGCCGTTGCCATCAGTCGACCCTCGTTCCGCTGCGCCGGGCCACGCGATGACGCTTTCCATCCTCGATCGCGATCGCGATCCGAGTCGGCTTGCCGTCAGCCGGATCGATCAGCATCACGTTGGAGATGTGGATCGGTCCCTCCTTCTCGATCACGCCACCGACCTGCTGGGCGCCGGGCACCTGACCGGGCCGCTGGTGACGCTTGACCATGTTCAGGCCTTCGACGAAGACACGGTGGCTCTTCGGGTCCACGCGCAGCACCTTGCCGCGCTTGCCGCGATCCTTGCCGCTGATCACGACCACCTGGTCATCGGTCTTGATCCGCGCAGACATCGTTACAACACCTCCGGCGCCAGCGAGACGATCTTCATGAAGTTTCGCTCGCGCAGCTCGCGCGCCACGGGGCCGAAGATGCGGGTCCCGCGGGGGTTGTTCTGAGCATCGATCAGCACCGCCGCGTTCTCGTCGAAGCCTATATACGTACCGTCCTCGCGGCCGTAGGACTTCCTGGTGCGCACGACCACGGCGGTAACGACTTCGCCCTTCTTGACCGAGCCCTGCGGACTCGCCTGCTTGACGGTGGCAACGATCACGTCCCCGACACCGGCATAACGACGGCGCGAGCCGCCGCGGACGCGGATCACGAGGATCTGGCGCGCGCCGCTGTTGTCAGCGACCCGCAGCCGAGTCTCATTCTGGATCACTTGGTCACTTCGCTCTCAGCACGACTTCGACCAGCCGCCAGCGCTTGGTGGCGGACAGCGGGCGACACTCACGCACGATCACGGTGTCGCCGATCCTGGCGTCATCGCGCTCGTCGTGGGCGTGCAGGTTGCTAGAGGTGCGCACGATCTTCGTATAGCGCCGGTGACGCCGTGCGGTGTCGATCCGGACGACGATCGTCTTCTGGGCCCGGTCCGAGACCACTACCCCCTGGCGGGTCTTCTGCTTGCCGGGCTCGTGCTCGCGCGGCGGGGTCGCTACCGCACCACCCCTGCTCGCCCGCGCCTTCGCCCGGGCACGCTGGCGCACCGCGCCGCGTGCCCCCGCTTTCTCATGGCGCTGGGCGACGCGCTCCTCCTGGCGCTCGGACGCCGAACGGGCAGAACGAGCCGGGACCTTTCCCGCCTTGGCCGAGCGCACGCGCTGCCGGCGCTCCTTGGGAGCAAGAACCTCGGCGGCAGGCACCGAACCGGCTGGCGGCGGTGCACCTTGGAGGGTAGCCGGCCCGGAGGCCGGCTGGGACTCGGGCTCCCCGGGAACCTCCGGCGTCTGCACCTCGGGCTCCGGCATTCCGGTCTCGCGCTCCTGGTCAGTCTCTTCAGCCATTGCCCTGAACCTCTAAGTCCCGCTCACGGGCGATCGTCAGCGCCCGGGCGACGTCGCGTTTGGCGCGTCCCAGACCGGACGTGTTCTCAAGCGCGCCGGTGGCGTGCTGAAAGCGCAGCCCGAACAGCTCGCGTCGCGTGCTTCGAACGCGCTCGTGCAGCTCCGCGTCGCTCAGGTCGCGTAGCTCTGCAGGCTTCAACCTTCCTCCCTCATGACGAACTTCGTTCGCACGGGCAGCTTGTGAGAAGCGAGGCGCATCGCCTCGCGCGCGAGCGGCTCGGGAACTCCGGAGAGCTCGAACATGACCCGCCCGGGCTTGACGACCGCTACCCAGCCCTCGGGGCTGCCCTTGCCCGACCCCATTCGCGTCTCGGCCGGCTTCTTGGTGAACGGCTTGTCCGGATAGACGTTGATCCACACCTTGCCGCCACGCTTCATCTTGCGCGTCATCGCGATTCTGGCTGCCTCGATCTGGCGGTTGCTGAGCCACCCGGCGTCGAGCGAGCGAAGCCCGTACTCGCCGAACTGGACCTTGACCTGACCACGACTGAGACCGCCGCGGCGCCCGCGGTGCTGCTTACGGTGCTTGACTCGCTTCGGGGAGAGCATCAGCGCGTGATGGCTCCGCCGGGCGGGCGTGATCCGCGCCCGCCGCCGCCCGATCCGGATCCTGATCCCTGGCCGCCACCGCGCCCTCCCGAGCCGCCGCGTCCACCAGGACCGCCGCCGCGTCCACCAGGACCTCCCTGACCGCCGGGGCGTCCACCGGGACCGCTGGCTCCGCCGCCGCGCCCACCAGAGCCACCCTGACCGCCGCCGCGTCCTGCGCCCCCGCCGCCGCGTCCTCCCGGACCGCCGCCGGCGCCGCCGGGACCGCCAGCGCGGCTGCGACCCTCCCGTCCCCCGCGCCCGCCGTCCCGGCCGCCGCGCTCAGGCGCCTGGGGCGAAGGCTCGTCCATGCTCGTGAGATCGGTCCCGGTGTAACCCTCGGGCATGATCTCTCCCTTGTTGATCCAGCACTTGACGCCGATGCGCCCGAAGGTCGTACGAGCCTCGTGGAAGCCGTAGTCGATGTCAGCGCGCAGCGTGTGGAGCGGGACTCGGCCATCGGAATAGCTCTCAGTGCGCGCCATCTCGGCGCCGCCCAGGCGGCCTGAAACCTGGACCTTTACGCCCTTGGCGCCCGAGCGCATGGCGCTCGTCAGCGCGCGCTTCATCGCGCGCCGGAAGGCCACCCGGTTCTGGAGCTGCTCGGCGATCGACTGAGCGACCAGGCGCGCGTCGAGCTCAGGGCGCTTGATCTCCAGGATGTTGACCTTGACCTGCTTGCTCGTGATCCGATGCAGGTCCCGGCGGAGCTGATCGACCTCCGATCCGGACTTTCCGATCACGATCCCAGGCCGCGCGGTGTGGATGTTGACCTCCACGTCAGTTGCGTTCTTGCGGATCGTGATGTCCGACAAGCCGGCGTGGGAGAGCCTGCGGATTATGTGGCCGCGGATCTGGGTGTCCTCGTGCAGGTAGTCCGAGAACGAGCGCTCGTTGAACCAGTTGGACTTCCAATCGTGGATGTAACCCACGCGGATCGATTCGGGATGTACTTTCTGGCCCATCGGTTCTCGGTTATTCCTTTGGCGTGAGGGAGATCATGAGGTGGCTGGTGCGCTTGCGGATCGGAGTGGCGCGCCCCATCGCGCGGGGACGGAAGCGCTTGATCGTCGGACCGTCGTTTGCGGTGACCGCCTCGACGTAGAGATCCTCGCCCACGAGCTCGTGATTGTGCTCGGCGTTTGCCACCGCCGACTCGAGCAGCTTGCTCCAATCGCGCGCGACGTCACGCGGCGTGTGAGCCAGGATAGCTCGCGCCTCCTCGACTGTCTTCCCGCGAATGTGGTCGCAGACGAGCCGGGCCTTGCGTGGCGATGAGTGCACGTACTTGGCCTGCGCCCGCACGACAGGGAGCGGAGCTCCCGGCTCCCGTTGCGCTCGGCGCCGCGAGGGCGCCGGCCTTGAGGGAACGCCCCGGCGCTTCTCAGGCTCGCTCCGGACGACAGGTTCGCTCTGGACAGCGGCCTCGCTCTCGAGGTCCGGCTCGGCTTGTGCGGCTGTTTCGGTTTCTGGCGGCTGGGCATCGAATTGGAGCGCCACGACCTCCTCGGCCTCGGCCGAGGAATCCGGCTCTGCGGGCTCGGTGCCGGTAGGAGGCTCGGCGTCCACGGGTTCGTCCGGGGTCGCGTCCGCGTCCGAAGCCACTCGCGTCGCTTCGGGCACCGGTGCTGCTTCAGACTCCGAGCGCGTGGCTTGCGACGGGGATGCGATCTCGGTGGTCTCGGAAGCGCTCTGCTCCTCGGTGGTCTCGGAAGCGCTCTGCTCCTCCTTGGAGCGCCGGCGTAGGCGAAGGCGCCGCCTTCGCGCTTCGGGCTCTTCGGGCTCGATCTCGGGCGTCTCGTCGCTCATCGCCGCCTCCCGGTCGAGGTGTGCCCCCTGTAGAGGCGCGTCGGCGCGAACTCCCCGAGCTTGTGCCCGACCATCGACTCCGAGATGAAGACTGGCACGTGCCTGCGCCCGTCGTGAACGGCGATCGTGTGGCCGACCATCTCCGGGAAGATCGTCGAGGTCCGCGACCAGGTCCTGAGCATCCGCTTCTCACCCGAGGCGTTCATCGCCTCGATCCGCGTCATCAAGCGCTCCTGCACGAAGGGGCCCTTCTTGCTCGACCGGCTCATCGCTTCTTACCCCGTCTCCGACCGCGCACGACGTAGCGGTCGCTCACCTTGTTCTGCTTGCGGGTGCGGTAACCAAGTGTCGGTACGCCCCAGGGAGTCACCGGATGCCGGCCGGCGGTAGTAGAGCCCTCGCCGCCGCCGTGCGGGTGGTCGACGGGGTTCATCGCGGTCCCGCGCGTCTGAGGACGCACCCCCATGTGACGCTTGCGGCCCGCCTTCCCGATCTTGACGTTCTGATGGTCGGCGTTTCCGATCGTGCCGACGGTCGCGCGGCACTCGGCGAGCACCATCCTCATTTCACCGGACGGTAGTCGCAGGGTGACATACGTGCCTTCCTTCGCTAGCAACTGGATGCTTGCACCCGCGGCGCGGGCCATCTGGCCACCGCGGCCCGGAGTGAGCTCGACGTTGTGCACGACCGTGCCCGGCGGCATGCTCGCAAGCGCCAAGCTGTTGCCGACGCGGATCTCGGCGCCGGGTCCGGACTGCACGGTCGCGCCGACGCGAAGGCGCTGGGGCGCGAGGATGTAGCGCTTCTCGCCGTCAGCATAGTGCAGCAGGGCGATGTAGGAGGATCGATTCGGGTCGTACTCGATCTGGGCTACCTTCGCCGGCACTCCGTCCTTGAGGCGCTTGAAGTCGATCGTCCGGTAGGAGCGCTTCGCGCCGCCACCGCGGTGGCGCGAGGTCTTGCGACCGTGCGCGTTTCGTCCACCGGACTTCTTCAGACCCTCGGTCAGCGACTTCTCGGGCCGCGAGCGCGTGATCTCGGCAAAGTCCGAGAACGACACGAACCGTCGCCCCGGCGAAGTCGGCTTCGGCTTACGGATGGGCATAGCCCTCCGCAGGACCGGGGGCTTGCGCTCGCGCCTGCCGCGCGCTCGGCATCCAGCCTCGCTCGATTGCGCGGCGCGCGAGTCGTCCGGCACTCGGCATCCGGCCTCGCTGAGTCGGGCCGCGCCCGCGTCGTCCGGCTGCCCCCCGTGTGCCATGGAAGAGCGAGCTCCGCGAGCTCCCTGCGGCCTCTCTTGACCGTTCGCGCTTCGCGCTCATTCTGCTCCCTCGAACGCCTGAAAGATCGGGATCCGGTCGCCCTCGCGCACCTGCACGATCGCCTTCTTCCACTGCCGCGTGCGGCCCACGCTCCGCCCGCGTCGCTTGGGCTTGCTCTTGACGCTCGCGGTCCGGACCGAAAGCACCTTGACCTCGAACAGCTCCTCGATCGCCTGGCGAATCTGCGTCTTGTGGGCCTTGTCGTGGACCCTGAAAGTGTACTTGCCGGCTTCGGCCAGCACGTAGGTCTTCTCTGAGACGACGGGGCGGATGATCACCTGGCTGAAGTCCATTACGGTGTCTCCTCCGCGGGTCGTCCAGACCCGCGTGTGGCATGGGAGAGCGAGCTCTGCGAGCTGCCTCCGGCCTCTCTCGAGCGGGCAGGCTGACGCCCGCTCTCCTCGGGCTGGCGAGCCGACGCACGAGTGACGAGCTCGGGTAACGCCCGCTCGGACACCATCAGCGACGCCGCGCCGATCACGTCCGCGACCCCGGCATCAGAGGCCGCCATCACGGCCACGCGCGCGATGTTGCGAAAGGACTTTCCGGCCGCCGCTTCCTCGTAGGCCACCAGCACCAACGTTGGCGCCGGCACCGATTGGCCCCAGCCGGCCAGGAGCGCCGCGGCCTGCTTGGTCGAGGGCACGGAGAAGGCCAAAGCGTCGAACACCGCCAGCGTCTCGCGCCGGGCGTGCATGGAGAGCGCGCTGCGAAGTGCCGCGCGCTTTGCCTTGCGGTTGACCTTGAACGCGTAGCTGCGCGGCGAGGGCCCGAACACGGTCCCGCCACCGGTCCACAGCGGCGAGCGCGAGGAGCCGGCTCGGGCACGGCCGGTGCCCTTCTGGCGCCACGGCTTTGCGCCCCCGCCCGACACTTGTCCGCGAGTGCGGGTGGATGCGGTGCCGCGCCGGCGCGCGCCGAGCTCCGCTCGCACGGATTCGTGCACGAGCGCCATGTTGAAGCCCGCGCCAAACGCGTCGCCGTCGAGCATCACCGTACCACCCGGCCCGTCCGCGCCGAGCTTCGGAGCCGATCCTGGGTCGACCGTGTCAGCCATCGCTGCGAACCTCCACGGTTCCACCGCGTGGTCCGGGGATCGCCCCCCGCACGAGCAGAAGGTTTTGATCCGGGATCACTTCGGTCACCGTGAGCCCGCGCTGGGTGATCCGACCGCCGCCCATCCTGCCTGGCCCGCGCAGTCCCTTGAAGACACGCGAGGGGGTCGCCGAGGCGCCGATCGAGCCTGGTGCGCGGACGTTGTGCGAGCCGTGGGACTTGGGCCCGCTCTTGAAGTTGTGGCGCCTGATCGTTCCCTGGAAGCCCTTGCCCTTAGAGGTCGCCGACGCCTTTACCTTGTCGCCGGCCGAGAAGGCCTCGGCCGTCACCGTCTGACCGACCAGCAGCTCACCGGCTTCATCGCGAAACTCCGCCAAGTGGCGGTGCGCCGAGGCATCGGCCTTCTTCAGGTGTCCGAGCTGCGCCCGCGTCAAGACCTTCTCCTTGCACTGGCCGAAAGCCAACTGCACCGCCTCATAGCCATCGTGCTCGAACGTGCGGATCGCGGTCACCGGGCACGGCCCGGCCTCCAGAACGGTCACGCGCTCGACGCGCCCGTCATCCAGGAACCGCTGCGTCATGCCGAGCTTCTTTGCAAGTATCGCTGCCATCTCGCTCAGGTAGCCAGGCGAATCTCGATGTCCACCCCGGCCGGGAGGTGGTCTAGGCGCTGGAGGGAGTCAACGGTCTTGGGCGTCGGCTGGTGGATGTCGATCAGTCGCTTATGGGTGCGGATCTCGAAGTGCTCGCGGCAGTCCTTGTCCTTGAACGGCGAGCGGATCACGCAGTAGACGTTCTTCTCGGTCGGGAGGGGAACTGGTCCGGACACGGTGGCACCGGTACGCGTCGCAGTCTCGACGATCTCCTTGGCCGCGGACTCGATCGCCGTGTGGTCGTAGGACTTCAGGCGAATGCGGATCTTGTTCTGAACGATAGTTGCCATTCTTGCCTTCGTTAAGCCTTTACTCAGTGGTAAGCCTGCTCAGCGCGGGGGCGCGCCCCGGCAACGCCGCTACAGGGCCTGACGGTGTCAGCGGGTTCCGTCCCAGGTCGTACTACAAAAAAACAAGCGGCGGGGCCGGAGGCCCACGCCCGCCCTTATTACTTGATTACTTCGGTCACTACCCCCGAGCCGACGGTACGCCCGCCCTCGCGGATCGCAAATCGCAAGCCCGGGTCCATGGCGATCGGCTGGATCAGCTCAATCTCCATCTGGACGTTGTCGCCGGGCATCACCATCTCAGTTCCCTCGGGAAGGTTGGCCACCCCCGTAACGTCGGTCGTACGAAAGTAGAACTGCGGGCGGTATCCGGTGAAGAACGGAGTATGGCGCCCGCCCTCCTCCTTCTTGAGGACGTAGACCTCGGACTTGAACTGGGTGTGCGGCGTGATCGACCCCTTCTTGCACAGCACCTGTCCACGCTCGATGTCCTCGCGCTTAGTGCCTCGCAGCAGGCAGCCGACGTTGTCCCCGGCGCGGCCCTCGTCGAGGATCTTCTTGAACATCTCGACACCGGTGACAACCGTCGTCGTCGTCGGCCTGATGCCGACGATCTCGACAGTCTCGCCGGTCTTGATGATTCCCTGCTCGACGCGCCCGGTGGCCACGGTCCCGCGCCCGGTGATCGAGAATACGTCCTCGACAGGCAGTAGGAAGGGCTTGTCCAGGTCACGTACCGGCTCGGGGATGTAGGTGTCGAGCGCCTCTGCGAGGTCGAGGATCTTAGCTTCGTACTCCTTGTCACCCTCCAGCGCCTTGAGCGCCGAGCCTGTGACGAAGGGGATGTCGTCACCCGGAAACTCGTACTCGGATAGCAACTCGCGGATCTCGACCTCGACGAGCTCGAGTAGCTCGGGGTCGTCGACCATGTCGGCCTTGTTGAGGAACACGACAATGTAGGGGACGCCGACCTGACGGGCGAGCAAGATGTGCTCGCGCGTCTGAGGCATCGCACCGTCGGCCGCCGAGACGACGAGGATCGCGCCGTCCATCTGCGCGGCTCCGGTAATCATGTTCTTGACGTAGTCGGCGTGACCGGGGCAATCCACATGCGCGTAGTGGCGGTTCTCAGTCTGGTACTCGACGTGGGAGGTCGCGATCGTGATCCCGCGGGCCTTCTCCTCAGGAGCGTTGTCGATCGACTCGAACGACCGCACCTCGGTCCCCCCGAACTTCTCGTTGAGAACCTTGGTGATCGCCGCGGTCAGCGTCGTCTTGCCATGGTCGATGTGACCGATGGTGCCGACGTTGACATGGGGCTTATCGCGTTCGAACTTGGCCTTCGCCACTTTGGTGTCGCTCCTTCTAGCTTTTCAGTGGTTCTGTCCGTCTCAAAGGACGAACGATCAACAATACAAACTTCCGTCCGCTGTTGCGTCCTGCCGGGCGCAACAGGCGTCCTGATGGGCGCAACAGACGGTGAGACCGGGTGCAACAGGTTGTTCCTCAGGCGGCCTTACCCAGCGGGTCCCCGACCAGCTTCTCGGTGATGCTCGGGGGCACCTCCTCGTAGCGGTCGAACTGCATCGTATACGTGGCCCGCCCTTGGGTAGCGGAACGAAGGTCGGTCGCGTACCCAAACATCCGCTCCAGCGGCACCGTTGCAGTGATGATCTGCGCGTTGCCGCGCTGCTCCATCCCGCTGACCTGGCCGCGGCGGCGGTTTAGGTCACCGATCACGTCGCCCATGAACTCCTCGGGCGTGACCACCTCGACCGCAAACACCGGCTCGAGCAGTACGGGCTTGGCCCGTGCGACCGCCGCCTTCAGCGCCAGCGATCCTGCCACCTTGAACGCGATCTCCGAGGAGTCGGTGTCGTGGTACTTGCCGTCGACGAGCGTCACGCGCACGTCGACCATCGGGTACCCGGCGCGCGGCCCGTTATCCAGCGCCTCCTCGATGCCCTTCTCGACGGCGGGTATGAACTCGGTGGGGATCGAGCCACCCTTGATCTTGTTGACGAAGTCAAAGCCCTCTCCGGGCGCCGGCTCGACATTGATGTAGACGATCCCGTACTGGCCCGCGCCGCCCGTCTGGCGCACAAACCGTCCTTCGACCTTCTCGGCGGTGCCCTTGATCGTCTCACGATATGAGACCTGCGGACGGCCAACGTTGGCGCCGACCTTGAACTCCCTCAGCATCCTGTCGACGAGCACCTCGAGGTGGAGCTCGCCCATCCCGGAGATCTCGGTCTGGCCGCTGTCCTCGTTGGTCCGCACCTGGAAGGTCGGGTCCTCCTCGGCCAGGCGCCCGAGAGCTGTCGACATGCGCTCCTGGTCGATCTTGGTCTTGGGCTCGATCGCGACCTTGATCACCGGCTCGGGAAATACGATCGTCTCGAGCTTGATCGGGTGCTCGGGTGCGGAGAGCGTGTCGCCGGTGACAACCTGCTTGATCCCCACGGCGGCTGCGATGTCGCCGGCATAGACCTCCTGCAGCTCCTCACGCTCGTTGGCGTGCATCATCAGGATCCGTCCTACGCGCTCGGTCTTCCCGGTCGAGACGTTCAGCACTCGCGAGCCTGCGGTTAGCCGGCCCGAGTAGACCCGAAAGTAGGTGAGCTTGCCGACATATGGGTCGGCCATGATCTTGTGCACGAGCGCCGCGAAAGGCTCCTCGTCGGAGGCGTGGCGGACGGCGGGCCGGGTCCCGTTTTCCGAGGACTTGTCGGGTTCCAGGCCCTCGATCGGCGGCACGTCGAGCGGGCTCGGGAGGAAGTCGATGACCGCATCCAGCAGCGGCTGGACGCCCTTGTTCTTGAAGCTCGAGCCGCACAGCACGGGGGTCAGCGCGTTCGCGAGCGTGGCCTTGCGGATCGCGGCCTTCAGACGCTGCACCGGAACCTCCTGCTCCTCCAGAATCATTTCGAGGAGCCCGTCATCGTGGCGGGAGACCTCCTCGAGCAGGTGCTCGCGTGCGGCAGCCGCCTGCTGCGCGAGCTCCGGCGGGATCTCGATGATCTCCTGCTCGCGGCCGAGCTCGTCGTTGTAGACGATCGCCTTGCTCTGGACCAGGTCGATGATGCCCATGAACTCAGACTCGGCGCCGATCGGCAACTGGATCGGGACCGGATGGGCGCCGAGGCGATCGATCATCGTCTGCACGCCGCGCGCGAAGTCCGATCCGATCCGGTCCATCTTGTTGATGTAGGCGATCCGCGGGACCCCGTACTTGTCGGCCTGCCGCCATACGGTCTCCGACTGCGGCTCGACGCCCGCCACCGAGTCGAACAGCGCGATCGCGCCGTCGAGCACCCGCAGCGAGCGCTCGACCTCGACGGTGAAGTCGACATGACCCGGGGTGTCGATGATGTTGATCCGATGCGCCGCCCAGTCGCAGCTCGTGGCCGCGGAGGTGATCGTGATGCCGCGCTCCTGCTCCTGCTCCATCCAATCCATCACGGCCGCGCCTTCGTGCACCTCACCCATCTTGTAGGTGCGCCCCGTGTAATAGAGGATGCGCTCGGTCGTCGTCGTCTTACCGGCGTCGATGTGCGCCATGATCCCGATGTTGCGAGTCTTTTGAAGGGTGAAGGTGCGAGACATGTCAATCAAGGTGATGAAAGGATGGGGTTGCGGGTCTGGGGGCGTCCGTTTTGTGGACCGAGACCGCAGCGGCTGGGCGCTCGCCTGCGGACATGAAAAAGGGCCCAGCGGGCCCGTTCACGACGCAGGTGGCGGCACGGAACAGGGTGTGTATTAGATGAACGTCTCCATGTGGATGCTCTGCGCCCGGACCGAGTGCGAATGAACGCAATCCCGCCTGGGGCGAAGCCGGAATATAGCAGAGGAACGGGGGTTCGCCCCATGCTCGGTAACGAGGCCGCGAGCAGGAGGTTACGCGGCTGCGCCGGGGCCAACTGCGCCAGACGGATGGCCGCCCCGCATCCCCGGCGCGCCGGCGCCCGCTGGATGGCCGCCCCCGCAACCTGGGCCCCCGCCACCCCTACCAGCGGTAGTGCGAGAACGCCCTGTTGGCTACCGCCATGCGGTAGACGTCGTCCTTGCGCTTGTACGCTGCGCCCTGCTGCTGCTGGGCATCGAGCAGCTCGTTCGCTAGGCGCTGGGCCATCGTCTTCTCCCGGCGCTGGCGGGAGAACTGCACCAGCCAGCGGACCGCGAGCGTGCGGGAGCGGCGGGATGAGACCTCGACGGGCACCTGATAGGTGGCGCCGCCGACGCGACGAGAACGCACCTCCAGCGTCGGAGTAAGCGCCTTGATCCCCGCCTCGAGCTGCTCCACCGGGTCCTTGCCACTCCGCTCGGCGATGATCGCGAGCGCGTCGTAGACGATCTTCTCCGCGGTTGGCTTCTTGCCGTGGAGCATGACCTTGTTGATGACCTGCTGAACCTGCCGGTTGCGGTGTACTGGATCCGGCTCGATCGGCCGGATCTGAGCTGCGGCGCGGCGCGGCATCTACGCGCCCCTCCTCGCGAGCACGATAGTTACTTCGCCTTCACGCCGTACTGCGAGCGCGACTTCTTGCGATCGCTGACCCCGGCGGCGTCGAGCGTCCCGCGGATCACCTTGTATCGGTATCCGGGAAGGTCCTTGACGCGGCCGCCGCGCACGAGAACCACGGAGTGCTCCTGCAGGTTGTGGCCCTCGCCGGGAATGTAGGCGTTCACCTCCGTGCCGTTGGTGAGCCGCACCCGGGCGACCTTGCGCAGCGCAGAGTTGGGCTTCTTCGGCGTCATGGTCTGAACGCGCGTGCAGACTCCGCGCCGCTGGGGAGCGGCAACCTTCTTCTTGCGCCCCTTGCCCGTCTTGAGGCCCGGGGTGGCAAGCTTCTTCTTCGGCGCGGTGCGGCCCTTGCGGATGAGCTGGCTGGTCGTTGGCATGCGAGCGCAACCCTAGCAGGGAGCCGGCGCCCTCAGTGCAGCGACGAGCCCGTCCGTAAGCCAGCAACCCTCAGCGCCGCGGCCAGCCCGTCCGTAGCCCGGGCACCCTCAGCGCGGCGCCCAGTCGACGTCGACGGGCTTGAAGTCGGTGCCCCAGCCGGCGTACGCCTCACACGGATCGGAGGTCTCCTCCGCGACTGAGGCACCGTAGCCCGCCGCGAGCTCGCTCAGCGGGTAGTGAAGCGTCTTGCCCTCCGGGCGCGCACCGACCATCAGGATCGCGCAGGGTCCGTCACCCGCACCGACGAGGATGTGCTCGGTGCCGGCGGGCCCGGCGATCCACCGGCTCGAGCGTTGCGACGGCGCATATTGTACGTTCGCCGGCCTTGGCCCAGGCGTTCGCCGGCATCAAGCGCGGCGGCGGCGCATGCGCTCGCCGCCCTCGGTCAGGACAGGGCGCAAGATGGCCTCGATCTCCTCGAACTGCTCAGGACCCGCGATCAACGGGGGCGATAATTGGATCACGGGGTCACCACGATCGTCGGCGCGGCAGATCAGTCCGCCCCGGTAGAGCTCCTCCGACAGAAAGCCCCGCAGCAGCGCTTCGGACTCCGCGCCGGAGAAGGACTCCCGGGTGTCCTGATCCTTGACCAGCTCGATTGCCTGGAAGTACCCGGCGCCACGGACATCGCCGACGATCGGGATGTCGCGCAGGGACTCGAGCATCGCCCGGAACCCAGATTCGTTGCGGCGGACGTGCCCGAGCACGCCCTCGCGCTCCAAAGCGTCGAGGTTCGCGAGCGCCACCGCCGCGCAGATCGGGTGCCCACCAAAGGTGAACCCATGCGTGAAGCTGTTCGGGGCGCCGGCGTCGAGAAACGGCTCGGCCACCGCATCGGAGACGATCATCGCGCCCATCGGAGCGTAGGCGCTGGTCATTCCCTTGGCGGTTGTGATGATGTCCGGCTGAAAGCCGTAGCGCTGCGCACCGAACCACTCGCCCAGGCGCCCCCAGGCACAGATCACCTCGTCTGAGATCAGCAGTACGTCGTGCTCGTCGCAGATCTCGCGCACGCGCTCGAAGTAGCCCGCGGGGGGCGTGAAGCAGCCGCCGGCGTTCTGGACCGGCTCGAGAATCACCGCGGCTACGGTGTCAGCCCCCTCGAACTCGATCCGGTGCGCGACCGCCTCCGCGAGCGAGGACTCGGGAATGCCCGGCGCCAGCCGGTAGGTGTTGGTGCTCGGGACGTGGCAGCCGCCAGGAGTCAGAGGCTCGAAGGGCTGGCGCAGACCCGTGATCCCCGTCGCCGAGAGCGCCCCCATGCTGGTGCCGTGATACGCGGTCTCCCGCGCGATCAGCTTGTGCTTGCCCGGCTTGCCGCTGAGCTCGAAGTACTGGCGCGCGAGCTTGAGCGCCGACTCGACGGCCTCGCTGCCGCCGCTGGTGAAGAAAACCCGATTCAGATCGCCGGGGGCAAGCGAGGCGATCCTGGCGGCGAGCTCGATTGCGGGTGGGTGGGCGTAGGACCAGTTGGTGAAGAATCCAAGCTCCGCGGCCTGATCGGCCCCCGCCTGCGCGATGTCGGCGCGGCCGTGGCCGATGTTCACGCAGAAGAGGGCCGAGAGACCATCGAGGTAGCGCTTGCCGCGCTCGTCGTAGACGTAGCAACCCTCGCCGCGGACGATGATCGGGATCTCCCGCTCGTCATACGCCGCCAGGCGCGTGAAGTGCATCCACAGGTGCCGGCGGGCCAGCTCCTGCAGCGAGCCCCGATCCGTCCCTGCCTGCTCACCCGCCATGCGCGTTCAGGTTAGCGAGCTCACCGCCTCGTCACTCGCCAAATCCAGATTAGAGCGCTCCGCCCTGGCGGGCTCTGCGCTTGTCAACTGCGCGGTTCAGCGACCCGGGTCTTGCACTGAGCTCCCAGCGCGCTCGCGGCCAGGCGGCTGCGCGCTTGTTGCGCGGCCGCGCCGGCCGCGCGCTAGGCCAGCGTCGCGGCCGCTCGCACCGGGGCGGGCGTCAGCCAGGCGGCGACGAACACCAGCAGGAAGGCGAGGCACTGCACGACCAGCGCGAGCGGGTTGCCCGAGAGGGGATCGCCGAATACGAGCACCCCGCCGACGATCCCCACGATGTTGGCCGCGGTCCCAGTGACCGCGATCACTGGCACGGCGTCTCCGTCCTGGAGCGCCTTGGCGGAGGCGTAGAAGGCGGCGATCGAGGCGGCGACTGTGAGCAGCGTCCACGGGCTGAGCAGCCCGAGCACACCATGCGAGTGGACGAGACCGGAGATCGCCTTGATCGCGACGTCGGAGACGCCGAACAGGATTCCGCCGGCGGCGCCGAGCATGTACGCGTGATGATGCTTGGGGGCGCCGATCCTGGGACCCATTATCAGCAGCGTCCCAAATGCGACCAGGCCAGCCTCGAAGGCGATCATCCCCGGCAGCGAGAAGCGCGAGTGCGGGCCATGGATCGCCGGGAAGGTGATCCCCAGCAGCAATAGCCCCGTCGCCGTCAACGCGAGGCCGAGCCACTGCCGCCGGCTGATCTTCAGCCCCATCAGCCGTTCGGCCATAACCGCCAGCAGCACGATGCCGCCTGCCAGTACTGCCTGCACCAACGACAGCGGTGCCACCGCCATCGCGCCCACGTGCAGGATCCACGCGAGTACCGCGATCAGCATTCCGATCGCGAACCAGCGTGAGGCGAAGAGCGACCGCGCAGAGCGCAGCGGCCGGCGCATGTCGATCGCCGGCGCCGCACAGGCTCCCTTGTGCTTGTACAGAAAGGCGAGGTTGGTCGTCAGAGCACAGGCAAGTGCGAGCAGGATGCCGAGGATTGGAGTCATGTGGTGCAAGGAAGCGTCGGTGTCAGGGGACGAATAACGCGAGCGCTTTCACGCTATCCGTGCAACGCACAAATGTCGCCTTGATCCGACTGCCTTAAGTACACCAGATTCGCGAACCGATGACAGGCCCTGACGGAAAGCATGCAATCGAGAGTGCCCCAAGCGGATAAAGGCAGGCTATGTGCCGCGCAGGAGAACCACGCTGACCCCGCATCCCGCTCCCGCGTGCGGGACGGTCCTACGGAGGATCGGGCTGCTCGTCCCGGGCCGCCCCTGCCCGCAGGCGGGGCGGCCCGAGCGCAACCCGAGCACTACCCCGCTGAGAACCCGTCGTCCTCGTCGGAGGGAAGACCGAGATCGGCCAGCCCTTCGGAGAACCGCATCGAGGAGCCGGCGGCGCCGATGTTCTCTAGATCTGAGAGGTCGGGCTCCATCACGCCGCGCAAGCCGCTGAGACCGTCGCCGTCGGTCAGCCCGAGCTCGGCCGCGAGGTCCTCGTGACCGAGCAGCCCGACATCGTCGAGCCCGCGCGGGAGTGGCTCGGTCGGCTCGATCTCGATCCGCCGGTAGCGCTTGAGCCCCGTCGCGGCGGGAATCAGCTTGCCGATGATGACGTTCTCCTTGAGCCCGTTGAGGCGGTCGATCTTACCCTCCAGCGCGGCGTCGGTCAGCACCTTCGTCGTTTCCTGGAAGGAGGCCGCCGAGAGGAAGGAGTCGGTATTCAGCGACGCCTTGGTGATCCCGAGGATGATCTCCTCGGCCTGGGCGGCCTCGCCGCCCGCCTCGATCACCGCCTGGTTGACGCGCCCGTAGTCGAAGCGATCCACGAACTGGCCGGGGAGCAGGTCGGTGTCGCCCTTCTGGTCGACCCGCACCTTCTTCATCATCTGGCGCACGATCAGCTCGATGTGCTTGTCGTTGATGTCGACGCCCTGAGACTTGTAGACCTCCTGGACCTCGCGCACGAAGTACAGCTCGGTTTCGGTCCGTCCCCGGATCGCCAGCAGCTCGTGCGGGTAGAGCGAGCCTTCGTTGAGCTGGGTCCCGGGCACGATCTTTTGGCCTGCGCCGACGAAAAGCAGCGTCCGCCGCGGAAACGTGTTGCGGTGCTCCTCACCGCCCTCATCTGTAACGACGACGGTCAGGGCCTTGTCGGTCTCCTCGATCGATACCTTGCCGCCGACTTCGGAGATCTTCGCCAGTCCCTTGGGCCGGCGGGCCTCGAACAGCTCGACGACGCGCGGCAGGCCGTGCGTGATGTCCGCGCCCGCGACGCCGCCGGTGTGGAACGTGCGCATCGTGAGCTGCGTACCGGGCTCGCCGATTGACTGCGCGGCGATGATGCCCACCGCGTCGCCGAGCTGGGCGAGGTTGCCCGTGGCCATCGAGCGCCCGTAGCACGCCTGGCAGATCCCGGTCAGGGCCTCGCACTTGAGCACCGAGCGGACGGGCACGTTGATGACCGTTCCCTTGTCGGTGTCCTCGCGCCAGGCGTCGAACAGATCGACCAATTCCTTGCGGTCGATCTCGGTACCCTGCGCGGCGATCACGCGGCCACGCTTGGTCTTCACGTCAGTCGCCGCGACGCGGCCGATCAGGTGATCGTTGGGCTCGCCGGTGGGACGCAGCCCGCGGGTCTCGGGATCGACCTCGAGCTTGGACACGGGCATCTCGATCGACTGGTCGGTTCCGCAGTCCTCGGCGCGGATGATCACGTCTTGGGAGACATCGACGAGCCTCCGGGTCAAGTACCCGGAGTCTGCCGTGCGCAGCGCGGTGTCCGCTAGCCCCTTGCGGGCGCCGTGGGTCGAGATGAAGTACTCGAGCACCGTAAGGCCCTCCATGAAGTTGGCCTTGATCGGCCGCTCGATGATCTCCCCCTTCGGGTTGGCCATCAAGCCTCGCATCCCCGCTAGCTGACGAATCTGCTGGAAGGAGCCGCGGGCTCCCGAGTTGGCCATCATGAAGATGGGGTTGAGCTCGTCGAGGTTTGCGGTCATCGCCTCTGCCACCTCGGTGGTGGCGCGATCCCAGAGCTTGGTGACCGCCTCGTGGCGCTCCTCCTGATCCATCTCCCCGGTGTCGTACTGCTCCTCGATCGTCGCGAGCTGCGTGTCGTAGCGCGCGAGGATCGCGGGCTTCGACGGTGGCACTTGGACGTCGTTCTTGGAGATCGTCACTCCGGCCTGGGTGGCGTAGTGAAAGCCGATGTCCTTGAACGCGTCGAGCACCTGCGAGATCGTCGGCGCTCCGTAGGACTGGATCAGGTCGTCGACCAGCTTGGTGGTGTCCTTCTTCTTCATCGAGCGGTTGATGAACTCATAGCTACGGAGGTCGAACTGCTCGCCGAGCGCCTCGGCGATCGCGCGCTCGATGTGGTCGTTGTAGATGATGCGCCCGACGGTGGTCAAGACGTGGCCGCCCTCGCGGCCGAGCGGCCGGTACTCGGCCAGGTCGTGGAGCTTCACCGCGCCGTGCTCGTAGGACCACTCCGCCTCCTGTGCGGTTCGGTACAGGTGCGGGCGGGGGTCGTGAGTGCTCGGCTCGATCTTGGCGAGCTCCTCCTCGTCGGGACCGTAGGTGAGGTAGTACGCGCCGAGCACCATGTCCTGGGTCGGGGTGGCCAGCGGCGCCCCGTGCGCGGGCGAGAGGATGTTGTTGGAGGACAGCATCAGGATTCGCGCCTCGGCCTGCGCCTCGGCGGACAGCGGCAGATGGACAGCCATCTGGTCGCCGTCGAAGTCGGCGTTGAACGCGTGGCAAACGAGCGGGTGGACCTGGATCGCCTTGCCCTCGACCAGCACCGGCTCGAACGCCTGGATGCCGAGGCGGTGGAGCGTCGGGGCGCGGTTGAGCAGCACCGGATGCTCGTGGATGACCTCCTCCAGCACGTCCCACACCTCGGGGATCATCGAATCGACCATCTTCTTGGCCGCCTTGATGTTCTGCGCGGACTTGCGCTCGACCAGCCGGGCCATGATGAACGGCTTGAACAGCTCGAGCGCCATCAGCTTGGGAAGCCCGCACTGGTGCAGGCGCAGCGACGGGCCCGAGACGATCACCGAACGACCCGAGTAGTCCACGCGCTTGCCGAGCAGGTTCTGGCGAAAGCGGCCCTGCTTGCCCTTGAGCATGTCGCTGAGCGACTTGAGCGGCCGGTTGCCCGGACCGGTGACCGGACGCCCGCGGCGGCCGTTGTCGAACAGCGCGTCCACGGCCTCTTGGAGCATCCGCTTCTCGTTGTTGACGATGATCTCAGGGGCACCGAGGTCGAGTAGCCGCTTGAGACGATTGTTGCGGTTGATGACGCGGCGATAGAGGTCGTTGAGATCCGAGGTCGCGAAGCGGCCGCCGTCGAGCTGCACCATCGGGCGCAATTCGGGAGGGATTATGGGAACGGCCTCCAGGATCATCATCTCCGGCCTGTTGCCGGAGCTGATGAACGCCGAGACGACCTTCAGCCGCTTGACCGCGCGGACCTGCTTCTGGCCCTTGCCGGTCTTGACGAGCTCCTGCAGCTCAGCCGACTCCGCCTCCAGGTCGACCTGCTGGAGCAGGTCACGCACGGCCTCGGCCCCCATTCCCCCGCGAAAGTACTCACCCCAGCCGTAGGGCGAGCCGAAGCGCTCCTTGAGCTCACGGAACGTCGTCTCGTCGTTGACCACGTCCTTGGACTTCATCGTCTTGAAGAGGTCCCACACCTGGCGCATCCGCTCAGCGGCGTCCTCGACGTAGGCCTCGGTGTCGTCGATCTCGGACTGGAAGCCCTTGCGCAGCTCCTTGAGCATCTTCTCGCGCTCCTCGGAGGACAATTTGGCCACGTTCACCTCCAGCGTCTCGGCCCACAGATGGTCATCGTCTGAGAAGCTGCGACCGGTCTTGGCGCTCTGGAGAAACTGCTCGCGGCGAGCCAGCGACTCCTGGAGCTCCAAGATCCGCTCCGCCTTATCGGCGGCATAGGCGTCGAGCACCTTGTTCACTTCGCCCTCGAGCGACTCGACGTCGCGGTCACGGGCCTCATCGTCGACCCAGGTCACCATCGACGCCGCGAAGTAGAGAACCTTCTCCAGCTCCTTGGGAGCCATGTCGAGCAGATAGCCGATCCGGCTCGGGACGCCCTTGAAGAACCAGATGTGCGAGACGGGGGCGGCGAGGTCGATGTGACCCATGCGCTCGCGGCGGACCTTCGAGCGCGTTACCTCCACGCCGCAGCGCTCGCACACGATGCCCTTGTAGCGGACCCGCTTGTACTTGCCGCAGTAGCACTCCCAGTCCTTGGTCGGGCCGAAGATGCGCTCGCAGAAGAGCCCGTCCTTCTCGGGCTTGAGCGTGCGGTAGTTGATCGTCTCCGGCTTGGTTACCTCACCGGAGCTCCAGGAGCGGATCTGCTTGGAGGAGGCGAGGCTGATCTCGATGGCGTCGAAGTTGTTGATGTCGATCAAAGTGGTTCCTTATCGCTTGAAATTCCTAGTGGCTCTGGATGTGGCTGCGAGCTACGCTTCGGCCTCCTCGGTGACGCCCTGCGCTTCGCCCGGCTCCACGCCGGGCTCGAGCATCGGGTCCACCTCGTTGGCGAAGTCCTCCGCGGCGAGCTCGTCGCCGGACTCGAGCTCGCCCTCGCCCTCGCCGTCAGCCTCGAGCGCAGACGCCTCGGAGGCCTCGACCGTCTCGCCCTCGTGCTCGACGACCTCGTCGGCCGCCGCACCATCGCCGGCGCGGACACCGCTCAGGTCGATCCCGAGCTCCTCGGCCGCACGCAGCAAATCGTCGTCCTCCTCCCGCATCTCGGCGCGCTCTCCTTCCTCGGAGACGACGTTCACGTCGAGCGCCAGCGACTGCATCTCCTTGAGCAGGACCTTGAAGGACTCGGGGATCGAGGGCTCGACGATGTTCTCGCCCTTGACGATCGCCTCGTAGGCCTTCACCCGCCCGACCGTGTCGTCGGACTTGATCGTGAGCATCTCCTGCAGGGTGTAGGCGGCGCCATAGGCCTCCAGCGCCCAAACCTCCATCTCACCGAAGCGCTGGCCGCCGAACTGCGCCTTACCGCCCAGCGGCTGCTGGGTTACCAGCGAGTAAGGGCCTGTCGAGCGGGCGTGGATCTTGTCGTCGACGAGGTGCAGGAGCTTGAGGATGTACATGTATCCAACTGTCACCTGCTCCTCGAACGGCTCTCCGGTGCGGCCGTTGAAGAGCGTGGCCTTACCCGATGCCCGCTCGCCTTCGCGCCGGCTCATGTCGACGTCCATCCTGATCGAGCCCTTGTGCTCGTCCTGCCAGCGCACGAGCGCGGTGTCGACGTCGAGAACCGTCGCGCCGTCGAACACCGGCGTCGCGACGTAGACCTTTCCGACCTCGCGATTCGCGCTCGGTGTGCCATCACGTCTACGGGCACTGCCGCCGTTCACCGCAAGCCGTCGGGCCTCCGAGCCATCCTCGTACCAGCCGTTGGCAGCGACCCACCCGAGGTGGGTCTCCAGCACCTGGCCGAGGTTCATCCGGCTCGGGACGCCGAGCGGGTTGAGGATCACATCGACGGGCGTGCCGTCCTCCAGGAACGGCATGTCCTGCTCGTCCACGATCTTCGAGATCACGCCCTTGTTGCCGTGGCGCCCGGCGAGCTTGTCGCCCTCGGCGATCTTGCGCTTCTTGGCCACGAACACGCGCACCAGGTCGTTGACGCCGGGCGGCAGGTCATCGCCTTCGTCACGGCTGAAGGTCATGACGTCGATCACGACACCGCCCTCCCCGTGCGGGACCTTCAGCGACGTATCGCGGACCTCCCTTGCCTTCTCCTTGAAGATCGCCCGAATCAGCTTCTCCTCGGCGGTCAGCTCGGTCTCGCCCTTAGGGGTGACCTTGCCCACGAGCAGGTCGCCTGAGAGCACCTCGGCTCCGATCCGCACGATTCCGCGGTCGTCGAGGTTGCGCAGCGACTCCTCGGAGCGGTTGGGGATGTCACGGGTGATCTCCTCGTCGCCGAGCTTGGTGGTACGGGCGTCGATCTCGTACTCCTCGATGTGAATCGAGGTCAGCTCGTCGTCTGAGACCAGGCGCTTTGACAAGATGATCGCGTCCTCGAAGTTGTAGCCCTCCCAGGACATGAACGCCACCAGCAGGTTCTTGCCGAGCGCCATCTCGCCCATGTCGGTGGCGGAGCCGTCGGCGAGTACGTCTCCGTGCTCGACCGCGCTCCCGACGTCGACGATCGGCTTCTGGTGAATCAGCGTGCCCTGATTGGAGCGCATGAACTTCTGCAGCGGGTACTCGGCCTCCGACCCGTCGCCGCCTTGCACGACGATCTGCTCCGCGTCGACATAGGACACCGTGCCGGGAGCCTCGGTGAGCACTACGTCACCGGTGTCGATCGCCGCGCGGCGCTCCATCCCGGTGCCCACCAGCGGTGCGTCAGTTGAGAGCAAGGGCACGGCCTGGCGCTGCATGTTGGACCCCATCAGCGCGCGGTTGGCGTCGTCGTGCTCCAGGAACGGGATCATCGCCGTCGCTACCGACCAGATCTGCTCAGGCGAGACGTCGATCAGGTCGACCTCGTCGGGGGTAACCGTCACGTACTGCCCCGCCTGGGTACGGCACACGATCTCATCGCCCATGAGGCGTCCCGCCCCGTCGACGGGCGTGTTGGCCTGCGCGATGATCTGGTCCTCCTCCTGGTTGGCGTCCATCCGCACGACCTCGTCGGTGACCGTGCCCTGCTTGACGACCTGGTACGGGGTGGTGACGAAGCCGTGCTCGGAGATCTCCGCGTAGGAGGAGAGCGAGCCGATCAGGCCGATGTTCGGTCCCTCGGGGGTCTCGATCGGGCACATGCGTCCGTAGTGGGTCGGGTGCACGTCGCGGACCTCGATCGGCGCACGCTCACGGGTAAGGCCACCAGCGCCCAGGGCGCTCAGTCGCCGGCGGTGCGTGAGACCGGCCAGCGAGTTGGTCTGATCCATGAACTGCGAGAGCTGGCTGGAGCCGAAGAACTCCTTCAGCGCCGCCACTACCGGGCGGATGTTGACGATCGTCTGCGGAGTGATCGTGTCCGCGTCCTCGGTCGTGAGGCGCTCGCGCACGACGCGCTCCATCCGGTAGAGGCCGATCCGGAAGGCTTCCTGGATCAGCTCGCCGACGGTGCGCAAGCGGCGATTGCCGAAGTGCTCGTACTCGTCGAGGTGATCCTGGATCGGCTCACGCGGCATCGAGATCGCCTCGGCCGCAAAGTCCTTGATCTCATCATCGGGCTCCTCGGGCATCCCGAGCAATTTGGGCAGCGAGACGAGCTCCTTGATCAGGGCGATGATGTCGTCGTGGGTCAGCGTACGGGTGTCGAGGTCGATGTCGAGCGCGAGGCGGGAGTTGAGCTTGTAGCGCCCCACCCGCGTGAGGTCGTAGCGCTTGGGATCGAAGAAGAGCTGGCGCAGCAGTGCCTTGGCCGCATCGATCGAAGGCGGCTCACCGGGACGCTGCTTGCGGAACAGCTCGATCAGCGCGCCTTCCTCGCTGCGCAGGATCTCCGGGTCGGCCTGCACCGTGTTTCGGATGTAGAGCGAGCCCTCGAACAGGTTCACGATCTCCTCGTCGGAGGCATAGCCCATCGCGCGCAGCAGCACGGTGACCGGCAATTTTCGCTTGCGGTCGATGCGGACGTAGACCCGGCCCTTCTTGTCGATCTCGAGCTCTAGCCACGAGCCACGAGCCGGCATCAGGTTGGCGATGAAGACCTGCTTCTCACGGTCCTTGGGCTCCATCACGTACGCGCCGGGCGAGCGCACGAGCTGGGTGACGACCACCCGCTCGGTGCCGTTGATGACGAACGTCCCGCGCCCGGTCATCCAAGCGAAGTCCCCCATGAAGACCGACTGCTCACGGATCTCGCCGGTCTCCCGGTTGATGAACGCGACGGTGACCGTCAAAGGGCGTGCGTAGGTCAGATCCTTCTCCCGGCACTGCTCGAGGTTGGCAACCGGCTCGTCGAAGGTAAACTCTCCGAACTGGACGGCGAGGTTGCCGGTGTAGTCCTCGATCGGCGAGATGTCGTCGATCGTCTCGCGCAGGCCGCCGCCGTCGGGGTCGGTCAGCCAGTCGAAGGACTTGCGCTGGATGTCGATCAGGTTGGGGACTTCAAGGATCTTGTTCAGACGCGCAAAGCTGCGGCGCGTCCGGGGGGCATGAGCGGTAGCCAAGACGGCGACTCCTCGGGCGGTCGAGAGGGAGCAGAAAAGCGCCGACGGGACCACACTGGCTCCCATGAGCACGACCAGCAAAGATAGCACACGGCATCGGTGCCCTGTGCAGGACCGTCAAGCTCTCACGGACCCCGTCCGCGGCCGCCGCGTATGTGGCGCGGTACCGCTGTGATTGGACGGCTACGGCTATCGGCTGACCGGCCCAGTGTAGGGGCAAACGAGCGCGCTGGCAAGCAGTCGCACCGGAATTGCTGAGATCGGCGGGGTGGAAGGCTCAGCGGGGCCGAGGGGATCGGCGGGGCTGGCGGGATCGGCGGGGCTGGCTCGGAGCGATTGCCGGGGCTGGCGGGATCGGCGGGGCTGGCTCGGAGCGATTGCCGGGGCTGGCGGGATCGGCGGGGCTGGCTTGGAGCGATCGCCAGGGCTGGCGGGATCGGCGGGGCTGGCTCGGAGCGATTGCCGGGGCTAATGGCGAGCCGGCCGCGCCCGCAGGCGCGCCGGCTGCTGGCGTGCGGTACCCGTGGGCCCGGCGGAGCGCGGTTCGCTTTGGGATTGCGCAGCCCCTCCGAGCGCTCTGGTCACCGGCCGCTGGGCGCCCAGCGGATCAGGGTCAGCGCTTTGGGATTGCGCAGCGCCCCCGAGCGCACTGGTCACGAGTCCCACACGGGGCAAGGACCAAGCCGGCGATCGGCTGCCCCTGCGCGGGCAGCAGGGAATGGTCGTTGGACGGCTAGCCGGTGCTGAGGGCTCCGGGCGGGCTCAGCGGCGCAGGGACAGGTCGACGCGGGCGACTGAGCGAGGACCAGACCGAGCGAGGCCACGAGGACACACCCCCCGGGCCAGCGAGGGCCTTGTCGCCTGCACCCCGCGGAGCGAGGCCACAGCGGCACACCCCCCGGGCCAGCGAGGGCCTTGTCGCCTGCACCCCGCGGAGCGAGGCCACAACGGCACACCCCGGCAACGCATTGGGGGCTTGCCGGCTGATCCCCGTTTCGGGGCCGCCCGAGAGACCTTCGCGGCGACCGAAGCAAACCCAGTAGGCGCGGCGCCAACCGCCCAGAACGACACCGCTCCAGAAGAGCTGCACCCTATCCCTGCGAGCGCAGCATCTCGATTGGCTACCCGGTCAGCGGCGATCAGTTCGAAGTCGTGGTCGTGGTGCAGGATGCGCAGGCCGGCGAGCTCGGCCAGGGCGGCGAGCAGCAGGTCTGGGATCGCGGCGGCGCGGTGCTGGCCGCGCTCGCCGAGCCGTGCTTGCACCTCGACGGCACGGTCCTCGGCGCGTGGGGTGAGGTACTCGACAGGCATCACGTCGAGCAGTGCACGGTCTGAGCCTGAGCGCAGGTCGACCGCTGCGCGGGTCCGAGAAGCCGGCTTCGAGCAGCGTGACCACCGCCACGCGCACCAAGCCGCGCTCGATCCGCTCTGTCCAGGCGAGCGTGTCGGGGCAGCGCGAGGCGAACGAGCGCGGACTTGTCGATCAGCCAGGGACCGTCCTGCTCGGCGCTCAGCGCCATGCGCGCACCATCACGGACGGGTCTGCCAGGTCGGCATGGGCGTCGGCGAAGCGGTGCAGGTCGCTGAGCGTGAGCTTCCTCGAGCCGGCTTCCTGGCGCAGGCGCCGGCGGATGTATTCCGAGCGGGAGATCCCGAGTGCGCGAGCGCGGGCGTCGAGATGGCGCAGGTCGGCCTCGGAAAGGTCGCGAGTGAGCTGATCCACGTGGAGGCGGTGTGTACAGCAAGACGTCTCGGCGGCGAAGGCATCCTGCGGCGCGCGGCTGCGGTCCTCGATCAATCACGTGCGTTGCAGCGCTTGGTGGCAAGTTGGTAGCAAACACGACTGGCCTACACGGAACTCGCCCGCGACGGGTCGACGGGTGGCTATTTCCAGGACTTTCCTCATGCGCCCGGAGAGATTCGAACTCCCGACCTTCGGTTCCGTAGACCGACGCTCTATCCAGCTGAGCTACGGGCGCCTGCACCGATTCTAGCCTCGTCTCTGCCAGGGTGCCGAGGCACAGCGGGCCGGCGGGAGCGGAGAGGGCGGGATTCGAACCCGCGAAGGAGTGTGAACCCCTTACTCGCTTAGCCTGCCCGCCTGGTTGCGCTCGGTCACGCGCTGTCACGCTTCCGCTGCAAATCCACGACTTCGCCGCTCGGAGCGGCGTCCGTCTGTTGCGCTGCGCTGCGGTCTGTCGCTGCCGCAACGCTGCCACACGCGCTGCCAAACATGGCGTCGAGACGCGCCCGACGCTCGTCGGTGCGCGCGTGACGCTCGAAGTCGTGCGAGTAGGTGCTCGCGGTGATCGCCGGGCTACGGTGGCCGAGATGCGCTGAGAGCTGCACGAGGTCGCCGCCCGAGGCGATGAATCTCGACGCGAACCCGTGGCGCAGGTCGTGAAACGTCGGCGCCGGCGCGGCGATGTCGGCGCGGGACACGGCCCCGGCGAACGCGCGAGTCACCGTGCGATGGTCGAGCCCGCCCCCGGTGCGCGTAACGAGCACGTAGTCGTCCTGGCGAGAGGATGGCGAGCGCAGCTTGTGCTCGCGGAGTCCCGCGGTGAGCGCCGCCGGCAGCTCGACGACGCGCCGCGAGCGCTCCGTCTTGCACTCGGCGAGGTTGCCGTGGCGGTCGAGCTGCGCCTCGATTGAGGCGGTGCCCGCTTCGAGGTCGAGGTTGCGCCAGCGCAGCCCGAGCACTTCGCCGAGCCGCGCCCCCGTCATCGCGGCAAGCGCGAACGCCTGGCGGTACGGCCCCCGCGCGGCTTCGAGCAGCGCGTCCAGCTCGTCGCCGGTGAGCACGCGGCGCTCGCGCTGATCTGAGCGCGGACGCTCGGACTTGTCGAGTGCCCGGACGGGATTCTCGCCCGCCCAGCCGAGGCGGCGGCGCGCGAAGTCGAGCACGCGGCCGGCGACGACGAGCGCGCCACGAACCGTCCACGCCTTCTTCCCGGCCAAGCGCATGTCCTCCGCGAGCCGCGCCACGTCATCGACCGTGAGCGAGTCCAGCCGGCGGCGTCCCCAGCGTGGCAGCAGGTGAGTACGCAGGTGCGACTCGTAGACGGAGCGCGTGGACGGCCGAAGCCGCGCCGCCTGCGCTTCCTGCCAGCGCTCGGCGGCCTGAGCGAACGTCAGGTTCGGCAGCGGCGCAACGCGTTGACCGCGCCCCATGCGCGCCTTCACGTCCGCGAGCGCAACACGCGCCGCCTTGACGCCGCCCTCTACGGTCTGCCGGCGCTGACGGCCGTCCGAGTCGCGGAAGTTCAGCTCGTAGCGCCAGTGCCCATCGGCGTCGAGCCGCTTGTAGATGTTGCGCTCTACGTGCTGCCGGGTACGGTTAGCTTGCATCGAAGTCCACCCTTCGGTGTCGGGCCCGGGCGGTCGCCACCGCGCCGGGCCGATTGCGTTCTCTACAGGCAGATACACCGTGTCGGCGGGAAAGTTGCGCCTACTTGAGACGCATGTGGTGTGCCCGAATCGCCCGTCACCATTGACGATCCGAGCGCGTGGCAGCGGCGTGGCAGCGCTAGCGGAGCCCACGAGCGCCGCTTTCTCGCCATCCGTCGAGAGCGGCGCGCTTGAAGTAGGTCCGGGAGCCGGGCGCGTCCTGGCTGAACGGGACGCGCCGCCCGCTCGTGAGCCGGTGCAACGCGTGCTTCGAGACGCCGAGATACTCGGCGGCGGCGGCCGCGTCGAGCCAGCCATCGCCCGTCGTAGGCGCCTTGAGCCGGCGTAGGCGCGGTTCGAGCAGTTCGGCGAGCCGGTCGAGCGTCCGTTCGTCGGCATGGTCGAGGATCGCTGCGAGCGGGTCGCTCACGGCTCGCGCTCCTCGCGCCAGCGGTCGAACAGCTCCCGCTCCCGAGCCCGCAAGCCTGCTTCGATCCGGTCGCGGCGGGCGTCGGCGGCTCGAGCGGAGTCCTGCGCCGCCCGGCGGTTGGTCGCGGCGGACCGAGCCCCGCGGCGCTGGCAGTCGTCCGAGCAGAACTTCGCCTCCGCGCGCCGGCTCTCGGGGACAGCCGCGCCGCAGCGCTTGCAGACACGCTCGCTCATGGCGTCCGCCCGCAGTGAAAGCAGCGCCGCGGCCCGTCGCCGTTGATCGAGATCGACCGTCGCAGGCACCGGCACCGTCCCGGCTTGCCCGTGAGCCCGGCGGCGAACGAGCGCTCAGCGGCCAAGTCCTGCTCGCGTCTGGCGCGACAGGCGACGCACAGAGCGCGGTTCTGGCCGCGGTCGCCCGGCGAAAGCTCAGCGCGGCACGCCGAGCAGTGCAGGACGTGCTCTACCAGCGCGCGTAGGCCATCCTGCGGCTCCGTGGGCGCGGATGCGGCGGTCAGGTCGAGCACGAGCTGGCCGGGTGCAACGATGGCGCGAGCCTCTGCCAGCGCCGAACTGGAGTGACGGGTCATCAGCCGTCCCCGGTCTCGCGGTGCCACTGGATGTCGCGCTCTGCGAACCCGACAGGCGGATGACATGTCGGACATGTCCACGGGCCGTCCGGCACCACTCTCCACGCACCGTTGGCGTGTCGGCATCCAGGGTTCGCAGCGGCGGGCATATCGGCGTCGAGGCGCCCGCTCGTGCCCTGATCCCCACTCCCGACGCACTCCCGCCGCTTGTCCTCACTGTCGTGTGTGTCGCGTGTGTCGTCACTACTACCTCGCAAGGGATTCCGGCCGTTTGCACTCCCGACACTGGCGACACACGCGACACTCCCGGCAGGCGTCGGCACTGCGTCGCCAGTGGGCCAGCGCCACTCGATGGCGGCCGGGAACGTCTTCGTCCGCTGGTGCTCGACACGGAGCCGCGCCTTCGCCCGCTGAGCAGTGCGTTCCTCGATTGCCTGCTCGGCGCACGCGTCCATGACCGGCTTCGCGGAATGCCACTCCCCGTCATGCGGCAGCAGCGCCTCGATGATCTCCGCGGCCTCAGCAACACGACTGTGCTCGGCCTTCGCGGACTCGTCACCGATGAGATCCTCAACCGTCAGGGCACCCTCACTGAAGTCGCGGGCCACCGGCACGTTGAACTCGAAGCCGTTCGCCTCGAAGCGGTAAGAGCCGATCTCGAACTCGACCGCGGTCGGGATCACCGACAGGTTGCCCTTGCCGCGCACGAGCACCCGCCGGCGCTCATCCTCGGGGTGCTGTGCCAGCAGCAAGCTCGACCTGGAAACCGAGTTGAACGCCGGCGCGCCCGCGATCAACTGCCGGAAGCTGTCCGCCCGCTTGTTCGGGTGCAGGCAGCCCAACGCGGCGATGTCCAACTCACGGGCCAGTGCCCGGAGCGGCTGCAGCGCATCGCGGACTGCCTTCTGACGCCAGTCGTCGGTCCCGACGCCCAGGTTGTCGAGCAGCTGATCGAAGTAGACGAGCCCGATGCCGTTGGCCTTGACCGCCAAGCCGAGCTTCTCGCGGTCCTCTCGGATATTCACGAACCCGCCATCGGGCCGCTCTATCTGAACCACCCGATCGAGGTCCGCGCCGGCCGCGTGCAGGCGTGGGGTCCACACATCATCGAAACTGTCCTCGTCGCCGAGCACCGCAACCGCTACAGGCTGGCCGTGGAGATCTCCGGGCAGTTCGCCGCGTGTGAGGCGAGCGATCACCCAGGCGATGGCCGTTGACTTGCCTACCCCTTCATTGCCGAGCAACAGGTTCAGATAGCCGCGGACGATCCGCTGCTCCCATGCCCAACGCGGCGGCTGGGACCGCGATAGATCGGCGGCACGGACCGTGAGGCCCCCAGTAGCGCCGTCGGCGTTACCCGCGCCGTTCTGCGTCGCCTGATAGCACGGCCAGCATCGCCCGTTGGCGCCGTAGTCCTCAGACGACACGCGGCCGCAGCCCGGGCAGGGCTCTAACGGTCTCACGGCGTCTCCCGACTCGGGTAGCGGACCTCCACGACGCGCGGGCTCCGTGTCGGCCACGATCTGTCGTCAACCTCGCGATACCACGCGTCGGCTCCACTACCGTATTTGAGTCGCACGTTGGCGAGGCAAATCAGGCCATCCGCGACATGGCAGTCCCCAACGAATACGTCGCCAGAGGCGAGAAGGACCATGGCTGCACGGCCGCCCGCGGCGGTCACAGCGCCCACCGCCGACCATCAGGAAGATCTACGTCGTCAGATCGCCCGGGCGGTTCTCCGTCACCGCCGGGCTCGCTACTGCCGCTGGGCGAACCCCGGGAGCTGCGACTGCCAGACCGCCGCTCACGGCGGCCACGGGGACGCGCAGCGCAGCGCGGCCGACGGGCGACCGGCGGCCGCAGGGCGCGGCGAACGCCCGCGTTGTACACCGCCGCGAACCTCCGGTGACGGCGCCACGCGGCGCTCTGCGCAGGCGTGCGCTCCTCATCGCTCAGGCCGACGCCCAGCGTCTCGAAGCGGGCGAGCAGTTCGTCGGCCTCGTGGCTGGGCTCGTGCTCGACCGGCTCCCCGGTGCGAGCGTCCACCACGCCGGCCACCGTGACAGCGCGAAGACCCTCGGGCCAGTCAGCGGGACGCGACCGCTCGGCGTCGAGCGCCGCGTTAGACGGTAGTCTTGGACTCATCGACGCCGTCACGTCGAGCTTGCGCGGAGCCGCCTACTGGGGCGGCTCCGCTGTTTTCGAGGTAGAGCCGCACGATGCGGCGCAGCTCGCCGGCGATAGTCCGATCGTGGCCGTGGGCGGTCGCTGCTAGCTGGCGCAGCAGATCGGGAGGCATGCGAACCGTCAGGTTCTCAGTCGCGGGCATAGGCGCAGCTTAGGACATCTAGAATGCAACAGGGAGCTCGTCGCTATCACAGAAACAGCCGCCTTAGAGAACAGCGCGCCCCGCGTTGCAGCGCTGCCATCCCGCTGCCACGCTCACGAACAGGCTGCAAAACAGCAGGTTTCCGGGGTGCCGCTTGCCCCCTGAGTAAGCGGCACCGTTGAAGGGCAGACCTAGGCGGCCTGCTCGGCTGACTCGAGCGGCCCGCGTCCGGGACAGCCTCAGTCCTACCCGCCACTCAGCAGCTCGTCGGCCACGACATCCCCCCACGATCGCCGCGGCGGACGCTCCGCCAGCACCCGTTCCCGCTCGGCCGTCAGCTTGGTCACAGCACGCCGCGCCGCCTGCATCTGTAAGCGCTCGGCGGCCTTCGCCTGAACCTGCGGCGCTGATCCTCCATGCAACCGGCACACCCTCCCGCCGGGGATCGCCGAGCGGCCGCAACGCCCGCCCGAGCGGTTGCGCGCCGTGCATCGGTAGCGTTCATCGAAGCGCCCGCTCATCACTCGCCCATGGGGTCAAGCCTCGACGGTGCCGCTCATGGGGTCCCCGCGGTGCAACGCCTCAGCCGGGAGGGCCTCAGCCGGGAGGATGATCGCGCTGCACTTGGCCGGCTCGCTCGCGAGCCTCGCGCACGATCTGCTCGCGATCGTGGAACGGGTCGAGCTGCGTGTCCCAAGCTGCCAAACGTTCCTCGATTGACATCACGGGCGCGCCCGTCGGCGTCCCGGACACGATCCGCGAGCCATCGGGTGACAGCATCGTGCCGGATCGCAGGCGCGCCGGCTTGACGGTGAGCAGGCTCCAGCCTGCGCGGTCGTCGGGATCGTCCGGCGTAGGCGCGTAGGACGTGGCCAGCACCGGCGGACCCCATGAGTTCGTCGCTTCGCCGGCGGGACGCGGCTGGTTCGGGTAGTAGCGGTACTTCGAGCGCCATTGGCCGGCCAGCTCGACGACCTCCCAGAGCGCGTCAGAGGCTCCGGCGTACTGCTCAGAGCCCAATAGCAGGATGTCTCCGTGCCTCAGTCCGGCGTTGCCGTTGGGCGGTAGGCCGAGATCACGGTTCGGTGTGGAGACCGTCTGGCCGCCGAGGACGAACATCGGGACGGGCCGCGCTTTCGCCGGGGTCCTCGACTCGCGGCCCATGCCGCCGTCCCATCCGCCGTCCGGGATCTCGACTGGCACGAGCTGGGGCGCTGGCGCGTCCGTGGTCGTATCGGCCGGCAGGCCGTGGGGCTCCGCGTCCTCCACCGCCCAGCGGGCTCGAATCTCAGCCTCGGATTCTCCGGCCGTGTCGGGCTCAGGGCTTGCCTGTAGGAGGCTGTCGCACTCGTCGCGCGGTGCTCGATGGTCCGTCACCTTGCGCTCGGCTCGCGAGCGCCAGCTCCGGATCGTCGACGCGGGGACGCTGAACTTCTCAGACGCCGACATCGCGCCGTGCTCGTCGGCGTGCGCGAGCACCTGAGCGCGGTCCACGACGGCGCTCATGAGCCCGGCGGCCTTCTCGGCTTGTCGTGCGCGGCGAAGGCTTCGAGCAGGCTGACATGCCCGCTCAGCGTCGCGTCCTCCGGCCACGGGTTCGCAGACCGGCTGATGTTGATGGCCAAGTTCTGGGCGACGGACTCCCGCAGCTGCTCGCGCCGTGGATCGGCTTCGCGCTCGGCGCCCGCTTTTGCGAGCGCGGCGAGCGTGCCGTCGCCCTCGATGTCATGCTCGGGCTCGGGCTCGGGTTCGGGCTCGCTCTCGGGCATGCTCTTGAACAGCCCTGCGTTCGCCGCGTCGAGCAGGTCGTTCAGGAGCTGGCGGTCCTCGGGTTCCATCCCTCGATTCTCGCAGCCGGCGCGGCGCGCTCGATCACGACTACCGGCGCCCCCGACGCCGGTTGAGGAGCGATCCGGCCGCGAGCATCGCGACCGCGGTGAGGAGCGTCGCGGCGATGCTGGAATGTTGCAGTCCGAGCACGCCGAGCAGCCACCAAATCGGCGCGGCGACCAGTCCGAGAGCCGCCATGCAGAGCAGCACGACGAGGAGCGTCCCGAAGCAGCCGAGCGATACGCCGGTGCTCTTGGATGTGCGGACGTAGAGGCGGGTCATGGGGACTGCTCCGTGGCAGCGCCGGGGAGCGGTTTCGTCGCCAGCGCTGCCATAGCGCTGCCATTTGCTGGTTGGGACGCTCTGTGCCGCGTCTGGCGGGAGTCCCGGAAAGTGCTCATTTGCAGGGACGGAGAGGGCGGGATTCGAACCCGCGAAGGAGTGTGAACCCCTTACTCGCTTAGCAGGCGAGTGCCTTCAGCCACTCGGCCACCTCTCCGTGGTCGCTCAAGTGTAGAACGTCCTCCGGCACCCGAAGGCCACCGCGATCCGGTGGTGTGCCTGATGATGATTGAGGCCGACCAAACGCTTGGTTGCCCATACCGATAGGCTCGCAATCAGTGCGAGCCACCCAGCGCAAGGGAGACATCGCGAGAACGCGGACGATCGCGACATTCACTGCTCGCGGTTGGGAGGTCTCGATTCCGGTGACGGAGTCCGCCGCATACGACCTGATCGTCGACGAGGCCACTGAGCTGCGACGGGTTCAATGTAAGTTCTGCACCGGACGAGTCGTGGACCTCCGTCGCATCCATTCGAACTCGAGCGGCTACGTTGTCAAACGGCTCGCCAAGAACGCTTACGATTGGCTGTACGTCCTCCGTCCGGATGGTGCCGAGTACCTGATCAAAGAGTGTCTGGCGGGGACGCGAGGCGTGAGCCCGGAGGGCTCGCATCAGATTGGAGCGGTGGCAGAGTCCGGTTGATTGCAGCTGCCTTGAAAGCAGCCGGCCGTTTGCGCGGCCCGGGGGTTCGAATCCCTCCCGCTCCGTCCAGCTCGACGACCCATACCGGCCAATGGGTCGATTGCGTGTTCGAATCGCCTCGAGGGCGGAGTCGAATCCCGCCCTCTCCGCTCCGGCCGGCTCGAAGCCTCTCCGCTGTTGAGCGCCGCTCAGATCCGGCATGGTGGCGCTGTTGAAGGTCGGCATCGGGGGGTGCGGTACGAAAGAAGAAGTAGCCCTGGAACCGTTCGGTAGGCTGGATCGGCAAAGACTGCGATGAG
>JAABUZ0100000980.1_pt1 | contig 59203 bp, 48 predicted proteins | sample 5562091 | NCBI WGS metagenome assembly JAABUZ01 (sample SAMN12813069, study PRJNA571459) | rock metagenome | isolation source: Antarctica rocks | place: Antarctica: Victoria Land, Linnaeus Terrace sud | collected 2015-12-21 | reverse complement strand
GCATGGCATCTCTCCTGGCTACAAGGCGGTCTGTGCAACCTCTTGCTACCAGATGGAGCGCCATGCCTCAACCATCCTCAAAAACTGCAAAGATAGAGCAGGAACGGGTGCGCTGGTTGTCACGCGCTATAACACGCCCCATAAGCCCGACGACTCACGGCGGCGTGGGATCACGCGGCACCGGTGTCACGCATGGAGAGGGCGATGCGGCCGCGCTCGCGGTCGACCGCGAGCACGCGCACGCTGACCACGTCGCCCACGGAGACGACCTCCAGCGGGTCGCGCACCGCTACCGGGCGCGCGCCGAGCTCGCTGCGATGTACCAGCCCGTCGTTCTTGAGCCCGATGTCCACGAACGCGCCGAAGTCGACCACGTTGCGCACCGTCCCTTGCAACACCATGCCGTCGTGCAGATCGTCCAGGGTCAGCACGTCGCGGCGCAGCAGCGGCGGCGGCAACTCGCTGCGCGGATCGACGCCCGGTTTGGCCAGATTCTCCAGCACGTCGAGCAGTGTCGGCTCGCCCAGCCCCACCGCCGCCGCGACCTCGCGCCGCCGCGCCGCGTCCTCCGCCAGGCGCCTTCGGAACAGGGCGGCGCGCTCGGACAGGCGTTGCCCCTCCTCGCCCGGCAGCAGCGGGATCAGCCGCCGCGTGGCCTCGTAGCTCTCGGGGTGGATGAAGGTGTCGTCCAGCGGCTCGGTCCCGCCAGGGACCCTCAGGAACCCGGCCGCCTGGGTGAAGGTCGCGGGACCCAGGGCGGGTACCTTGAGCTACTCGCGCCGCGCGCGGAACGGCCCGTTGGCGTTGCGGTAGGCCACGATGTTGGCGGCCACGCGCGCCTTGATCCCCGCGACGTGCCCCAGCAGGGCGGCCGAGGCCGTGTTGAGGTCGGCCCCGGCGTAGGTGACCGCCGACTCCACGGCGCGGTCCAGCGCGGCGGTCAGGCGCTTCTCGTCGACGTCGTGCTGATAGAGCCCCACGCCGACCGATTGCGGCGGGACCTTGACCAGTTCGGCCAGTGGGTCTTGCAGCCGCCGCGCGATGCTGATGGTGCCGCGCGCGGTCAGGTCCAGGTCGGGGAACTCGGCGCGGGCCAGCGCCGAGGCCGAGTAGACCGAGGCGCCGGCCTCGCTGACCATCACGTAGGCCAGCGCGATGCCCCTGGACGCCACGCGCTCGATTAACTGGGCGACGAGGCGCTCGGTCTCGCGCGAGGCCGTGCCGTTGCCAATGGCCACCACGCTGGCGCCGTGCCCTGTCACCAGTTGCTCCAGCGTCGCCAGCGCCTCCGCGGCGCGGCGCTGCGGCGGGTGGGGGTAGACGGTGTCCAGGGCCAGCGGCTTGCCGGTGGGGTCGACCACGGCAACCTTGCAGCCGGTGCGGAAGCCGGGGTCGATGCCCAGCACGGTCTGCCCGCGCAGCGGCGGCTGCAGCAGCAGCGGGCGCAGGTTGCGGGCGAACACGCCGATGGCATGCTCCTCCGCGCGCTCGGTCAGGCCGGCGCGCGTCTCGCGCTCCAGCGACGGCGTCAGCAGGCGCTTCAGCGCGTCGGTGCAGGCGTCGCGCAGGTCTCCCGCCAGGGGAGAGCGCGGGTGCGGAGCGAACTGCCGCGCGATGAGCGCCAGCGCGTTGCCCTCGGGGACCTCCAGGGCCACGCGCAGGACGCCGGCCTTCTCGCCCCGGTTGAGGGCCAGCGCCTGGTGCGGCGCCAGCGTGGCCACGCGCCCGCTGAAGTCGTAGTAGGTGGCGTAGGCGCGGGCCTTGTCCTGCTCGGCGGCCTCGGGCGCGCTGACGACGACCGTGCCGGCGCGCAGGTACAGCGCGCGCAGGGCGGCGCGCACCTCGGCGTGCTCGGCGACGGCCTCGGCCACGATGTCGCGCGCCCCGGCCAGCGCCTCCTCGGGCGTCGCCACCTCGCGCGCCGGGTCGACGAACGACGCGGCGATCTCTTCGCGCGGCCGCGCGTCGCCCCGCTGCTCCAGGATCAGGCGGGTCAGCGGCTCCAGGCCGCGCTCACGGGCCACGGTGGCGCGCGTGCGACGCCTGGGACGGTAGGGCAGGTAGAGGTCGTCCAGCGCGGTCAGCGTGGACGCTGCGGCGACCGCCTCGTCCAATTCGGGCGTCAGCGCGCCGACCTCCTCGATCAGCCGCCGCACGTCGGCGCGGCGCTCCTCCAGGGCGCGCCAGGCGGCCAGGCGCTCCGCGACGGCGGCGACTGCCACCTCGTCCATACCTCCGGTGGCCTCTTTGCGGTAGCGCGCGATGAAGGGGATGGTGTTGCCGCCATCCAGCAGCTCGATCGTGCGCGCCACCGTCGGGCGCGGCAGCGTCAACGCCGCGGCGACGGTCTCCGCCGCCGCTTCCACTATGCCGGTTGTCACATTTGTTCCCCTATCACGTTTCTCATCCCCAACCACGTTTCTCGTCCACGCCCAGGTATTGTAACCCAACCACGTTTCTCGTCCACGCCCAGGTCCAGGTGTTGTAACCCAATGAGCCGTCTCGTGGTGGACCATGCCAAAGGAGTGTCCACTGTGCGCGCGGAGTCTCGCCGCCGCCGTCCGACACGATGCGCCTACGCACTCCTCGTGGGATAGACGTGAGATAGACATTCAGGGTGAAGACGTAACATCCTATTAACACGATCACGATTGACATTTATAGTACCTTTGTAGTATAATAGTATTATGTACAATCGAGCGCCGATCGTGGCGACGATGATCCTTGAGACGGCATGGATTGATGCGAACCCTTGCTCAAGCCCCCTCATCGATGTCTATTGGTCCCAACAGACGAGGTAATCGCTCAGATTGTAGCACGGAGATGGGCAGGGGAGTGGCGCAAGGGGCCCGCCACGCCGACGGCCGTTCCGCTATACTAGGCGCATGAGTGATCTCTCCCCCTCGCCTGACATCTCTGCGGATGACTGGGCCGCGACGCCGGCGACGGTGCGCGTGGTGGTGGCGGACCTGCTCGAGCGCGTGGCGCGGTTGGAGGAGCGGGCCAACAAGACCTCGCGCACCTCGTCCAAGCCCCCGTCGTCGGACCCGCCGAGCGCGCCGCCGCGCCCCGCGCGCCGCCCGTCGGGGCGGGCCAGCGGGGGGCAACCGGGGCAACCGGGGCAACCGGGGCACGGGCGTGTGCCGCTGCCTGCCGACCGGGTGGGTCGGGTCGTGGACGTGAAGCCCGACGCCTGCGCCTGTTGTGGCGCGTCCTTGACGGGCGACGACCCCGATCCGGCGTGCCACCAGGTGGCCGAACTCCCGCGCGTGGTGGTCGAGGTCACGGCCTACCGGCGGCACACGCTCCGCTGTGGGGCGTGCGGCGCGCGCACGGCGGCGTGGCCGGGGGACAAGCCGTCGGGGAGCTTCGGGCCCCGCGCGCAGGCGACCGTGGCCTCTGTGACGGGGCGGCAAGGGGTGAGCCAACGCGACGCGCAGGAGATGCGGGGGGCGCTGTTCCACCTGGAACTGAGCGTGGGCAGCATCGCGGCGCTAGAGCGGCGGTCGCGGGGCCGGTGGCCCAGGCGCACCGCTTCGTCCAGGCGCAGCCGACGGCCAACGCGGACGAGACCAGTTGGAAGGAAGGGACGCGGCGCCGCTGGCTGTGGGTGGCGGTGACGGCGCTGGTGAGCGTGTTCCTGCTGCGCCCGACGCGCGGCAGCCAGGGGGCCAAGGACCTGCGGGGGCCGCCCTACGCCGGTGTCGTCGGGTCCGACCGCTGGTCCGGCTATACCTGGATCGACCCGACACAGCGCCAACTCTGCGGGGCGCACCTGCGGCGCGATGTCGCGGCGTGCGTGGAGCGGGGTGGGGAGCCGGCGCGCGTCGGGCAGGCGCTGCTCGACGCGGCCGGGGAGATGTTCGGCCTGTGGTATCGCGTGCGCGACGGCACCCTGAGCCGGGGCGCCTTTGAGCGGGAGATGCGCCCAGTGCAGGCCCGCGTGGGCACCCTGTTGCGGGAGGGGGCACGCCTGGAGCACGCCTGGAGCACGCCTGGAGCACGCCAAGACGCGCCACGCCTGCGCGAACATCCTCAAGCTGGAGGTCGCCTTGTGGACGTTCGTCGCGACGGAAGGCGTCGAGCCCACCAACAACGCCGCCGAACGGGCCTTGCGCCGCGCCGTGTTGTGGCGGCGCCGCAGCTTTGGCACGCAGAGCGCCGAGGGGAGCCAGTTCGAAGCAATGTCCTGCTTGCCGCTGGAAGCGGCGCCAGGATAAGCGCGTACAGGCAGAACTCAAGACGGCGCTCGGTCAATTTGATGCTGACGACGCTGAGCAGTTATTGCGCGTCGCCAACCTGTACGCGCAAATCGGCAGCCTGACCAAGGCACGCACGTTCTTCGCGCGCGCCAGAAAACGAGCGGTCAGCGCCGAGCAGAAGGCCATGATTGACCAGAGAATTGAAACACTCTAGCAGGGCTTAGCGCGCGTGGGCGATCTCGTCGACGGCCGCGGGATTCTCCAGGGCGCTGAGGTCGCCCAGGGGGCGGTCGAGGTAGCGGGCGCGGATGACGCGGCGCAGGATCTTGCCGTTGCGCGTCTTCGGCAGATCGCTCACGAAGTGGATACGCTTGGGCCGCAGCGATTTGCCCAGCACCGCCGTCACGGCCCCCACCAACGCGGCGCGCAACTCCTCGCTCTCGGTGGTCCCTGGACGCAGCACGGCGAAGGCGACCACCGTCTCGCCCTTGACCTCGTGTGGCACGCCCACCGCCGCCGCGGCCACCACCGCGGGGTGGCCTAGCAGGGCGGACTCCACCTCGGCCGGCCCCACGCGCTTGCCCGCCACCTTGATGGTGTCGTCGGAGCGGCCGCGGATGTACCAGAAGCCGTCGGCGTCGATCTCGGCCCAGTCGCCGTGCACCCAGGTATCCGGCAGGCGCGACCAGTAGCTCTCCAGGTAGCGCTCGGGGTCGCGCCAGAAGCCGCGCGTCATGCCCGGCCACGGACCCCGGATCACCAGCTCGCCAACCTGCCCGCGCACCGGATGGCCCGTCTCGTCGACCACGTCGGCGGCCATGCCCGGCACGGGTCCCGCGAAGCAGCAGGGCTTGAGCGGGGTGATGGTGGCGCAGCCGACGATGCCGCCCGAGATCTCGGTGCCGCCGGAGTAGTTGATGATCGGGCAGCGCGAGCCGCCCACCGTAGCGAAGAGCCAGCGCCAGGTCTCGGGGTCCCAGGGCTCTCCCGTCGAGCCGAAGACACGCAGGCGCGCGAGGTCGTGCCTGCGGGCCGGCTCATCGCCGTGGGCCTTGAGCGCGCGTACGGCCGTGGGGGCGATACCCAGCACGGTCACGCCATGGCGCGCCGCCACGTCCCACAGGCGGTCGGGACCAGGGTAGTCGGGCGTGCCGTCGTAGAGCATCAACGTGGCGCCGAGCATCAGCGCGCCGCTGATCGCCCAGGGACCCATCATCCAGCCGAGGTCGGTGTACCAGAGCAGCGTGTCGTCCGCCTGTACGTCAAAACAGTGCGCCAGGTCCTGCGCGCCCTTGACCGGGAAGCCGGCGTGCACATGCACCGCGCCCTTGGGCCGGCCGGTAGTACCCGAGGTGTAGATGATCATGTAGGGGTCCTCGGGCGCGGTGCGCTGGGTCTCGAACTCCGCCGGCTGCCCGGCGACCGCCTCGTGCCACCACAGGTCGCGCCCCGGCGTCCAGGCTGCCTCCTGCCCAGTGCGGCGCGCGACGACCACGCGCTCCACGGTGGGCGCCCCGGCCACGGCCTCATCGGCCACCTGCTTCATGTCGATGGGGCGGCCGCGGCGGTAGGAGCCGTCGGCCGTCACCAGCACCTTGGCGTCGCAGTCGGACAGGCGCGCGGCGACCGAGGGCGCGCCGTAGCCCGAGAAGATGGGCACGTAGACCGCGCCGAGCTTGGCCACGGCCAGCACGGCTACCACGGTCTCGGGAATCATGGGCATGAAGATGCCGACGCGGTCGCCCACGCCCACGCCCTGGGTCCGCAGCAGGTGGGCCATGCGATTGGACTCGGCGTGGAGCTCGGCGTAGGTGAGCGTGCGCGTGGCGCCCTCCTCGCCCTCCCAGTCCACGGCGATGCGCGCGGCGTCGGGGCCGGTGGCGCGCTTGTCCACGGCGTCGTGGGCGTAGTTGTAGAGCCCGCCCACGAACCAACGCGCCCAGGGCAGGCCGTCCGAGAGGTCGAGCGTCCGGGTATAGGGCCGGTAGAACTGGAGATCCAGGTCGCGCAGCGTCGCGTCCCAGAAGCGCGCCGGGTCGGCTGCGGCCCAAGCCAGCAACTCGTCGTACGCGCCGACGCCCACCTCGCGCATGAAGCGGAGCAGGCGGCTGCGCTCGATGTAGTCCGCCGTGGGCCGCCAAACGACGTCGGCGGCGTCGGCATTGAGCGGCGGGGGCGAGGGCATAGACGCGGGCGTAGGCGTGGCAGACACAAGCATTCTCCTCATCGTCGAGTGCGAACGGCGGTTGTCGTTGTGATGGTACTTGTATCGTATCACCCGATCAGCGTAGACATCGGGGGCCCCTGCCACACACGCTTGCCCCGCCTCCGACCGGCTAACCGTCGCGCATTTGACAGCGTCGCCCTTCCCCCCTATCATGTCCTTATCCGCCGTAGGTTATCCAGGAGCGTTCGCGACATGCACACCCGTTTCACCTCCTTATCATCCGGCCGGCGCCGCCCTATAACGGGTGGCCGTCCCGTGCGGCGGGTGCGCGGCTGCGCGAGCGTCAAAGTCCCTTGGTCCCGTCCTCTGGGGTACCAAGGGAGTAGTGCGCCTTTTTCGGGCTAGGGATCGCCGCGCGCCGACGCGCCGGCCGATCCGTTTGCCGTGGACGCCCCTCCCCGCGTCCGCGGCCTTTTTTGTCCCAAGGTGTGGCGGCAACCTGTCGCCTCCTCTTTTCGCATGGGCTGCGGCCTACCCCAGCGCATCCACCCTGTCCGCCCGCTGACATAGCCGCCTGACGCGCGCCCACCCATCGCGCGTCGGCGCGTTGCCACGCGCGATGTCTCCACCGGGGTCGCCGGCTTCCGGCCGGCCTTTCCCTGGCGGTGGCCTGAGCGGGCGACACGGCGCGGATGCCCCTCGACCCTTCGACCCTGATCGACGGACAGCCCGATCGCTCATCGTTGCTGGCTTACTGCCATTCGTGAGAGGACACGACATGACCATCCATCTGGGACACTACTGGCGCTTGCTGCGCCTCTACCTACGGCCGCACTGGCCGCGCGCCGGCGTGCTGGCCGCCCTGTTATGCGCCGCCATCGCGCTGGAGCTGCTGAGCCCACAACTCCTGCGCGGCTTTATCGACGGGGCGCGCGCCGGCGTCGGCGAGGGCATCCTGATCGGTACGGCCGCGCTGTTCATGCTCGTCGCGCTGGGCGGCGGCATCGTGACCGTCGTCGAGACTTACGTCGCCGAGAGCCTGGGCTGGACGGCGACGAACCGTCTGCGCGCCGACCTCGCGCTGCACCTGCTGCGCCTCGATCTCTCTTTCCACCACGCCCACACGCCGGGCGAGTTGATCGAGCGCCTCGACGGCGACGTCACCGCGCTGGCCAACTTTTTCTCGCGCTTCGTCGTCTACGTCGTCGGCAACGTCGTGTTGCTGGCCGGCGTCGTCGCGCTGCTGTGGCGCGAGGACGCCGGCATCGGGCTGGAAACGGCCCTGTTTGCCGTCGCCATCCTCGTCGCCATGACCCGCCTGTACGCCCTGGCGCGCCCGGTCTGGGCCGCGCTGGACGGGGCCAACGCCCTCTTCTACGGCTTCCTGGGCGAGCGGCTCGTCGCCACCGAGGATATCCGCTCCTGCGGCGCGGTCGCGTACACGCTGCTGCGCCTGTCGGGATGCCTGCGCGCCCTGCTGCCGCTGCAACTCAAGGCGACGTTGCTCGGGCAATTGGTGTGGGTGGCCGCCCTCAACCTCTCGGCCCTGGCCACGGCCGGCGCGCTGGCCATCGGTACCCTGCTGGTCGACCACCACGCCGCGACGGTCGGCACGGTCCTCCTCGTCTTTCAGTACACCGACCTCCTGGTCCGCCCCATCGCCCAGTTGCAGGCGCAGATCCAGGACCTGCAACTGGCCGGCGCCGCCATCGGACGCATCGAAGACTTGTTTGCCACCCGCTCCCGCCTGCCCGACGGTCCGGGGACGCCGATCCCGCCCGGTCCGCTCGCCGTCGAGGTGGACGGCGTCTCTTTCCGCTACGACGAGGACGAGTCGGCGCCCGTGTTGCACGACATCACGCTGCGGCTGGATCCGGGCGCGGTCCTGGGGGTGCTCGGCCGCAGCGGCAGCGGCAAGACGACGCTCGGCCGCCTGCTGCTCCGCTTGGCCGACCCTTCTGTGGGCACGGTGCGGCTCGGCGGGACCGACCCGCGGGCGGCGCGGTTGGACGAGGTGCGCCGGCGCGTCGGGCTGGTTACCCAGGAGGTCCAGCTCTTCGCCGCCAGCGTGCGCGATAACCTCACCTTCTTCAACCGTGACATCGCCGACGAGGCGCTGCTGGCGGCCATCGCTGAGCTGGGCCTCGGGGAGTGGTACGCCCGCCTGCCGGACGGGCTGGACACCCCGCTCGGCCCGGGAGGCAGGGGCCTCTCGGGCGGGGAGGCGCAGTTGCTGGCCTTCGTGCGCGTGTTGCTGCGCGATCCCGGCCTCGTAATCCTCGACGAGGCGTCCTCGCGGCTTGACCCCGCCACGGAGCGTCTGATCGACCACGCCGTCGCGCGACTGCTGCGCGGGCGCACCGGCGTCATCATCGCCCACCGGCTGGCCACGGTCGAGCGCGCCGACACGATCGCGGTGCTCGACGCCGGGCGGGTCGTCGAGTGCGGCCCACGGGTCGCGTTGGCCCGCGACCCCGACTCGTCCTACTACCGCCTGCTCCACGCCGAGCATCAGGAGATCCCGTCATGACCCACCCGACGATAACGCTCTCGACCCTCCGCGCAACGTGGCGCCTCGTGCGCTACCGTCCGGGGCTCTACCTGCTCACAGCCATGCTGGCGATCGGGGTGGCCCTGCTCGACCTCGCGCCCGGTCCCATTATGGGCGCATTCTTCGACGCCCTGAGCGGCCACGGGCGCGCCGGCCTGACGCCCTGGACGCTGATCGCCCTGTTGCTGGCGCGCTCAGTGGCGCGCACCGTCGTCAAGACGGGCGAGCAGCTGGGCCTCAGCCTCAACCGTTTCACGCTCGGCGGTCTGCTCCGGCGCAACCTGCTGCAAGGCGTGCTGCGGCAGCCGGGCGCGCTGGCGCTGCCCGAGGCGCCCGGCGAGGCGCTGAGCTGCTTCCGCGACGACGCGGATACCGCGGCGAGATTTGCCGCCTCCAGCGCCTACGCGCCCTCCGCGGTGCTGTTCGTCATCGTCGCCTTCGTCGTGATGCTGCGCATCGACGCCGCGATCACGCTGCTCGTCTTCCTGCCCCTCGTCCTGGTCGTCGTGCTGATCGGGCGGGCCTCCGCGCGCATCGAAGCCTATCGCCGTCACGGCCGAGCCGCGGATGCGCGCGCGGCCGGCCTGATCGGGGACATATTCGCGGCGATCGCGGCCGTCCAGGTCGCCGGCGCCGAGCGGCACGTCGTGGCGCACCTCACCGGGCTCAACGAGGAGCGCCGTCGGCTGGTGCTGCGCGATACCGTCTTCGGCGGCTTGCTCGACGCCCTCTCGGGAAACATCTGGAGCGTGGGGACGGGCCTCATCCTGCTGCTGGTCGTTGGGGCGATGCGCCGCGGCATCTTTACCGTCGGCGACTTTGCTCTCTTCGCCTACTACCTGGGCTGGGTCGGCGAGTTCACCGCCTTCTTCGGCGCCCTGCTGGCCAACGGTCGCCGTGCAGGCGTCGCGCTCGCGCGCATGCGAACGCTGCTCGGCCAGGATGCAACCGTGACCGCCCTGGTGGCCCATCATCCCCTGTATCTGCGTGGGCAACCCTCACCCCCCGCCCCTCTCCCGACCGCGGGAGAGGGGAGCAGAGGTGATGCACGGGCTGGAGGGGAGCGGAGCGGCGGCGATGGTCCAGGGGCCTTACGTTTTGCGGAGAACGGAAAGGCTAACCGGCTGCGCGAGCTGCGGGTCGAGGGGCTGTCCTACCGCTATCCCGAGTCGGGACGCGGCGTCGCGGGGATAGACCTTCGGCTCCAGCAAGGCCAGTTCGTCGTCGTCACCGGACGCGTCGGCTCGGGTAAGACGACCTTGCTGCGGGTGCTGCTGGGCCTCTTGCCACGGGACACGGGGACGATCCTCTGGAACGGCGCGCCGGTCGCCGACCCTGCCGCCCACTTCGCGCCGCCCCGCTGCGCCTACACGCCGCAGGTACCGCACCTGGTCAGCGACACGTTGCGCGACAACATCATGCTTGGGTTAGCCGAGTACCAGGGAGGCCGGCGGGGCCGGGACGACCGTGGCCCCCGAGGACACGCGGTAGACGCCGGCGGGAGTATCCTCGCGCACGCGCTCCACGTGGCCGTCCTGGAACCGGACCTGGCGACGATGCCGCTCGGGGTGGACACGCCCATCGGTCCGCGCGGCGTCCGCCTCTCCGGCGGGCAGGCGCAGCGGGTCGCCGCGGCGCGTATGGTCGTGCGCGACGCCGAGCTGTTGGTCTGTGACGACCTCTCCAGCGCGTTGGATGCAGAGACGGAGCGCCTGCTGTGGGAACGGCTGGCCGCGGACGGCGAGCGCACGTACCTCGTCGTGTCCCATCGCCGCGAGGCACTGCGCCGCGCCAACCACATCGTCGTGCTCAAGGATGGGGCTATCGAGTCCGCAGGGACGCTCGATGTTCTACTCGAAAGCTGCGAGGAGATGCGCCGCCTGTGGACCGGGGAGGAGGGAGTGACGAGTGGTGCGTAGGGGCGTCTTGCATACGCCCGCGTGACGCGTAGGGACGTCTTGCATACGCCCGCGTGACGAAGTAGCAAGCGATAGTGGATAAGGGACGTGCGCGGGCGGGGCGTGTCAATTGACATGCTCCGCTACGCCTGCTATCGTACCGCCATGAAAGTGAAACGTACGTATAGGCTGTCCGCGGACACTGTCACCGCGGTGAAGCGTCTGGTGGAAGAAAAACACGTTGCGGCTAGCCAGGACGCGCTCGTCGAGGATGCCATCAGCGAGTATATCGTGATACTCCGCGAAGCTGAGGAAGCACAGCAATGGAGTCGGGCAGCAAGTGACCCGGTTTTTCAAGCGGAGTCCGATGCTATTGACGTTCCACACTAACAGCCTTATAATGCAACACAGATAGTGGTGCAGATAGCAAGGAGGCACACGATGGCGGCGGGAATCACGACAAGCATTAGGATGCCGGAAGAGGTGCGCGATCTCTACGAGACGATCGCGGCGGCGACGGGGCACACGAAAAACGACCTGATGGTCGAGGTGCTGCGCGAGGAGGGCGAGCGCCGGGTGCGCGAGATCGCCATGATCGAGGAGGGTATCCGACAGGTCCGGGCTGACCAGACATCGCCTATCGAGGATGTGGTGACGCGGCTCAAGGCGAAGGGGATGCTGGTCGCCGATTTCGACCTCAATGGAGCGGATGACGACGTGGTTAGCGAGTGAAGGTTACATTGACCGCCGCCGCGGAGGACGACCTCGCCGGCATCTACAACTACTACGCGGAACGGTCGAGCACCGCAGCCGATAGGATTGTCGCGGTCATCCTCAAGGCTGTCAGAGGACTGGGCCGGTACCCCAGGATGGGCAAGCTAGGCCACTACCCTGACACGCGCGAGCATTTCACCACGCGCTACCCCTATCGCATCGTCTACAGGATCGACGAGGGCGATGGAGTTGTCTATGTGCTGCGCGTCATGCACGGTGCGTAACAGTGGCCGCTGGATGACGCGAAGTCGCTGTGGTAAGCAATCCTCAGCGGCAGGAGGTCGAGCGCACCTCGTCGAGCACCCAGCCGCCATTGAGGCGGAAGAAGCCGGTCCAGCGCAGGCGCACCGCGCCGCTGCAGGGGTGGCTGCGCTGTCCGGTGAGCGTGAAGGTGATAGGGTAGGTGACGGTTCCCGCTCCCCACGCCGCTGTGCCCAGAGAGTAGCTGGCGATGTCCTGGCCCGCGACGAGCCGCGCCGTGCGCGCCAGACTCTCGATCACCAGCGGCGGTCGTCCCCAGTAGGAGAAAGCCAGGCAGCCCCCACCGGCCACGGCCAGCGTGGCGACGAGGGCCAGCAGACGCCGCCGCACCTGACGCGGCGTCAGGTAGGCCAGCGGCGCCGAGGTGGCGCGCACCACCAGCGTGCCGGCCACGCGGTCGCCCAGGCGCTGGCGGCGCGGCGAGGTCAGCGCGGCGACGATGCCGATCACGCCAATGCTGTACAGCAGCGGCCAGGCGTCGACCAGGCGCACGATATTGCGCACCAGCACCGCGCCAAGCACGGGGCGGCGTCCTTCTATGTCGACCACGCGCAGCCCCGCCAGCAGCTTGCCCCACGTGGCCCCGAAGAGTGCCTCCTGCAGCGAGAAATAGGCCACCGCCAGCACTATGAGATACGGCAGGTCCACCGTCACGCGGGTGGTGAGGAAGGCATAGCCGGCGGTCGAGCGGATCGGGGAGCCGCTGGCGACCGCCATCACACCGAAGATGTCGCCGGCCCAGACCTGCAGGATCACCAGCAGCACAACGTCGAGCAAGGCCGCGCCCAGCCGGCGCGCCTCCACGCGGACGTCGGGGGCTGAGATAGGGATAAGCCGCCCCTCGGGGGGACGGCCATGCGCATCGGCCGAGGCCATGCCACCAGCTTTCGATGGCGTTGTGCCCGCCGCGACGGGCCACGCCGGGTATACCGGATACACATGCAGGGCAGGTGTACGGTCCGCCGGGGCCACCGGGCCGTACTTAGACTGTACCCCTCTCGGCGCCGCCGGGCAAAGGGGAGGAGGAGAGGCATGGACTCTCCTCCCTGTTCCTGCTTGTCCCGCTCGCGATGGACGATCGACGATCCGACGTGACCGCCGGCGCTACGTCCGCGTGGGCGGCGGCGCGGCGGTGATACTGCTGGCCAGCACCGCGCCGGCAGCGCCGGACCCGGGCAGGGGGATGCCATGGCCGGTGTGCTCGGGGATGGCCAGTCCCGGCAGCGGCGCGGCAACCTCCTCGCCATGCACCACGGAGTCGCCCGCCTCCAACTGCGCGTTGGTCATGCGCAAGGGCACGATCAACCCGACCACGCGCACCACGACAAAGGTGGCCACGGCGCTCCAGGCGATCACAAAGCCGGCGCCCTCCAACTGGGCCACCAACTGATGCGTGCCCGCGCCGTAGAACAGGCCGCCGACCGAGAACGCGCCCGCCCCGTTCTTGCCGGCGCCGGGATACTCGATCATGTTGGGATCAGCCACCAGCCCGACCATCAGGCCGCCGATCAGCCCGGCGAAGCCGTGCGTGTGGACCACGCCCAGCGCGTCGTCCACGCGGCGGAAGATCGTGACGCGGTTCATGGTAAACCAGGGCACCGCCGCGGCCACGAGGCCAATGATGATGGCGCCCGTGCCGTTGACGAAGCCGGCGGCCGGCGTGATGGCCACCAACCCGGTGATCATGCCGTTGACCGAGCCGACCAGCGATGGCTTGCCCACGGCGATCATGTCGATAGCCATCCAGGTCAGCAGCGCCGTGGCCGCCGCGAGGTTGGTGTTGAGCACGGCGGCGGAGGCGTCGGCGTTGGAGAAGTAGGGGTCACCGCCGTTGAAGCCGTTCCAACCCAGCCACAGCAACCCGGCCCCGGCCATGGTCATCAGCAGGTTGTTCGGCGCGGCGTCGGCACGGTCACGGGCCAGCCGTGGCCCGATAATCGCCGCCGCGACGAAGCCCGAGACGCCGGCCGAGAGGTGGATGACGTAGCCGCCGCTGTAGTCGACCGCCCCGGCGGCCGCCAGCCAGCCGCCGCCCCAGATGCTGAACGCGTCGACGGAGTAGACGACCGTCGACCACAGCGGGACCAGGATCATCCAGGCCTTGAAGCTGATGCGCCCGATCAGGCTGCCCAGGAAGAGCAGCGGGGTGATGGCGGCGAACACGAACTGGAAGTAGATCAGCGAGGCCTGCGGATAGCGAAACGCGGGCATGGCCCCCGTATCGCTGACCAGGGGGATATGCGCGCGGCCTTGCTCCGCGGCGCTATCCAGCACCGGCCCCGGTATGCCCAGCATCGTGCCGATCCAGGGCTTGCCGAAGCTCAGATTGAAACCCCATAAGACCCAGACGATGAGCACCATGGCGAAGGCGTAGAACGCCATCATCGCGCTGTTAATGGCCCACCGTCGCTGCACCACCCCCCCATAGAGGACAGCCAGCCCGGGGATGCTCATCAAGCCGACCAGCGTCGCGGCGGTCAGCTGCCAGGTATTGTCGCCCGCGTTTAACCATGATGGAGCCGGGATCATACGTACCTCCGTGTCCAAACTCGTGGCGCCGCACCTATTGTGGCGCGGCGGCATGCGTAAAACCATCGTTGGACGGGAGGGCAACGTCGCCCGACAGCGAGGAGGACGAGCGCACACAGCGGGACGACCACCATCACAGCGGCGCCGTCGGCCGGCAGCCGTGGCTATAGCGCGACGCCTCCCGACGGCCTGGTAGCCGCACGGGAGGCGTCGTTGCCCCGCGCTGTGTCGCGCTCTACGACATGAGCGACGCCGCGGTCAGCACTGAGGCTGGCGGTCACTCATGAACTGAGAGCATTCTAACAAATAGCGGCCTTGGTTGTCCATATCTTCTTGATGTGGGGATGCGCCCCGAGATTGTGATGGCGCCGGGCAGCCTGCGACTGAAGTCGCATGGCAAACAGACGGCGACTAAAGTCGCTCAGGGCGCCAGGCCAAAGACACTTCAGTGTCCGTGGTTTGCCATGCGACTTCAGTCGCAGGCCGGCGCTCACCGCGCCTCTGATGTAGCGATGTCTCTCTCCCGTTGGCCTATAATAGGGTTACATGATGGGGAGCATGTCATCTCGCGCGACGTCGGGAGGACACAGTCCGTGGCTTCCACGGCGTCGCCCGCGTACACTGCGCGTAGAGAGGGCAGGCCAGAAGGAGGATGCGATGGGACAAGGGCGACATGGCGGCCAACCTCTGGCGGCCGGCGCCGTGGGGCTGGCCGCGGTGGCCATCGGCGTCTATGCCGCGCGACGACGGCTGATCGCGCGCCTGTTGAGCCTGCCGCCCGCGCGCCACGGCGTGGCCGTCGAGCGGGCCCTGCCCATCCCGATGCGCGACGGGGTCACGCTGAAAGCGGACCACTATTTCCCCAAAGCGCCTGGCTCGTTCCCGACCATTCTCCTGCGCACGCCCTATGGGCGGGGCTCGGACCTACCCGTCCCCCTCGGCATGGTCCCCGCCTTCCAGCACCGCCGCCTGGCCGAGCGCGGCTATCACGTGGTTGCGCAGACCGTCCGCGGCCGGCTCGACGCGGGCGGCGCGTTCAACCCCTTCTTCGACGAAGCGGACGACGGGCGCGCCACGCTGGAGTGGCTGCGCGCGCAGCCCTGGTTCGACGGCAGGCTCGGCATGATGGGGCCAAGCTATCTCGGTTATGTCCAGTGGGCCACGGTTGCCGCCGACCCTGACGCGGTGCGCGCGCTCGTCCCCCACGTCACCGCCGCGCACCTGGGCTCCCTCGTCTACCCCGACGGCGCCTTCGGCCTGGACCTGACGCTGCGCTGGATCTCCACGCTCGTTATCCTGGTGAGCGACAGGCAGGGCGCCGCGTGGTCTATCGTTCGTCAACTCAACCCAACGGCCATGGAGCGGCGCCTGGAGCCCGCCTTCACCCACCTCCCGCTGCGCGACGCCGACGTCGCGGCCGTGGGGCATCCCGTGCCCTACTACCGCGACTGGCTGGCGCACCCCGACCTCGCCGATCCCTACTGGCGCTCCGTCGACCACCGGGCCACTATCGCGCGCACCACCGCGCCGGTGCATCTCATCGGCGGCTGGTACGATATTTTCCTGCGCGAATTGCTGGCCGACTACGGGCGCCTGCGCGACGCCGGCCGCATACCCTACCTCACGATCGGGCCGTGGTGGCACAGCGACCAGCGCGGCTTGAACGCGGCCTTGCGCGAGACGATCGTCTGGAATGAGGCGTACTTGAAGGGTAATCCCTCCCTCTTGCGTCGACAGCCGGTGCGGATCTATGTGATGGGCGCGAACGAGTGGCGAGAGTTGGAGAGTTGGCCGCCGCCCGCGCAAGAAACCCCGTATTTCCTGCAGGGCGCGGGCGGCCTGTCCACGGAGCAACCGGTGGCGGACGCGTCCCCGGACCACTACCGCTACGACCCTGCCGACCCCACGCCGTCCATCGGCGGCCCGCTGCTGATCCGCCCGCCCGCCGGCCCGCGCGACAACCGTGCGCTGGAGGCGCGCGCCGACGTGCTCCTCTACACCACGCCCCTACTGACGGCCGACCTGGAGACCATCGGCCCAGTGCGGCTGGAACTGTACGTCCGATCCAGCCTGGACCATACCGATGTCTTCGGCCGGGTGTGCGACGTCCACCCCGACGGACGCTCCATCAACATCTGCGACGGGCTGGTGCGGCTGGAGCCAGGGGACGGCGTGGCACAACCCGACGGCAGCCGCCGCATCACGGTTGGACTGTGGGCCACCGCTCACCGCTTCATCAGGGGGCATCGGCTGTGGCTGCAAGTGTCGAGCGGCGCGCATCCGCGCTGGAGCCGCAACCTCGGGACCGGCGAATCGATCGCCACCGGGACAAGGATGCTGCCCGCCGACCAGACCGTCTATCACGACCGCGCCCACCCCTCGGCCCTCATCCTGCCCGTCAGTCCCTATTCTGCCGGAGCCATGCCCGATTGACCACGCAAGACACGCCAGGTTACCCGCAAAGCGGTCTGCCTTTACGATCTTTACATTGGTGCGCTACACTGTGCTTGGAGGACCGAGCATGGCGGCGATGCGAAAAGACGAGATCACGCACGAGATGACCCGGCTGCGACGCGCGGTCGACGCGGTTGTGGCGACCGCTCAGCCCGCGGACCTGCCGACCATCCGCGGTGTGCTGATGGAGGCCGCGACCGCGGTCGAGGCGATCGGCGCGCGGCAGGCGTCGGGGGAGTACGTGGTCGACCTTTCGGCGCAACGCCGGCGCCTCTATTTCCCGAGTCACGTCGACGAGCAAACGCCGCCGACAGGCGACGAGATGGCGCACGCCGACGCCGGATGGCGAGAGCGGCGGGCGGAGGGACGTCGCTTCCGGGACGAGGCGCTCTCCCAGCTCGGTCCGGTGCTCACGCCGGCCGAGACGGCCGCGCGTCTGGGTGTGAGCGCGATGACCGTGAGCAACTGGCGGCGGCAGGGCAGGCTCCTCGGGCTACGCTTCGACGGACGACAGTATCTCTATCCCGCCTTCCAGTTTGCCGAGACGCCGGCCGAGGGCGAGCGCGGGGTCGTGCGCGACCTAGACCGTGTCCTGGCCGCACTGGGCGACCGGACGGCCTGGGAGAAGGCGCGGTACCTGACCACCCCGTGGCCCTACCTGCGCGGGCGCACACCCCTGGGTATCCTGCGCGGCGAGGCCGGCGAGACCGGCGAGGCCACCGACGGTGAGCGCGTCATCCACTATGCGCGCCACACGGGCGAGATGGGCGTGTAGCGAGTGCGGGTGACGCGCCGCCCGGCTCAGCGCCCAGCCCCGCCTCCGCCGGGGACGACGTGGCCTCTCCCGATCCTTCCTGTGGATGCCGGGACGCTGCTCTACCACCTGACGCGGAGGCAGCACCCCGACCCGGCATTCTTCGGGCGCCTGCGCACCTATCGCTTCGATGCGCCCGACCACTCGTACGGTGTCTGCTACCTGGGCACGACGTTGGCCTGCTGCCTGCTCGAGGTGCTCGATCCACGGCGCGATGCCGCGACCGGCCGCCGGTTCGTCGCCGACGCCCAGGTGCGGGCGTACTATGCCGCGGTTGCGACGGTGACCCGCCCCTTGCGCCTGGCGTACCTGGCCGACGATGGGCTGGCCCAACTGGGCATCGACCAGCGCCACACCGCCGGCGACGACTACGATCTCTCGGGCGCCTGGTCGGCGGCGCTCCACGCGCACGCGGCGCGGGTCGACGGCATCTTCTACGCCACACGCCACCACAACGGCCTCTACGCCGTGGCCCTTTTCGAGCGCGCCGCGCCAGCGGTCACGTTCCGGCGCTGGGGCGTGTTGGGAGATCGCTCCGTCGCCGACCTCTGGGTCGAGACGGACGCCGCGTGCGCCCGCTTCCACATCGACATCCTGTGAAGCGACATCCCCAACCATGTGATTGGATGGCGCCCCTCTCTCCAGCTTCATGGGCAATCTTGCCGGTTCCGCGCGGCTCGCGGACACTGGCAGGTGCGCCCGACGACTATGATGGTGAGCCCACCGGCCTGACTCTGAAGGGTCAGACGCGAGACCCATGCTATCATGGCATGGAGACGCGGGCGCTTCTTTCTTATAGTTAGGCCATCGTGACGGGGTAATCTGTCGAGGCCGCTCATCGCACACCGCCGAGAAGGCCTATTCTCCGCTATGTCAAACGGGTAGGGTAACGATTCCCTCAGCACCCATGGCGTCGGCGTCGTCCACGATCGACGAGTTCTAGTGTGGCGCTTGCTCCGGCGCGGGGAGCACGCCGAGTTGCTGCATCATGCCGAGCGCGTTGCCCTCGATCTACTGCTCCGCGATTTTCCCATCGGCGCAGCGCATGATCTCGATGCCCGTCATGGTCACCGTCCGGCCCGTGGCGGGGATGCCCATGAAGTCGCCGTGCTGCGTCCCCTGCTCCGTATAGCGGGTGACTACTTTGTCGCCCTCCGCGATCATGTCCTCGACCGACACGCGCCAGTCGGGGAAGGCGGCAAAGACCATCGCCACCGTCTGCTTATCCCCCTCGCGGCCGCCCGTCATCCCCGGAAGAGTGATCGCTGTGTGCTGGACGAAATCCTCGGATCTGCAAGCGGAGAAGCGCGCGCGCTTCCTGGTCGCGGCCGCGCCGGCCCCACGCCAGCACGCGCGTGGGACAACAGGCGAGGCCCTGCCGAGGGCGCGCCTCGGCGGACTACTCGTCCCGCCGACCGCGTTGGTAGGGCGTGTGCGGGAGGCCGCCGAGATGGACGCGCTGCTGCGGCGCGATGATCTGCGTGCGCTCACGCTGGTGGGGCCGGGCGGCGTCGGCAAGACACGCCTGGCCCTGCACGCCGCCCAGGCGGCCCAGGAGCGATTCGCCGACGGCGCCGTCTTCGTCGACCTCACCCCGCTGCGCGACCCCGCCCTGGTGCTGCCGACAATTGCCCAGGCTCTTGGCTTACTGGCGCAGAGCAACCAGCCCGCCGCCGAGGTCCTGTCCGCCCATCTGCGCGAGCGACAACTCCTGCTGGTGCTGGACAACTGCGAACAGGTGCTGGAGGCGGCGCCGGAGGTGGCAACACTGCGCGCGGCGTGTCCTGGCCTGCGCGTGCTGGCGACCAGCCGCGTGGCGCTGCGCGTGCGCGGCGAGCAGGTCTACCCCGTCCCGCCACTCGCGACGCCCGATCCGGGACGGCTCCCGTCCACTGAGGCGCTGGAGGAGGTCGCCGCGGTGGCGCTGTTTGTGCGGCAGGCGCGGGCGGCGCTGCCCGCCTTCGTGCTGACCCCGTCTAACGCCGCCGCCGTGGCCGCCATCTGCGTCCGCCTCGACGGACTGCCCCTGGCGATCGAGTTGGCGGCGGCGCGTGTGGCGGCGCTCCCGCCGGCAGCGCTGGTAGCGTGGTTGGACCGGCCGCTGGAGGTGCTGGTGGCGGGGCCGCGCGACGCGCCCGCGCGCCAACGGACCCTGCGCGATACGCTGACCTGGAGCTATGACCTCCTGCCGCCATCAGAACGGGCGCTCTTCCGACGGCTCACTCCCTTCGTGGGTGGCTGCACCGTGGAGGCGGCGCGGGCGGTGTGCCGCGGAGACGCGCCGGACGATGCGGACGTGGCCGAGGGGCTGGCGACGCTGGCGATGGCGCACCTGCTGCGCGTGGACGCCAAGGGGGAGGAGCCGCGCTACGCGATGTTGGCCACCGTCCGAGAGTATGCCCTGGAACGGCTGGAGGAGAGCGGCGAGGGCGAGGCGGCGCGCGCGCCCGCCACGCCGCCTACTACCTGGGGCTTGCGGAGGAGGCCGCCAGGGGCTTTGACGGCGCCGATCAGCTGCGCGCGCTAGACGCGCTGGAGGGCGAGTTGAACAACCTGCGCGCGGCGCTGACCTGGTGCGTGAAGCGGGGCGACGCCGGCGATGGCGCCGTGGCTGAGCGCGGACTCTCCGTCGCGGCGGCGCTGTCTCCGTTCTGGAGCCTCCGTCCACACCTGCGGGAGGCCAGCGCCTGGTTCGCGCGACTGCTCGACACGCCGGGCGCGGCGGCCCCCACGCCGGGACGAATCCGCGCGCTGGCCATCGCCGCTGGCGTTGCCTGCTCAGGCGACATGGCGACGATGCGGGCGCGCGCCCTGGAGGCGGAGCGCCTGGTCGAGGTGTCGGACGACCCGCTCTCGCGCGCGTATGCCCTCGGTCTGGCGGCGCCCCTTTCCACGCTCCTTGCGCCCCCCGATGCGCGGGACCAGGCGCGGACGCGGGACGGCATCCGGGAGGCGCTGGCGCTGTACGGCGTGGCCGGGCGCGCCGGCGGGTGGGAGATGCTGCAAACGATGATGCTCCTGTGCATTATGTCCTTGCTGATGGGCGAGTTTGTCCGCGCCGAGGACGATCTCGCCCGGACTATCGCGCTGGCCGAGGAGCGCGGCAACCGCTATGCCGCCGGGCTGGCGCTCGATCTGCTCGGCGGGTCGGCGTGGGCCCGCAGTGAGATAACCCGAGCGCGAGACTACTACGCGCGGTATAGACAGACGATGGGCGTGCTGGGAGACACGCAGAGCGATGCGAACGCCTGCTACCTGCTCGGGCTCCTGGCGGAGCAGGACGGCGACCTGGCGGGCGCGCGGGTATCCTACGTCCAGGCGCTGGCCATGGTGCGCGCGGTGGGGGACTTCGCCCTCATAGAGCGCGGCGCCGCCGCCATCGCCATCACGGCTATAGCCGCACGGCAACCGGTCCCCCCGCGCGCTCTGGCCTATGCCGCCGCGTTCGGGCTGCCCGAGGCGGGTGGGAAGGCCCTGATGCTGGAGCAGGCGCTCGCCAAAGCCATGCAAGGCGTGGATGCGGCGCATGGAGGCCGGGAGTGAGGCCTTTGCTCCATCTCCACCATGGGCCAGGCGGGCTCAATCATGCGAGACAACGAGTGCCCTCCAATTGGGCACTCATCACAATAGGTATCCGTACCACTACGACATGTGCAGGATTGGATGGTCATTGTATCCGTCGATGATGATCTCGTGATAGAGGTCGCGCAGCGATTGCATGACCATGGAGGCATAGGCAACCTCTTCTCCGAAGAGCCTTTCATGGCGACTCAGCACCTCGACTGTGATGCGCCCGGGGTCGCGTGGCAACACGGCGACGATCAGAGCCACGTCGCCCATGTCACCTACCGGGGCTGGCAGACGCAGACCGTGCGGTATCTCTCGGGGGGTAAACTCAACGTTCCAGGAGACACACCACCATCCGCCGCCATACTCCTTTGGCTGAGGGAAAGGGATTGCCCGTATCTGGAGCAATTCGTACATGGAGAAATCATTCGAGTCCATGAATCACCTCACGTTCACGATAAACCACTGTGCTTCCCGATTCACGATAGCGTAGGAACCGGGCCGAAAAACCGATTGGGTCGGGCCAATGGTATGCGCCAATAGCCGAGAGCTTTCCAATCCTTCTACAATTGACTGTGGCAAACGACAAATAACAACGCAAATCTCACCCCCGTGCCGCATACTCGCCCAACCCGCTGCGGCACTCAGCGCCTCACTCGGGTCAGCTAGGTCTATCCTGACGGTGAAGAAGCTGCCCGGTTCTTTGGAGCCAAACATCGCCTTGAGCGACTCCGCTCGATTGAGCCCGTTGATGATGATATTCTGCCCCGATTGGCGTGTCGTCCCATGTGCAAAGTCAACAAATTCGCCTGCCCCACTGTTCGACGCCATCGTAGCTGTATCGGCGATGACCGCGTTTCCGTCAACGACCACGCTTTCCTCAGCGGCCTCCATATGATGTGCCAAAAGGAAGCGGATTGGGCGCGCAAGATAGGGCGTGTGTAGGCTCATACTGCATAGTACACTGTCCAAGCTCGGCCTCGCAGTCCGGGTCCGTTGCTCCAAGGTGGCTGGATGAGGGGCGCGCCCCACGATTGTGAGGCAAGGCCGACAGGCTGGCTCTCGACCCCGACGAGCCGGTGAACGACGTCTCGGGAACGGCGGACAAGACATAGCATCGGCGCGGGGCGTCAGGGCTGCCAGCACGATCCAGCCGTATGGTCGGCCATAATAACGGCACGATTCTGCCGCCTAGCCACCTGTGTCAACCCTCTTCGAATCCGAACAATGTTCGCCCTTAGCACTTACACGCAGGCGAGAACGGAAGAATGAGACCGCGAAATCGCCTTATTCGGGTCGCCTCAGAGGTGTTTGGGAGCATAGTCACCCATGTGTCGGTCTGAATAGGCGGCGAATTGCTGGTCCGCGCGCGCTGATATAGCTAGTATGTACAGAAAATGCAGTCGCGTTTCAGGCGAATTGCTTATGGTTGCGGACGGTCGAACTCTGTTAGCCTCGTAGCGTAGGATGATTCGATGGAGGTATCACGTGGCGGAATGTCCTGAGTGCGCGGCCAATGTCCTGGTGCGGGGCGCTGTGCAAGGCGAGATCTTGCCCTGCCCGGACTGCGGAGCGGACCTTGAGGTGACGGCTTTGTCTCCTACCCCGGCGCTCGCGCTGGCCCCCCATGAAGAGGAAGACTGGGGCGAGTAGCAACGCAATGGGGCGAGGGCGCGCAAGACGATCAAGACGATGAAGAACGGGTCGGACGGCCGGCCCAACAAGGCTTATAACCACGAGACCCCGAGGGGAAGAGTAGGCGCGACACACGATCTGGCCACAGAGAGCCGCGATGCTGGGATGCGGCGCCGGACGACGCGCTGAAGAAGGACCCCGAGTCGCCGCCCCAACGGGAGCGTAGCTCCCCAGTAGGCGCGGCCGGCAGGCCCCCGTTACCACGGGCCACGGTACTGGACGCACGTCCGCTGTCTCGCCACGAGACGCGCGACAGTGTCCCGTACCTGCTGAGGCCGGCGCCGAGAGGCGCTCGGCGAACTGGGTGGTACCACGAGTTAACCTCTCGTCCCTTTGGTGGACGAGAGGTTTTTTGTTGTGGGGAAATTGTTCTCACCCCCCTTCTCCCTGACACGGGAGGGAGCGGACTGTGAGGATGGGAAATCTTGACCGGGAGGGCCAGCGAGATGTACCAACGTGTTGAGCGCGTCGAGATCGTCGAGTCGACCTTGCGCGAGGGCGAGCAGTTCGCCGGCGTGAACTTCACGCCGGAGCACAAACGGCGCATCGCGCTGGCCCTCGACGGCCTGGGCGTGCCCTATATCGAGGTGACCTCTCCGGCGGCCTCGCCGCGCGCCTTCGCCGATGCCCGCATGATCCTGGGATTGGGCCTGCGCGCCCGCGTGCTGGCGCACGTGCGCTGCGTCCCGAGCGACATCCAGCGGGCGCTGGACGCCGGCGTGCAGGGCATCAACCTGTACTTCGGCACCTCGCCGCTGCTGCGGGCGCACGGACACCGCCGCGACGTCGACGCCATCATCGCCGGCGCCAGCGAGTGCGTCGCCATGGTCCGCGGCGCTGGCCGCCCCGTCCGCTTCGGCTGCGAGGATGCCTTTCGCACGCCCGAGGCCGACCTGCTGCGCGTCTGCACCGCGCTCGATCTGGCCGGGGTGGAGCGCCTGAGCCTGGCCGACACCGTGGGCGTGGCCACGCCGCGTCGCGTCGACGAGTTGGTCGGTCTGGTGCGCCGCAACGTGCGGCCGCACGTGGAGATCGAGTTCCACGGGCACGACGACAGCGGCTGCGCCGTGGCCAACGCCCTGGTCGCCGTCGAGGCGGGCGCGCGCCTGGTCGATACGAGCGTGCTAGGCCTGGGCGAACGCAACGGCATCACGGGGTTGGGCGCGCTGCTGGCCCGGCTCTACGCCACCGACCCCGCCTACGTGGCCGGCTACGACCTGCGCATGGTCCCCGCGCTCGACCGCATGGTCGCGGAGATCGTGGGCGTGCCGGTCCCCTTTAACGCCGTGGTCTCCGGCGCCCACGCCTTCGCCCACGCCGCCGGCGCGCACACGGCCGCCGTGCTGCGCGACCCGCGCAGCTACGAGGTGCTCGATCCCGCCGTGTTCGGCCTGACGCGCACCCTGCACATCGGCCACCACCTGACCGGCCGCCACGCCGTGGCCGGCCGCGCTGCCGCCCTGGGCCTCGACCTCGACGCCGCGGCGCTGGAGAGGGCTACCGCCGCCATCAAGCAAGCCGCCGCAGCCCGGCCCCTGGACGACGCCGAGCTAGACGATATCCTGTTCAGCCTGGCAACCAATTTACAGGCCGCCGCGGCGATGGAGCCTGCAACCGCGCTCGCATGGCAAATCACGGACACTGCGGTGTCAGGACAGGAACTCGAGACTGCGGTTGCCTGGCAAACGATGGCGACTGCGATAGAGCCTGCCACTGCCGTCGCATGGCAAACCACGCCGACCGCGGTCGGTTGAACGTCATGACGTGACGATGACGTGACGAGTGAGTGAATACAGTCAAGTGACAGGTGAGGAAGCGATAATGGCACAACTAGAGAGAGAAGGCGCCTTACTCCCCTCGCCCGCGCACGGGAGAGGGACCGGGGGTGAGGGTCCCCGGGGTGAGGGCGCTCCCCAGACGCTGGCCGAGAAGATCCTATCCCGCGCGGCGGGCGAACGCGCCATGGCCGGCGATCTGGTGGTGGTGGACGTGGACATGGCTATGAGCCACGATTCGCTGGCGCAGAGCGTCTTCCGCGCCATGACCGAGATGGGCATGCCCAACGTCCACGACCCCGACCGCGTGGCGTTCTTCGTGGACCACGTGGCGCCGGCCTCGTCGGTGCAGGTGGCCGAGGCGCAGGCCATGCTGCGCCGCTACGCCCACGAGCAGGGCGTGGCCAACTTCTTCGACGCCGGGACCGGCATCTGCCATCAGGTCATGATCGAGCGGCGCCTGGTCACGCCCGGCACGGTCGCCGTCGGCGCCGACTCCCACTCCACGCTCTACGGCTGCGTGGGCGCCTTTGGGACCGGCATGGGCTCGACCGATGTGGCCGTGGCCATGTCCACCGGCCGCACCTGGCTGCGCGTCCCCGCCACCATCCGCGTCGACGTGGTGGGCGAACTGCCGCCGGGCGTGAGCGCCAAGGACGCGACGCTGCAGTTGGCGGGACGGCTTGGCGCGGCGGGGGCGCGCTACATGGCCGTGGAGTATAGCCTGCCCGCCACGCTCGACCTGCCCTCGCGCATGACCCTGTGCGGCATGACCACCGAGATCGGCGCCAAGGCGGGCATCGTGATCCCGGACAGGGTGACGGAAGCCTACGCGCCCGTGCCCGACTGGCTCTACCCGGACCCCGACGCCGTCTACGCGCAACGGCTGACGCTCGACCTGAGCAGCCTGGAGCCCCTGGTGGCCGAGCCCGGCCACGTGGACCGCATCACACCGGTGTCCGAGGTCGGCGACGTGCCGGTCGACATGGTGTTCATCGGCACCTGCACCAACGGCCGCCTGGACGACCTGCACGCGGCGGCCGAGGTGCTGCGCGGTCGCCACATCCACCCGCGCACGCGCATGATGGTCGTCCCGGCCTCGCACGAGACGTTGGCCGCCGCCGCGGCCGACGGCACGCTTGGCGTGCTGCTCGCGGCGGGCGCCACGCTGGGCACGCCCGGTTGCGGTCCCTGCATGGGCCGCCACATGGGCGCCCTTGCCGCCGGCGAGGTCTGCCTCTCCACCGGCAACCGCAACTTCACCGGCCGCATGGGCTCGGCGCAGGCCAGCATCTACCTGGGCTCGCCCGCCGTCGCCGCCGCCACTGCGGTCGCGGGACGCCTGGCCGCGCCTGCGGCAGTTGCCAGTTATCAGTTGCCGGTTGCCAGTGGGGAACCCATCATGGCGCACAACTAATCGAGGATCAACGACCATACCAACTTTCGTGCCAGTAGCCAGTGGCCACTGACGACTAACAACTGACAACTGACAACTCCCGGAGGGCAACATGGCAAGGATCTGGGCATTTGGCGACGATCTGGACACCGATCAGATCGTGCCGGGGCGCTACGCCCCCTATATGACGGGTGAGCACCCGGCGCGCTATGCGTTTGTGGAGCGACGACCCGAGTTCGCGGCAGCCGTGCGAGAGGGCGATGTCCTGACGGCGGGACTCAATTTCGGTTGCGGCTCCTCGCGCGAGTACGCCACCGAGGCGCTGGTCGGCTGCCAACTGGCGGCCATCGTGGCGCGCTCGTTCGCGCGCATCTTCTACCGCAACGCCATCAACCTGGGGTTGCCCCTCTTCGAGGCGCCCTTCGCGGGCGATCTACCCGACGGCGCGACGGCCGCTTTCGACCGCGAGGCCAGCCGGCTGGTGGTGGATGGCCGCGCCTATCAATTGCAGCCGCTGCCGCCGTTCCAGCGCGAGATCATCGACGCGGGCGGATTGGTCCCCTATATCCGGGCGCATGGCCGTTTCCCCGGCACACGAGATTTGCAGGACCTCGACACGTCCGAGTCGGGGGCCGTGGCCGGACACGTACGAGAGGCGGTGCGATGAGCGCCACCATCTGCGCCATCCCCGGCGACGGCATCGGGCGCGAGGTCGTGCCCGCCGCCGTCCTCGTGCTGCAAGCGGCGGTCCCCGGCCTGCGGGTGGAATGGGCCGAAGCTGGCTTCGACACCTGGCAGCGGACAGGCAACGCCGTCCCCGCGGATACCGTGCGCCTCGTCCAGGAGACCGGCGCGACGCTGTTCGGCGCGGTCTCCTCGCCGCTGCAGCCCACGCCCGGCTACCGCAGCGCCATCCTGGAGTTGCGCCGGCGCTTCGACCTCTACGCCTGCGTGCGCCCGGTGCGCAGCCTGATACGCGACCATCAGCAGGCCGGCTTCAGCAGGCCAAACGTCGACCTGATCGTGGTCCGCGAGAACACCGAGGGTCTCTACGGTGGCGGCGAGGAGTCGGACGGCGAGCGCGCCGTGGCCCGGCGCGTGATCACGCGCACCGCGTCGCGGCGCATCGGCCTGCTGGCTTTCGACCTGGCGCGGCGGCTGGGCCGGCGCCGCGTCACCGTGGTGCATAAGGCCACGGTGCTGCCCCAGACGTGCGGGCTGTTCCGCGACGCGGTACTGGCCGTGGCCCGCGACTATCCCGAGATTGAGACGGACGAGATGCTGGTCGACAACGCTGCGATGCAGCTTGCCGGGCGCCCCGAGCGCTTCGACGTGATCGTGACCACCAACCTGTACGGCGACATCCTCTCCGACGTGGCGGCGATCCACTGCGGCGGATTGGGCCTGGCGCCCTCGGCCAACATCGGCGACACGGGAGGTGTATTCGAGCCAGTACACGGCTCGGCGCCCGACATCGCCGGCCGCGGCATCGCCAACCCGCTGGCCGCGATCCTGGCCGGCGCCATGCTACTTGACCATATTGGGCAGTACGAAGCGGCGACCGCTGTCCGCGCCGCCGTCGCCGCGACCGCCAACGGTCCCGTCCGCACGCCCGATCTCGGCGGCACGGCCACGACGCGGGAGGTGACGAACGCGGTCATCAACGAATTGGAGCGTGGGCATGAGGCCACCGCGGAACCTGCGACCGCGGTCGCAGGCCCCATCCCCGCGCTGCCCTGGATCGCAGGCGCAGACCCAGTTGCACTTATGTAAAGGAGATGCGGGATGATAACCGCTCTGCACTCGCGGCCGCGCGTCGGCATCCTGCTCTCGCGCGTGCGCGTGGAGGAGAAGCTGCTGCTGGCCGCCCTGGAGCGGCATGATGTCGCGGTCGACGTGATCGACGACCGCGAGGTGGTGTTCGACCTGGCGCGGCCGCGCCGCGACTGGGACGTGGTGCTGGCGCGCTCCGTCTCGCACTCGCGCGCCCTGTACGCCACGCGCGTCCTCAACGGCTGGGGCGTGCCGACGATCAACCGTCACGAGGTCATCGCCGCCTGCGGAGATAAGTTAGTGACCACCATGGCCCTGCTCGAACACGGCGTACACACGCCGCGCACGCGCCTGGCCTTCACCGCCGAATCGGCCCTGCAGGCCGTCGAAGAGACGGGCTACCCCTCCGTGCTCAAGCCAGTGGTCGGCTCATGGGGCCGCCTGCTGGCGCGCCTCAACGACCGTGACGCGGCGGAGGCCGTGCTGGAGCACAAGGAGACGCTGGGCTCGCCGCAGCACGCCGTCTTCTACGTGCAGGAGCACGTGCGCAAGCCCGCGCGCGATATCCGCGCCTTTGTGATCGGTGACCAAACCGTCTGCGCCATCTACCGCTACTCGGCCCATTGGATCACAAATACGGCGCGCGGCGGCCGCGCCGAGAACTGTCCTGTGACGCCGGAGATCGACCGCCTGTGCCTGGCGGCGGCGCGGGCGGTCGGCGGCGGCGTGCTGGCGGTCGATCTGCTGGAATCGGACGACGGGCTGCTGGTGGGCGAGGTCAACGACACGATGGAGTTCCGCAACAGCATCGACACCACGGGCGTCGATATCCCGGCGCTGGTGATCGAACACGCGTTGGCCATGGCCCGTACGGGGCAACCCGCACCCCCGACCCCTCTCCCGACCGCGGGAGAGGGGAGCAACGGCGACAATTCGTTGGCGCGCACAAGTCCTGGGAGCGCGGGCGTCCCGCCCGTCCCCGGTCCAACGCCGGGCTGGGCGAGCAGCGCGGCAAATGCCACGCGCTCCCAGCTCACCCCGGACCTTCCACGCGCTAACGACAATCCATGGAGCGCGGAGAGGGCAGGGGCAGGCGTATGAGCGCGACCTCACGGCTGCGCGTCTCGGTTGTCGGCGCGTCCGGTTATACCGGCGGGGAGTTGCTGCGCCTGCTGCTGGATCACCCGGACGTGGAGATGGCGCAGGCCACCAGCGAGAGCCGGCGCGGCGACTACATCCACACCGCGCACCCGAACCTGCGCGGGCGCGGCGCCCTGCGTTTCAGCGCCATCGACGACCTCGCGCCCTGCGACCTGCTACTGCTGTGCCTGCCGCACGGCAGCGCGATGCGCCGGCTCGGGCTGCTGGAGTTGGCGCCGCGCGTGATCGACCTCAGCGCCGACTTCCGCCTGCGCACACCCCAGACCTACGAACAATGGTACGGCGAAGCGCACGCCGCGCCCGAGTTGCTGGGCCGGTTCGTCTATGGCCTGCCCGAACTGCATCGTGAGCAGTTGCGCACGGCCACGCGCGTGAGCGGCGTGGGCTGCCTTGCCACGGCCGCCACGCTGGCGCTCCATCCGTTGATCCGCGCGGGCCTGGTGCGCCCCGACCCCATCGTGGTTGAGGCCAAGGTAGGCTCCTCGGCGGCGGGGAATAATCCGGGACCGGCCGACCACCATCCCGAGCGCTCCGGCGTGCTGCGCTCGTTCATGCCCGTGGGCCACCGCCATACGGGCGAGGTGGAGCAAGAGCTGACGCGCGACGGTGTGCGGCCCACCGTCCACCTCTCGGCCACGGCGGTCGAGGCCGTGCGCGGCGTGCTGGCCACGGCGCACACCTTCCTTGTAGAGAAAGCCGAGGAGCGCGACATCTGGCGCGCCTACCGCACCGCCTACGAGGACGAGCCCTTCGTGCGCGTGGTCAAGGAGCGCGGCGGGCTGCACCGCGCCCCCGAGCCCAAAATCCTGTCCGGCTCCAACTACTGCGACGTGGGCTTCGCGCTCGACGCGGCGCGCGGGCGCGTGGTCGCCCTCGGCGCCATCGACAACCTGATGAAAGGCGCCGCCGGGTCCGCCGTGCAGTGCCTCAACCTGATGCACGGCTTCCCCGAAACCCGCGGCCTGGCGTTTCCGGGACTTCATCCAATCTAAACAAAACGACGAGCCGCGCATGCACGCAAATGAACGCGAATGAGGATGCATAGGAATAAATAAGGATTGGCGACTCCTTGTCGCTTCACTTATTCGTTCAGACTGTCTGCCCTACGTTCACGTAGGCTCTTACCGAACCTAACTTTTGATTTGCGTCTATTTGCGTTCATATGCGGCTCGTCGTGTTTTGCGTACGGAGGACTGGTAGATGATCGTCGTCAAAATTGGAGGCGGGGCCGGCCTGAGCCTGGAAGCGTGCTGCGACGACGTGGCGCGGCTGTGCGCGGCGGGGGAGCAGGTCGTGGTTGTGCATGGAGGCTCGGATGCGGCGACGCGGCTGGGCGAAAGTCTGGGCTACGCTCCGCGCTTTATCACCGCGCCATCAGGGGTGCGGAGCCGCTACACCGACGCGCGCACGCTTGAGATTTTCACCATGGCCCTGGCCGGCTTGAACGCGGACGTGGTGGCGCGGATGCAGGCGCGCAGCGTCGACGCCGTGGGCCTGTCCGGCGCCGACGGCCGCGTGCTGGAGGGGCGCCGCAAGGAGGCCGTGGTGGCGGTCGAGGACGGGCGGCGCATCGTCATCCGCGACGATCGCTCCGGCACGGTCGAGGCGGTCAACGCCTCTTTACTGCGGGCGCTGCTGGCAGCGGGCTACACACCGGTCGTCTCGCCACCCGCGCTGAGCCCCGACGGCCCCATCAACGTCGACGCCGACCGCGCCGCCGCGCTGATCGCCGTGGCCCTGGACGCCGAGGCCCTGGTGCTGCTGACCAACGTACCAGGCCTGCTACGCGACCGCCACGACCCCGCGTCGCTGGTCCGTTGGGTGAACGGCGACGGCATCGACGCGGCGCTGAGTCTGGCCGTGGGACGCATGCGCGTCAAGCTGCTGGCAGCGCGCGCCGCGCTCGACGGCGGCGTGGACCGCGTGGTCATCGGCGACGGCCGGCAGGACAGGCCACTTACGCAGGCGTTGGCCGGGGAAGGGACGGAGCTTGTTACTCATCGCCAGTTATCAGTTGTCGGCGTGTAGCGCCTGCTGGCGCAAAAAGCCTCGTGGTCGGCACGGCCTGCGACTAAAGTCGCATGGCAGGGGCCGGACACTGAAGTGTCTCAGGCAGCTCGTGCATAGACCGTGTTACGTCAACTGAACTGTAGTAGTGTCTGCTGTCCCACACCGCATAGCAGATTATTTGCCCCCTGGGACGCCTCCACTCATGAAGGTCCGCAATAGACACAGCAGGACACGGCGTCTAATGCCGTTTGATAGCGAATGACCGAACCCGCGAGACACTTTAGTGTCCGTTCCCTTCCATGCGACTTTAGTCGCAGGTTCGCTACATCAGGAGGAGAGGATGGTTACACAAACGGCGCCGACATCCGTCACGGCTAGCACAACCACCATGGCCGAGGTCTCGATCGTGCGCGGCGCCGGCGCCGAGGTCTGGGACGAGGCCGGCCGCCGCTACATCGACTGCGTGGCCGGACACGGCAGCGCCAACCTGGGCCATTGCCACCCTGCCGTGGTGGCGGCAATTCGCGCGCAGGCCGGCACACTCATCACCTGCCCCCCGTCGTTGGGCAGCCCGGTGCGCGACGCTTTGCTGCGGCGCCTGGCCACGGTCACGCCGCCCGGTCTGGACCGCTTCTTCCTGTGCAACAGCGGGACCGAGGCGGTCGAGGCGGCCATCAAGGCGGCGCGGCTGGCCACGGGCCGGACGGGCATCATCGCCGCTCGGCGCGGCTTCCATGGCCGCACCATGGGCGCCCTGTCCGCCACCTGGGAGCCGACCTACCGCGCGCCCTTCGAGCCGCTCGTGGCGGACGTGCGCTTCGTGCCCTACGACGATGTCGCCGCGCTGGACGCGGCCATTGACGACACCGTCGGACTGGTGCTGCTGGAACCGGTACAGGGCGAGGGGGGAGTACACCCCGCTTCTCCCGGCTATCTGCAGGCCGCAGCCGAGCTATGCCGGTCGCGTGGCGCGCTGCTGGCGCTGGACGAGGTGCAAACCGGTTTCGGCCGCACGGGGACGATGTTCGCCTGCGAGGGGGACGGCGTGATCCCCGACCTGCTGTGCATGGCCAAGTCCATGGCCGGCGGCCTGCCCATGGGCGCGCTAGCCTTCGGGCCGCGCGTCCCGGGCTTCCCTCCTGGCGCGCACGGCACGACCTTCGGCGGCAACCCGCTGGCCTGCGCCGCGGCCTGCGCCGCCATCGACGCGCTGCTAGAGGAGGGGCTGCCCAAGCGCGCCGCCGAGAGCGGAGCCCACCTGATGGAAGGGTTGCGCGCGATGGAGTTGCCGCAGGTGCGGGTGGTGCGCGGTCGCGGCCTGTTGATCGGGCTGGAGTTGCGCGGGCGAGCGCGTCCCGTCGTCGCGGCGCTGCGCGAGCGTGGCGTGCTGGCCCTGACCGCGGGCCTTGGAGTGCTGCGCCTGCTCCCGCCGCTGGTCATCACTCGCGGCCAGTGCGACGAGGTCCTTGCCGCCGTACGCGACATCCTCTCCTCTTGAACCATGACGATAAGTAGCGATGTTTCTGTATTGCAGGGTTACGTAGCCCACGGTCTGGGCGTATGCGATACGCCCCTACTGCCTACTGCCTGCCGCGTCCTCGCAGATGGCCTTGAAGGCGCAGGCGCGGCAGCGGGCCACGCCGGGGTTGCCCGGCGGGCCAGCCGCGGCCTCGTTGTTTCCGATTGCGTCGTCGATGGCCTGCAACTGGGCCAGGATATCCAGCACCTCCGCGCGCAGGTCGGGCGTGGCCACGACCCTGATGTCGGCGTTGCGGTAGTGCAGCAACCCGTAGCGCGGCGCGGGGTCGTGGGGATACAGGTCGTCGAGGATCAACAGGTAGACCACGACCTGCAGCACATCCTCGTGGCGCGGCGCCTTGCCGGCGCGGGCGGACTTGACCTCGACCGGCACATGCAGGCCCTGGGGCGTGCGGACCACGTAGTCCGGCTTGCCGCACAGGGGATAGCGATGCGCCGCCAGGGGCTCGGCCGCGCCATCGGCATCCGTGTAGACGATGCGGCCGGGCGGCAGCCCCAGCTCCTGCTCGTCGCCTCGCTCCGACGCCCGGCTCGATAGATGAGGCGGTGTCCGCGCCACGTCCACGGTCGCGATGAGCAGCAGCACGCACACCAGCGCCAGGCACACCAGCAGCGGTATCACGTTGTCGCGCCCTGCGGCCGTACGCCAACGCTTAACCGGCCTCGGCGGCGACCAGGGGCAGCACGACGTGGGAGGGATGCTCCCGGTCGTGCAGGATCTCCTGGTGCGCCACCCGCAGCTCGGCGTTGGCGCCGACCGGATGGCCGGTATTGGGGTTGCGGTCCCAACGCGGGAAGCAGCTCGAGGTGACCTGCAGCCCGATACGATGGCCCGCCAGGAAGACGTTGCTCGTCGCCCACAGGTCGATCAGGTACTCATAGGGCCGGCCCGGCTCGATGGGGGACGGCAGCTCGCCCGCGGCAAGACCGCGGTAGCGGGCGCGCACGATGCCATCGGTCAGGTTGAAGGAGCGCCCATCGGGGAAAACGTCGGTCAGCCGGGCCACGACGTCGGTATCCGGCGCCGAGGACACGGCCCAGAGGCGGACGGTGATGGGACCCGTCACCTCGGTGTCCTGCTTCAGGGGGGCGCTCACATAGGTGAGCACGTCGGGGCGCGCCTCGATCACCCGCTGGTCATACGGACCGGCGGGATACTCCGGCGTCATCAAGAGGGTGCCGCCGCGCGTCGGCGTCGGGTCGGCCGGATCATAGTCGTAGCGGTCGGATAGCTCATCCTCCGGCCGCTCGGAGCTCAACAAACCGCCCGCGCGCAGGTACCAGGGCGTGTCGACCGCGCGGGCCAACGGCCATTCCCGCTCCGCGCGCCACACGTTGGCGCCCATCACAAACAAGGTGATCGGCGCTTCCGCCAGCATGCCCGTGTCGAATCCCTTCAGCCAATGGTCGAACCAGCGCAGCTGCAGGCCGCGTAGGTCCATGCGCAGGTCGATTAAACCGGCCTGCGCGCCGAACCCGAAGCTACGCTCGCCGATCGGGTTGTTCTGACTACCGTGGGTCCATGGGCCGATCAGCAGCTTTGACGGCTTACCCTGCGCCTGCATGGCCTGATAGTTGGCGATAGTACCGGCGAGGAAGATATCGTACCAACCGCCCACGTTGAGGGTTGGAACGTCGACCAGGTCATGCTTGCCGAGGATTGTGGTGGTCGCAAAGGGCTCTCGGGCGCGGTCCAGGGGCGTCGCCAGTCCGTCGAAGAAGATGGGGGCGACCTCCGGACGGCGCAAGGGGGCGAACTGGGCCAGGGGCAGCGCCGCGTAGCCAGTCGTGCCAAGCGCGTCGAGCTCGGCGGCCCAGGCCGCCACCGCCGCTCCGAGCGCGGCAGGGTCCTGGCCGTGGCGGCGGAATAGCTGCCCCAGCCCCATACCCAGACTCCAACTCGCGCTGATGCCAAGCTCAAAGGCGCCGCCACGGGCCGCCTGGCCGTCCAGGGCGTCGGCCCAGGTGATGAAGGGGACCATCGCCTTGAGTGCGGGCGGTTGATGGATCGCCGCGGCCCACTGGGTGAAGCCGAAGTAGGACGCGCCGTACATGCCGACCTGGCCGTCGGAGTACGGCAGCGCGGCCGCCCAGGCGACCGTATCGACGCCGTCGTCCGCCTCGGTACGGAACGGGTAGAAGTCGCCGTCCGAGACGCCGCACCCGCGCGTATCCTGCACGATCACGACGTAGCCGCGGCGGGCCGCCTGCACGGGGTCCAGGATGGCGCTGCCCAGCGGCAGGTCTTTGCCGTAGGGCAGGCGGGTGAGCAGCACCGGCCAGCGGCCCTCGCCGGCCGGGCGGTAGATATTGGCGCGCAAGACCGTCCCGTCGCGCATCGGCGCGGGAACGTCGAGGTCGATTGTCACGGCCTGGGGTTGGTGCGGCGTCATGCTGGCCCTCCTCACAATCCTCGTCCGGGGTTCGGAGCGCCGTATCCGCCATAAGACGATCGACAGGCACACGCGCCCTGGATAACGTTAGCCCCTGGGACCGGCCGCGCGGACCTCGTCAGCGATGTCGGTGAACGTCGCGACGTTGGCGGCAAAGAGCCGGGCCAACCGCGCGGCGGAGCGGTCGTAGGCCGCGGGGTCGCTCCAGGTCTCGCGCGGGCGCATCACCGCGGATGGGACGTCCGCGATATGCTCCGGCACGTGCAACCCGAAGACGGGATCGACCCACGTCGGCTCGTCGTCGAGCTCACCGGCGATGGCGGCGCGCACCATGGCCCGCGTGTAGGATAGCGAGATGCGCTTGCCGACCCCGAATCCTCCCCCGCTCCAGCCGGTGTTGACCAGGTAGCAGCGCGTGTCGTGCGCGGCCATGCGCCGGCGCAGCATGTCGACCAGCACTCTGGGCGGCAGGGCCAGGAAGGGCGCGGCGAAACAGGCGCTGAAGGTGGCCTCGGGGTCCTTGCCGAGCCCCGCCTCGGTGCCGGCCAGCTTGGCTGTGTAGCCGGAGAGGAAGTAGTAGAGCGCCTGCTCGGCGTTCAGCCGCGCGATGGGCGGCAGCACGCCAAAGGCGTCGGCGGTCAGGAATAGGATCGTCCTGGGGTGCCCGCCCCGGCCCAGCGGCGTGGCGCCGGGGATAAAGTCCACGGGGTAGGCGGCGCGGGTATTCTCGGTCAGGCTGGTATCGTCGTAGTCGGGCTGGCGCGTCTCCGGGTCGATGACCACGTTCTCCAGCACGGCGCCGAAGCGGATCGCGTCGTAGATCTGCGGCTCGCTCTCGCGCCGCAACCGGATGCACTTGGCATAGCAGCCGCCCTCGAAGTTGAAGACGCCCGTGTCGGCCCAGCCGTGCTCATCGTCGCCGATGAGACGGCGCGCGGGGTCGGCGGAGAGGGTCGTCTTGCCGGTCCCGGAGAGACCAAAGAACAGGGCCACGTCGCCGTCCGTCCCCGTATTGGCGGCGCAGTGCATGGGGAAGACATCCTCCGCCGGCAGCACATAGTTGAGGTAGCTGAACACGCTCTTCTTGATCTCGCCGGCGTAGCGCGTCCCGGCGATGGTGACGACGCGGCGGTCGAAATTTATGATAATGGCCACGTCGGAATTGACGCCGTCCCGCGCGGGGTCGCAGCGAAAGTCGGGCGCGGCCAGCACGGTGAAGCCGGGCGCGAAGCCCGCGCGCTCGGCCGGCGTGGTGCGCAGGAACAACTGGCGCGCAAACAGGGCGTGCCAGGCATACTCGGCCACGACGCGCACGCCCAGCCGGTGCGCCCGGTCGGCGCTGGCCCAGGCGTCGACAAGGAACGTTTCGCGGCCGCGCAGGTAGTCCCCCACGCGCTCCTCCAGGCGGGCGGCGACGTCGGGCTCGATGGGCCTGTTGAACCCGCCCCAGGCCACGCGTCCGGCCGTATCGGCGTCGCGCACGATGAACTTGTCCTTCACCGAGCGTCCCGTGCGCGGCGCGGTCTCGGCGGTGAGGGCGCCGTTGGCGACGAGGCGGGTGTTGCCCTGGCGCAGGGATTGCTCGACCAGGGCGGGGGTGCTCAAATTGCTATGGGCGCGGGGCCACTCGCCTTCGATGCCCGCGTGAGGGGTCTGGCGCGTCGTGTCTACCATGGTGAGACGTTACCCTCCCCTGGAGCGCGACGCCTCGCTGCGCCGCCTCCTGATTAGCGCGACGCCTCGTCGCGCCGCCGTCGTTTCCACTATAACACCTAAATCCCTGCCGCGCCGCCCGGCGCAACGTGCGGGCCGCCGTAGACCACGACCGGGGTCCCGACGGGCGCCCAATCCCACAGCCAGACGGTATCGGCGAAGGGCAGGTTGACGCAGCCGTGCGTCCCGATGGGCTCGCCCGAGCCGGGGCCGTCCCCGCCTATGTTGGTGCCAGGGCCGTAGTGGTAGCGCCACCAGGCGTCGTGCAGGCCGTAGCCGCCGGTGAAGGGCATCCAGTACTTGATCCAGGTGGGAGGATAGTAGTAGGGCGAGCCCTGCGGCCAGGGAGAGATGAACTGGTACGGGGTGATCTTCTCGTAGATGGCGAAGTGGCCCGTGACCGTGGGCAGCTCCGGGCGGCCCGTGGTGATGTAGTTGGAGTGTACCAGCACGCCGTCCTCGTACTCGCGCAGGTATTGCTCGCCGAGCGAGACCATCACGGCCTTGCGCGGCATCACCGCATGCATGCGCGCCTCGACCAGGGAATCGTCGGACAGCGCCTGCGCCGTGGCGTCGATGTAGGCGTCGTAGCCGCCCGCGTTGGTCAACAAGGCCTGATAGTAGCCGGCCCCGTGCGGTTCGCCGGAGGACGTCCACTGCTCGAGCACCTGCAGATCGAGGGTGAGGCGCTGCACGGCGAGGCGCGCGTTGCTCTGGGCAAGGGCGAGCGAACTGCCCGCCGCGTCCCGCGCGCGCTGGCGGGCCGCCGCGTACGAGAGGTTGGCGTGCTGGGGTAGGTCGATGCCGGCCAGCGGCTGCAGCAACAGGGGAGAGACCACCACGCTGCGGCGCGTCAGGAACCGTCCTATCACCAGGATATCGAGGTGTTGCGCGAGGCTGATCGGCGTAGTCATGCTCAGCGGGACGTTGAAGGTCCAGTCGCCCATGGCATCGGCGGTGGCGTCGCGGGTCGCAAGGTCGGCCGGCGCGGGCTGTGCAGCCGCCACGCCGGGGTCGACATGCGGGCGCACGCGCAAGCGCAGGACGATGTCGGGACGGTCGCTATGCACGTGGACGCGCAGGGTCCCGCCGACGGTCACCTGCGGCGTCAGCACGCTGACCTGCAGGACGGGAGGCCGGGCTGGGAAGAGCACGAAGTCGCCCCGCGTCGAGCCGTGCAGCGAACCGCGGTCGACGTAGACCCAGAAGCGGGCCAGCGTCACGACGGACCCGGTGTAGCCGACCGTCCACTTGAAAATATGGTAGCCGGTGGCGTCGCTGGCCCCATAGAGATTGATCTCCTGGCCGTTGGTGTAGCTGGCCTTGAGGTGGAGGTTGGCCATGGCGACCGTATGGACGCCGACCGAGAGCGCGTCGCCGCCGACGACACCGCGGTGGAACGTAAACGCCGTCACGGGAATGCGCGGCTTGCCCGCCGCGTCCGCGCGGCCAGCAGGAGCGACCGCGCCAAAAGCGGACAAGAGCAGCGCGCCAAGAAGCGCGCCAATGAGTGCCGGAGTACGCGGGAAGGACATCGCTAGCTCTCCATCCATGTTGTGCTAAACGGGCCAACATCCCCCGCGCCATCCGCTACGGCGACCGCCATACGTCTGTCGGGGAACACCTCTTGAGGATAGCAAACTACGGGCTAATGTGCGCGCGGCCTGCGACTGCGGTCGCATGGAAAACCACCGGCCGACTGCGGTCGGGTGGGGTACGTAGGGGCGTCTTGTATACGCCCTCGCATGTCACGATCAGGGTGTATGCAATGCGCCCCTACCCTCGCCCTGTCGTCCTGACACCGCAGTGTCCGTGGTGTGCCATGCGACCGCGGTCGCAGGCCTTTTATATCCCCGCGGACAGCAGCACGACGGCGCCGACGCCGGCGACCAGGCAGTAGTACGCAAAGGGGTCGAGGCGGTTGGTGCGGAAGTAGCGATCGAGGAAGCGCACGCTGAGATAGGCCGCCACGGCCGAGAGGATGCAGCCCAGCACGGCGTAGCCCAGGATGCCGCGCCCGGCGGGGGTGAGGAGGTCGGGCGCCGTCTTGACGCTCGCGGCGAGGATAATAGGCGTGGCCAGCATGAAGGTGTAGCGGAAAGCCTCGCGATGGCGCAGCCCCAGGGCCAACCCGCCGACCATCGTCGCGCCGGATCGCGAGATGCCGGGCAGCAGTGCCAGAGACTGGCACAGGCCCACGATGATGGCCCCGCGCCACCCCAGCCGGTCGATGTCTTTGTACTCCTGGGCCTTACCTGCCGCTCGCGACGCTCCCGGTGCTCCCGACGCGCCGCCATCGGAGCCCGAACTGGTCGCGCTCACGGCGGCAGCCTGACGGCGGCGCAGTACCTCGCCGACCAGCATGATCACACCATTGATGGTCAGGAAGACCGCCGCCGCGGTCGGGTTGCCGAAGTTGCTGCGCAGCGCGTCCTGGAAGAGCAGCGCCAGCAGGGCAGCGGGGACGGTGCCCACGACCACCAGCCAGATGAAGCGTTCGTCGGGATCGTCGCTAAACCGGCCGCGCGCCAGCGAGGAGAAGAGCACGCGCAGCAGATGCGCCCAGTCGCGCCAGTAGAAGTACAGCAGCGCCGCGGCGGTTCCGAAGTGCAGCAGCACGACGAAGGCGAGGTACGCCGGATCGGTCTGATCGATGTTCCAGTGCAGCAGGGCCGGCAGGATGACCGTGTGGCCCAGCGAGCTGACCGGGAAAAGTTCGGCCACCCCCTGGAGGAGAGCCAGCACCACGACCTGCAGCAAGGTCAGATTTGTGATCGAGCCATGCGCCTGGACGTAGGCATGAGCGTGGGTATAGGCCGGCTCGTGTAGGTGCGGATGGAGCGCATGGAGGACGTACAGCGTCGACAAGGGCAGGCCTCCAAACGTATGAGGAAGGAGTGAGAAGATGGTGGGCACGAGGGCAAGCATAACGGGGGACAGAGGACTTGTCAAACGGACACAGCCAGGCGCACCGCTACCCCTGCCTGACTATCGCCACCATCGCTATTGCTGTTGCCCTGGCTACCATGCTTGTTCGTCCCTTTGCTGTTGCCCTGGCTACCATGCTTGTTCGTCCCTTTGCTGTTGCCCTGCCCGTTCCTAGTGCCCTGACCAGGATTATTGGTTCCGGACGATAACCCCGCGGACGGGGACCCGACGGTGAAGTGGTGCGACCCGACGGCGTGGCCGTTGACGAGGGCGGTCACGGTGTAGCGGCCCGGTCCGGGTACAATCTCTGTCGAGGCAAACGCGACCGCATAGGGCTGGTCGAAGGAATAAAGGGTCGGTGGGCTTGTGCCGGGCGGATAGGTCCAACGTACGGCGGTTCTGGCCTCGGACGGCAACTTGTGGAAGGATACGACGACGTATATCGTCCCGACATCGGCGTTAAACGTGTCGCTCGGATCGACCGAGATCGGATGAGAGTACGGGTCACTAGGACGGTGGCCAGAGGTCACCAAATCGGCCGAGGGGCCAGAGGCAACGGCTGGGGCAGGTGTCGGCGTGGGCGTCAGGCTGATGGTAGGAGATGACGTCGCTGTGCCGGTCGCCGTAGCCACGACACCTGTTACCGATGGGGTCGGGGTACCGGAGGTCGGCGTGGCGCCGCCTGCCGCTGCCGTCTCCGTGGCGCCGGTCGTCGCGCCAGGGCTCGTCGCCGTGGCGCCCGCGGCGTCCGTCGCCGATCCTTGTGGAGCCGCCAGCGTGGCCTGCCCGGTTGCCGATGCCGACGGCACCGGCGCCGCCGGCTGCACGGTGGCGGTTGCGGGGCTGCCTGTTTCGCCTGTCGCCGTCGCGGTGGGCGACCCGTCCGACCCGACGACGAGAGGTGTCCCAGCGGATGCGGATGCGGTGGGGCCGGCCGGCGCGGGGGTCGTCGGGGCCGGCGGCGGCGTGGAGGTCGGCGTCGACGACGCGGGGGCGCCGCCGGCGAACAGGCCGCCGATGAACCCGCCGATACCCCAGTGGTGACGGGTCGTGGCGGCCACGGCGACGCCACCGCCAAGCAACAGCGAGAGCAAGACGGGGACGACCATCGTTCCCCGTCGGCGCGGCGGCGCGGCGACGGCGGCCGCCATGGGCCTGCCGCCGCGCGGCTGCGCCACAGTGGGACGTGTGGGCTGAGGCTGGGCCATGGGGCGGGGGGCGGGACGCGGAGCGATGACCGTCCGGCCCATCGCAGTGGCGTTCGCGCCCACGGCCGAGCGCGCGGCGGCCCGTCCGTCAGGCGAGATGGCCGTGGACGCGCCGGGCGCGATCGCGGCGGCGAAAGCGGCGGCCAGTTCCGCCCCCGAGCGATAGCGCAGGGCGGGCTCTTTATGCAGCGCGGTCAGCACCACGTTGTCGACCGCCGGGGGCAGCGTGGGGACGAGCGAGCACGGCGGGACCGGCTGCTGGGTCACATGCTGCATCGCCGTGGCCAGGGGATTGCCGGCGTTAAAGGGCAGGCGGCCGGTCAGCAATTCGTAGAGCACGATCCCGCTGCTATAGAGGTCCGACTCCGCGGTGGCCGGCTTGCCTTGCGCCTGCTCGGGCGAGAAGTAGGAGACGGAGCCAAGCACCTTGCCCGTGGCGGTCTGGCCGGGGCTGGTCAGGGCGCGCGCGATGCCGAAGTCGCTGACCTTGACCTCTTCGGACGGCGTGAGCAGGATGTTCTCCGGCTTGATGTCGCGGTGGATCACGCCACGGGCGTGCGCGGCGTCCAGGGCCAGCCCAAGACCCTTCATGATCGCGGCGATGCGCGGCAGCGAGAGCGGCGCCGCGCGCGACATCAGCCCCTTGAGCGAGCCGCCCTCGACGTACTCCATGACCATCAGGTAGGTGTCGCCCTCCTGGTCGACGTCGTAGATGGCCACGATGTTGGGATGCGACACCCCGGCGACCAGATGCGCCTCTTGCTCGAAGCGGCGCACGAATTCGGGCTGGCTCAGGTAGTGGGGATGCAGGATCTTGACCGCGACGATGCGGTCCAACCGCTCGTCGCGCGCACGATACACGCGCGCCATCCCGCCGTCGCCGAGCACGTCGAGGAGACGGTAGCGCCCCGCGAGGAGCATGCCCTGTGAGATCACGCCCGCCTTCCCCCTCCGCTCATCGCTGGCCGCTGGCCGCGCCAGGGTACCACGTTCTCTTCGTCCTATTCTACCATCCATCGCCCCCGTTTACGGCGACCCTATTCCACCGCGTTCCACCACCTACGACTAAAGTCGCATGGCAGGGAACGGACACTAAAGTGTCTTTGTGGAGAGCAGCGCTCGGGACTACAGGCGTCCTCTGGGCGACTTTAGTCGCTCGTCCCTGCCATGCGACTTTAGTCGCGGGCCGCGCTGTCGCGCGCGGAATTACTGACACCCTTTGACAGATAGACCGCCAGTACGATATACAGTTAGCAATTCTGTCGAGACGCGGCTGCCCGTTCTCCCACACCGTGGTGGAGGCGGACGTTCGACGGATGTCTCGGGGCAGATGATGACAGCGATGTGGCTCTCGTGCAAGACGGACCTGCGCATGATGATCGGCGATGGTGGAAAGGAGGACATCGCTCGGAGCCATTTCTGACGCATTTGACGCACGTTCGTTGACGCACGTTCGTTAAGGACAGGACCTGTCGCTGAGCGACGCCGCTCCCCGGTTCGACACACTGTTGACCGGGCTTACCGGTGTGTATCATGATTTCTACGCGATCATCGGGCAGTAACCACGGCAACACCACAGCCAGTGCGCATCACATCTATAAGGGTTTACAGAGGAGAACAACTCGTATGGCCAGATCCACATCCGCTCGCAAACGGCTTCAGCTTGCCACCAGGGCCAGCGGCCTGTCCGCCGTCGTCGCCGCCGTCGCCGTCTCCGGCGTGAGCGCCGCCCACGCCGCGCCGCCCGCCACCCCCGCCGCATCATACGTCATCACCATCGGCACGTCTGTGCCGCTGAGCTCCAGCCTCAAGCCGCTGGCCGATGGCATCGACAAATCGGTGCAGCTCGCCGTGATGCAGGCCAATGCGGAGCATCTGCTGCCCAACGTCACCTTCCAGACGCGCCTGCTCGACGACACCGTGGGCAATAACTACAGCCCCGACAAAGACGCGGCCAACGCCCGCACGCTGATCGCCGACAACACCGTCCTTGCCGAGGTCGGTCCACTCAACTCGGGCGCGGCCGAGGCGTCGATGCCCATCTACAACAACGCCGGCCTGGTCCAGATCAGCCCGGCCAACACGCTGCCGCTGCTGACCGACCCGTCGAACCTGGCCAAGTTCCAGCCGGCTACTGCCGCGAACCCGAGCGGGAGTCCGCGCACCTACTTCCGTACCGCCGCCACCGACCTCTTTCAAGGCGCCGGCGCGGCGCGCTTCGCGGCGCAGGTTGCGCACTTCAAGACGGTCTACGTGACCGACAACAAGGACCCCTACGGCGTTGGTCTGGCCGGCCAGTTCAAGCTCAACGCCACGAAGCTGGGCATGCGCGTGTTGGGCAGCGGCGAGCTCGAGCCCAACCAGCCCCAGATGGGCGCGCGCTCCCTGGCCACGGTGATCAAGAACGTGACCGGCGGGAACGTCGACCTGGTGTACTTCGGCGGCGAGTTCGGCGCGGGCGGTGGGGCCGAGTTCCTGGCCGGCGCGCTGCACCGGGCCGGTATGTCGCACACCGTCTTCATGGGCGGCGACGGTATCTATGATCCCGGTTTCATCAAGGCGGCGACGCCGGCGGTGGCCGACGGCGACTATGCCACCAGCGTGGGCTATCCCAGCATCCCCGCGTCCAACACCAGCATCAAGCTGCCCACGACGGCGCGCGACTTCGTGACGGGCTTCCAGAAGCAGTTCCCCGGCGTGGACATTGCCGGGTACAACTTTGCCGCCTACGACGGCGCTGCCGTCGAGATCCAGGCCATCGTCAACGCCGTCAAGAACGGGACGCTCAAGCTGAGCGCCTCGGGCAGCGGTACCAAGGCTAACCGCGCGGCCGTGGCCAGAGCCGTGATCGCCCTGCGCGGCTTCTCGGGCGCCACCGGAAACATCAGCTTCGACAAGAACGGCGACACCACGGCGCGCATCATCAGCGTGTACAAGGCCGTCGGCCCCACCTTCAACTTTGTCGGCTACGCCCCCGGCTTCGGCGGGCGCTAGCTAATAGCTATTAGCCGTTAGCCCCCGTGGGGAGGATCGTGCTACAACGGTAGCACGATCCTCCCCACGATTACCAGGCTTTCGACCCTTGGGGCATCACCGACGGTCAAGCAGACTAACGGCTAATTACTAACGGCTAGTAGCTAAGAAGGCCATGTCACTCACTTTTATTCTAAACACGCTCATCGCGGGCCTCACGATCGGGTCGCTCTACGCCCTGATCGCGCTGGGCTACACGCTCGTCTATGGCATCATCGAGCTGATCAACTTTGCGCACGGCGACGTGTTCATGGTCGGGGCGTTCCTCTCCTGGCTGGCCCTCAACGCGCTCTTCGGCGCCCAACTCAACGCCAATGGCGGCGCGGGTGTGCTCGACGGCGGTCCGCTGATCCTATCGATCCTGGTTGCCTTCACCGTGTCGATGGTCGGCTGCGCCATCTTGGGCGTGGTGATAGAGCGCTTCGCCTATCGGCCCTTGCGCCGCGCGCCGCGCCTCGCCCCCCTGGTGACGGCCATCGGCGTCTCCTTCATTCTCGAGAATGCCGTGCAACTGTGGCAGGGGTCCAGCTCCCAAAACTATCCCAGCCTGCTCAACCAGACAAACTACTCGGTCGGAAACGTCTCCATCACAAACATCCAGATCCTGGTCATTGCCTCCTCTTTGGTACTGATGGTCGCGCTGATCCTGTTGGTCCAGCGCACGCGCATCGGCCGCGCCATGCGCGCGGCGGCGCAGGACCCCGAGGCCGCCACCATGATGGGGGTGGACATCAACCGCGTCATCACCTTTACTTTCATCGTGGGCTCCGCCCTGGCCGGCGCGGCCGGCGTGGTGTGGGGCATTTCGCAGAACAGCATCGACTATCATATGGGATTTAGCGCCGGGCTGAAGGCCTTCACCGCGGCGGTGCTCGGTGGCATCGGCAACATCCGCGGGGCCGTGGTCGGCGGCATCGCCATCGGCATTGTGGAGCAGTTCGTGGAGACGACGGGGGCGGGCGTGGGCCTGGCGTGGTCGGAGACGGTCGTCTTCTTGCTGCTGGTGATCGTGCTGGTCGTGCGCCCCAGCGGACTGCTCGGCACGCAGGTCGTGGAAAAGGTCTAGGGGAGGGAGGACAAGGCCATGGCCAAACAGTTGCGCATCACCCGCCCCATGCCCATCCCGCGGGGTCGAATCTGGCTCATGACGGGGCTAATCGTCCTTGTGCTGGCCCTCATGGCGCCCATCGTGATCGAGCAGACCAGCCAGGGGCAGATTTGGCTGGACACCCTCACCTACGGCGAGGTGTACGCTATCCTGGCCCTGGGACTCAACGTGGTGGTTGGCTTCGCCGGCCTGCTCGACCTGGGCTACGCCGCGTTCTACGCCATCGGCGCCTATACCTTCGGCTTACTGGCCTCGTCGCAGGCGCAGAACTTTCTGCCCGGCAACGTCTCCATCAACCTGCCGTTCCTGAACGTGGCCAGCAGCGGACTACACCAGGGCATCCACCTCAACTTCTGGGTGGCCCTGCCGCTGTGCGCGCTCGTCGCCGCGACGTTCGGCATCATCCTGGGCGCGCCGACACTGCGTCTGCGCGGCGACTACCTGGCCATCGTGACCCTGGGCTTCGGCGAGATCGTGCCCGAGGTCATCACCAACCTAGGCCCCAACAACTCGCTGGGCCTGCCCAACATCACAAACGGCACCAACGCCCTCTTCGGCATCGACCAGCCGCAGGTTGGCCCGCTGCATTTCAGTACCGACCAATTGCCCTGGTACTACCTGGGTCTGGCCACGCTGATTGTCATCATCACCATCGCCACGCGGCTGGAGAACTCGCGCCTGGGCCGCGCCTGGGTGGCCATGCGCGAGGACGAGTTGGCGGCCTCGTGCATGGGCATCAACCTGACCCGCACCAAGCTCTCCGCCTTTGCCATGGGCGCGTTCTTCTCGGGTCTGGCGGGTATGATCAACGGCAGCCGCCTGCAGACCATCACGCCGGACGCCTTCAAGTTCGACGTCTCCATCACCATCCTGACCATGGTCGTGCTCGGCGGCATGGGCAGCATCCCCGGCGTGCTGATTGGCGCGCTGATCATCGCGGCCTTGCAGCTGACGCTGCTGGACCAATTGACGAACCTCCTGCACACCATTGGAGGAGCGACCAACACGGGCTTCCTGCAGGCCGTCGACCTGACGCAGGGCAAGAACCTCATCTTTGGTCTGCTGCTGGTGCTGATGATGATCTTCCGACGCGAGGGGCTGTTGCCGCAGCGCCGGCGCCGCACCGAACTGCGTCCGACGATGGACGAGCAGGCCGGCGAGAACATCCAACTGGCCGGCATACGCGAGGAGGCTTGAGCCGATGACAAGCATGGCGCCGGTGGGCACGGCACTGCTGGAGACCCAGAAACTGTCCAAATCGTTCGGCGGCCTCGCCGCGGTTCAAGGCGTCGACTTCCGCGTCGAGCAGGGCCAGATCGTCAGCGTGATCGGCCCCAACGGCGCCGGCAAATCCACCTTCTTCAACGTCGTGACCGGCCTCTACCGCCCCACGGGCGGCCGGGTCTTCCTCGACGGCCGGGACATCACGGGCCAGCGGCCCGACGCCGTCCTGAAGCAGGGCATCGCCCGCACCTTCCAGAACATCCGGCTCTTCTCCAACATGTCGGTGCTGGAGAACGTGCTGGTGGGCGAGCACGCGCGGCTGCACTCGGGCATCCTGGGCGACATCATCAAGGGTCCCCGCACCAGGCGCGAGGAGCGCGCGGCGCGCGAGCGGGCCTACCGGGTGATGGACTTGTTCGGGCCGCGCCTGACCGATCACTCCAACACCCTGGCGCGCAACCTGGCCTACGCCGACCGCCGCTACCTGGAGATCGCCCGCGCGCTGGCCTCCCAACCCAAGGTGCTCTTACTCGACGAGCCCACGGTGGGCATGAACCCCTCCGAGACCGAGGAGGCCATGCGCTACATCGCCCAGTTGCAACGCTCCGGCGTGACCGTGGTGCTGATCGAGCACAAGCTCAACGTGGTGATGAGCATGTCGGACCGCATTTACGTGCTGGACTACGGACAGAACATCGCCGAAGGGACTCCCGCCGAGGTGCGCAGCGACGAGCGCGTCATCGAGGCCTACCTGGGCCGCCGCCACACAACGGCCATGGCGGCGGGACTGGCCAGCAGCATAGTTGAGCAACCGGCGGCCGCGTCGGGTCAATAAAGGGCCTGCGACTGCCCGGCTAGACCGGCGAACCCGCGGCTAGGGTTCGGGGGGCGGGTCAAGCATGTGTCGCATGGCAAACGGTCGACCGACTGCGGTCGGGTGGTCCGGGCGCCAGGCAGGTCCGGTGACGCAGGTATCAGGGGTTAAGGGACGCACAAATAGATGACCACCAACATCGAACCGGGAACCGGGACGCTGCCACGCCCGGATACGACCGCCGCATCGAGCCGAGAGACGCTGCTAGAGTTCCGCGATGTCGTCGTGTCCTACGGCGCCATCCGCGCGCTGCAGGGCGTCAACTACACCGTCGGCAATGGGGAGATCGTGTGCCTGTTGGGCGCCAATGGGGCCGGTAAGACGACCACCATGAAGGTGATCATGAGCATCGTGCGCCCGGCGGAGGGACAGGTCCTGTTCAAGGGCGCGCGGCTCGACACGCGGCCGCCACGCGAGGTGGTGCGCGCGGGGATCGCCGCCGTCCCGGAGGGGCGGCGCGTCTTCCCGCGCATGACCGTGCTGGAGAACCTGGAGATGGGCGCCTACACGCGCAACGACCGTCCCGCTATCGCCCAGGACCTGGCGCGGGTGTTCGACCTGTTCCCGCGCCTCAAAGAGCGGCGCGGCCAGATGGCCGGCCTGATGAGCGGCGGCGAGCAGCAGATGCTGGCCATCGGCCGTGCATTGATGGCGCGGCCGCAACTGCTGATCATGGACGAGCCGTCGATGGGCCTGTCGCCGATCTTCGTGGAGCGCGTCTTCGACACCATCCGCGACATCAACGCGCAGGGCGTCACCGTGTTCATGGTCGAGCAGAACGCCAACATGGCGCTCTCCGTGGCCACGCGCGGCTACGTGCTGCAGACCGGCGAGGTCGTGCTCGCCGACACCGCCGCCAACCTCCTCGGCAGCGAGATGGTGCGCCGCACCTACCTGGGCGACACGGTGAAGGTGTAACTGCTGGTATACTATGGCTAGTTAGATCGTCGTAGAGACGAGTGCGGATACCCGTCCGCGCCCCACCCCTCTCCCAACGCTACCCGTGACGTGGCCGTTGCGCCATGCTACATCTTTTTCCGCGCAACGGTCGCGGTGCCTTTTGCCACCGGGACATGGTAGAATTGGGATACCCGTATAGGATCTATCTACAAAAAATAGTCACCGTAACAAGCGGAGGGGACGGTGACGCCAGGAGTGCAAGCGTGCAGCAATACGATAACAGCAGAAGCCAAGGGCTCGGCGCCGCGACCACGGAGCCCGAGTACGAGACGCAACCCGTCGACGGGTCGTCCGGTGAGACGACGTCGATGAACGGTGCGCAAGCCCCCCACTCTGCTGGACAACAGTTCGCGCCCGAGGCCACCGCGGACGCCGCCGAAACACCGGCGACGGAGGTAGCGGAGGTACAGGCGCCGACCCCGGCTCAGCAACTAGAAAACCAGGGGCAACCGGTACTGGGCACGTCATCGGGCGTGCAGACCCCTCAACCGGCGACACCGGCGATGAGTGAGCCGCAAAACGCGACGGCATCTCAAGCGGCCGCCTCGACTCCGGCCGCGCCGACTCCATCTCCGATCTCGGCGGCGCACCTCGATGAGAACGACGACGACGAGATGTCGATGGCCTCGCTGCTCGACAATCCGGCCAACGCTATGCACGAGCTTCAGCGTGGCGAGGTGATCGAAGGGATCGTGGCTCGGATCGACGCGGACGAGGTATTAGTGGATATCGGCCAGAAGTCCGAAGGCGTCATCTCCAGTCGAGAGATGGGCCCGCTGGGCGAGAACGGCGCTCTACGTCTGGGCCAGCAGGTGCTGGTCTACATCATGCAGCCCGAGAGCGCGGAGGGGCATGCCGTCCTCTCGCTTAAGCGCGCCCGCATGGAGCAGTCATGGCGCGACGCCGAGGGGATCATGCAGGCGGACCGCGTCGTCGAGGCGCCGGTCGTCGACTTCAACAAGGGCGGCCTGATCGTCGAGGTGGGCGTGCGCGGCTTCGTCCCGATCTCGCAGATATCGGAGTTGCGCGGCCTGGCCAAGGGCGCCGATAGCGGGGACTCGCCGCAAGTGGCGGAGCGGCTGGCGGCGATGCGCGGCCGTGTCCTCAAGCTCAAGATCATCGAGTTGAACCGCGCCCGTAATCGCCTCATTCTTTCCGAGCGTTTGGCCATGCAGGAAGAGCGCGCCGGCCGCAAGGAAGCCTTGATGCAGGAGTTGGAGCCCGGTCAGGTTCGTCCCGGCCGCGTGACTAGCCTGGCCTCGTTCGGCGCGTTCGTCGACCTCGGCGGCGCCGACGGCCTGGTGCATATCTCGCAACTCTCCTACAGCCGCGTCAACCATCCCAGCGAGGTGCTCGGCGTCGGCGACGAGGTCAACGTCTACGTGCTGTCCATCGACCCACAGACCAAGAAGATTGCGCTCTCGCTCAAGAAGGCGCAGCCGGACCCGTGGACCCTCGTGGAGGAGCGCTACAAGGTCGGCGATGTCGTGGAAGGCACGATCACCAAGCTGGCCAAGTTCGGCGCCTTCGCAAGGATTGACGATGGTATCGAGGGCCTGATCCACCTGACCGAACTGACCGATGGGTCCGTGGACAAGCCGCAGGATGTGGTCAGCGAAGGCCAACAGGTGCGCCTCCGCGTCATTGCGATCAACAGCCAGCGCCGGCGCCTGGGCCTCAGCCTGCGCCAGGCGCAGGGCGATTTGTTGCTCCCGGTCGAGGCGCCAGTCGAGTTCGATGACGATGTCGACGACGACGCTCCGGCGCGCAACAGGGCGACGGGCACGGCGCGCCCCGCGACGACGGGCGCGACGACCACTGCCGGGACGGGCGCTGCCACGTCGGTAGAGCCGATGCCGGTAGAGCCGATGCCGGTAGAGCCGATGCCGATAGTAATAGTACCGGTACAGGCGACGCCGGTAGAGCCGATGCTGATAGCACCGGTACAGGCGACGACCACGGATGAGCCGCCGCTGGAACAGCAGACACCGGAGGCGCCCGCGGCCACGATGACGGATGCGGGCACGGACGCCGGAGCGGCCGCTGAGTTCGCCCCGGTCGGCACACCGGATATCGGCTCGACGGTGAGCGGTGTGCCCGTGAGCGACACAGTGAGCGCCGACGAGCGAGAAAATGAAGCCCTGGAGATCCAGGATCTTCGTGTGGGCGTTGAGGAGCCTCCGCTCCACCAGACCGAGCCTCAACACGAGAGGCCGGTAGAGACAGGCGAGTGACGGGGCGGGCCAGGGGACAACCCGAGGACGGGAAGGACCCTGGCCCGCTCCACTGTGACGACCAACCCGCGTAGCGCGGCGGCGGCCTTCGGACCGGGTCACGCACGCAGGTCCCAGAGCAGGAAAGAGCAACGAACATGAGCAACGACCGGTTCGACAAGTTTACGGAGCGGGCCCGCAAAGTGCTGACGCTGGCCCAGGAAGAAGCGACGCGCTTCAACCACAACTACATCGGCACGGAACACCTGCTGCTGGGCCTGGTGCGCGAGGGCGAGGGCGTGGCGGCCAAGGTGCTGGGCAACCTGGGCGTGGAGTTGAACCGGGTGCGCAGCGCGGTGGAGTTCATCATCGGGCGCGGGGACCGCATGATCGTGGGCGAGATCGGCCTGACCCCGCGGGCCAAGAAAGTGATCGAGCTGGCGGTGGACGAGGCGCGGCGGCTGGGGCACCACTACATCGGGACGGAGCACCTGCTGCTGGGGCTGGTGCGCGAGGGCGAGGGCATCGCGGCGGGCGTGCTGGAGTCCCTCGGCGTCAACCTTGAGAAGGTGCGCAGCCAGACCATCCAGGTGCTCAGCCAGAGCAACTCGCCGCACTCCGAGGCCAAGCACAACTCCAAGACGCCGACCATCGACCAACTCGGGATCGACCTCACGGCCGGCGCGCGCGCCGGGAAGCACGACCCGGTGATCGGGCGCGCTACCGAGATCGAGCGCGTCATCCAGATCCTCTCGCGGCGGCAGAAGAACAACCCCGCCTTGATCGGCGAACCCGGCGTCGGCAAGACGGCCATTGCCGAGGGGTTGGCGCAACGCATCGTCAACAATGAGGTGCCCGAGACGCTACAAGGCAAGCGCCTGCTGACGCTCGACATCGGTTCGCTTGTCGCCGGCACTAAGTATCGCGGCGAGTTCGAGGAGCGCCTCAAGAAGATCATTGAGGAGATCCGCACCGCGGGCGACTGCATCCTCTTCATCGATGAGTTGCACACCATCGTCGGCGCGGGCGCAGCCGAGGGCGCCGTCGACGCGGCCAACATCCTCAAGCCTGCCCTATCGCGCGGCGAGATCCAGTGCATCGGCGCCACCACACTCGACGAGTACCGCAAATACATCGAGCGCGACGCGGCCCTGGAGCGCCGCTTCCAGCCGGTCAACGTGCCCGAGCCGAACGTCGAGGAGACGATCCGCATCCTGCACGGGCTGCGCCCGCGCTACGAGGAGCACCATCGCCTCAAGATCAGCGATGCCGCGCTCAAGGCAGCGGCCGAGATGGCCGAGCGCTACGTGACCGACCGCTTCATGCCGGACAAGGCCATCGACCTGATGGACGAGGCGTCCTCCCGTGTGCGCCTGCAGCGATCCAGCCAGCCGTTCTCGCTGCGCGAGGCCATGGTCAACCTGGAGAAGGTGCAGGCCGACAAGGAGCGCGCCATCCAGGAGCAGCAGTATGAGGACGCGGCGGCGCTGCGCGATCGTGAGCAACGCCTGCGCGATAAGATCTCCAGCCTGGAATCGGCCACGGGGACGACCGATCAGGTCGCGGAGCAGCAACCGCAGCAGCTCGAAGTGACCGATGACGACATCGCTGAGGTCGTGGCTATGTGGACCGGTATCCCGGTGATGCGCATCGCCCAGGAAGAGACGGAGCGTCTGCTGCAGATGGAGGACGCGCTGCACAACCGCGTGATCGGGCAGGAAGAGGCCATCTCGACCATCGCCCGCGCCGTGCGTCGCGCCCGCACCGGGCTCAAGGACCCCAAGCGCCCCATCGGCTCGTTCATCTTCCTGGGACCCACAGGGGTCGGTAAGACCGAACTGGCCAAGGCGCTGGCCGAGTTCATGTTCGGCGCGGAAGGGTCGCTGATCAAGATCGATATGTCGGAGTTCATGGAGCGGCACGCCGTGGCCCGCCTCGTCGGCGCCCCTCCCGGATACATTGGCTACGAGGAGGGCGGCCAACTGACCGAAGCGGTGCGCCGCAAGTCGTACTCGGTCGTGCTGCTCGACGAGATCGAGAAGGCGCACCCCGATGTCTTCAACATCCTGCTGCAGATCCTGGAAGACGGCAAGTTGACCGACGCCAAGGGCCGTGCGGTCGACTTCCGCAACACCATCCTGATTATGACCTCAAACGTCGGCGCGCAGTTGCTCAACCGCGAGGCCGCGCTGGGATTCAAGACGGCAGTCAAGGACGAGGACAAGAAGCTGCGCGACGAGCGCGCCCACGAGGAGATGATCCGCAAGATCATGGGCGAACTCAAGCAGGCCTTCAAGCCCGAGTTCCTCAACCGCATCGACGCTACCATCGTGTTCCACTCCTTGCGCGAGGATCAGATCCGCCAGATCGTGGACCTGATGCTCAAGCGGGTGCAGAACCAGTTGGTGGAGCAAGAGATCGTGCTGCAGACGACCGACGACGGTAAGGCCTTCCTGGTCGAGAAGGGCTACGACGCCGCCTTCGGCGCCCGGCCGTTGCGCCGCGCCATCCAGAACCACGTCGAGGACCCGCTGGCCGAGGGGCTGCTGACGGGGCGCTTCCACCCCGGCGACACGGTGGTGGCCAACCGGCAGGACGGCGAGCTGGTCCTGGAGGCGCTGCCGCGCCCGGAGCCAACCTCCGCGGAACTTGCCGTCGCCGAAGCAGAGGGGTAATAGCCGTTAGTTATTAGTCGTTAGTCATTGGTCGATTGTATGTATCCGACCAATGACTAACGACTGATAATTAATGACTTCTAGAACAAATGGTCAAGAAACGCAGCACATTCATCTGCCAGCAGTGCGAGAGCCACTACCCCAGCAGCTACGGGCGCTGCCCCAACTGCGGGGCCTGGGATTCGCTGGTCGAGACGGTCGAGACCGTGGCGTCACCATCGTCGGTCGCGGCCGGGTTGGGTCTGCGTTCGCGCACGCCGCCCCGCTCGCTGGCCGCCGTCGATACGGCCTCCTGGGGTCGCCAGTCAACCGGCGGGGCCGAGTTCGACCGCGTGCTGGGCGGCGGCCTAGTGCCCGGTTCGCTAGTGCTGCTGGGCGGCGACCCCGGCATCGGCAAGAGCACCCTCCTGGCGCAGGTCTGCATGGCCATGGCGCACGCGCGGCAGGTGCTCTACGTGACGGGAGAGGAGTCGACCGAGCAAGTCAGGCTGCGCGCCGACCGCCTGGGCGCAATCCCGCCCAACCTGCTGGTGATGCCGGAGATCGAGCTCGGCGCCATTATGTCTACCATCGAGGAGATGATGCCGTCGATGGTGGTCATCGACTCGATCCAGACCATGCAGATCGACGACCTCAGTTCTAGCGCGGGCTCCGTTGGCCAGGTGCGCGAGTGCGCCACGCGGCTGATGCACGTGGCCAAGCGCACGCACGTGCCGATTTTCCTGGTGGGCCATGTGACCAAGGAAGGGACCATCGCCGGTCCCCGCGTGCTGGAGCACATCGTGGATACGGTGCTCTACCTGGAGGGCGACCGCTTCCACGCCTACCGGCTGCTGCGCTCGGTCAAGAACCGCTTCGGCTCAACCAACGAGGTCGGCGTCTTCGAGATGAGCGAGGACGGCCTGCGCGAGGTGGCCAACCCCTCGGCCGCGTTCCTGGCCGAGCGCGGCGACGCGGCCCCCGGCTCCACGGTGACGGTGACCGTCGAGGGCACGCGCCCGCTGCTGATCGAGATCCAGGCGCTGGTTAGCCCGACCGGCTTCACCATGCCGCGGCGCACCAGCACCGGCTTCGACCTCAACCGCCTGTACCTGCTGCTGGCGGTGCTTCAGAAACGCGTTGGCCTGCCGCTGGGCAACCAGGACGTCTACTGCAACGTGGTCGGCGGCTTCAAGATCGCCGAGCCGGCGGCGGACCTCGCCGTGGCCCTCTCCACCGTGTCGGCCTTCTCCGACATCCCGATCCCGTCCGACGTGGCGGCCTTCGGCGAGGTTGGGCTGGCGGGCGAGTTACGGGCCGTGGGCAGCGCACGCGAGCGCATCAACGAGGCCGCCAAACTGGGCTTCAAGCGCGTGGTGCTGCCGGCCTCCTCGGCGCAGTCGCTGCGCAAAGGCGCCTCCCTGGAGGTCCTCGGCGCGGCCACGCTCTCCGATGCGCTGCGTCTGGTCCTGCCGCACGGCGAAAAGAACACCAAGGGACAGCGCCGTGGCGAGCGCGTCGAGCGCGTCGAAGCGGGCGCGGGCGCCGACGAGGAGTAGGCCCGACCGCCGCTTCTAACGGCTGGTTTATGCAGCAGAGTGATGGCGCGCCGTGGCTACCCATTGTAACGCGTCGCCGCCTCGCCGGTCGTGTCCCTGTGCGCGGCCAGCATCATGGCCGCCTCAAGGGGCGCCGGTTGCTGCCGCGCTAGTGGTGGAAGAACGTGGCCACGACGGGGCCGCCAAGGGCGACCGCGCCGATGACGATGAAGGCGACGATGATGATGAGCAGGGTGCGGTTGGAGAGCGCCCTGCTGCCGCTGGTTTGCCGCAGGTATCCGTCGTCGGGCCGGCCCGCGGACGCCCGTGTCGCGTCAGTATCGGTATCGTTGCGCATACCTCCATGATATAGGAGCCAGGGCACGGATGGCGACGAGAGCCGGTGCAACGTCATCGAAGGGCGGGCCCGACGGACGCTTACGTCGACGGTCGCCGCGTAGGCATAGAATGCCGCATCTTTTTGAGACCTTGAGACGATTAACCCGCCCCTCCGTTTGCCCTTGGCTCCCTGCTTTAGATTGTCAAATACACGGCTCAGCGTCCGGCCGGCGCGCCGTCCGCGCTCGCGTCGTGACGTCCGGTGGCCGGGATGCCCCGTCGCATGGGCGCCGGCCGCGCGACCAGCGCCGGCAGACCGGCGCGGGCCACCGCCGGCCCGTCCGCGAGGCGGTACGCCAGCAGACGCCGGCCGTTGGTGGTATCGCCGCCGACCGCGTAGATCAGGCCGTCGGGCGTCGCCGCGGCGCCCATGCAGCACAGCGGGGCGGGCAGCGGCGTCCCCAGCGACCACGAGCCCGCGCGCGGGTCGTAGACCTGCACGGCCGTGAGGTCACCCTCGTTCCAGCCGCCGAAGGCGTAGACCTTACCATCCGCCCCGTACGCGGCGGCGTAGTCCTGGGTTGCCCGGGGCATGCTGGCGCCCGACGTCCACGCGGCGCCGTCGTAGGTGTAGAGCGTATCGCGGATCGTGAACGCGGCCGGCGATCCGCCCAGGAGGTAGATACGCCCGTTCGCGACGGCGACCGCCGCCGCCCCCACGGTGACCCGTGGCGGGCCGGCCACGGGATGCCAGGCGTTCGCGCGGGGATCATAGTCCTCGACGCTGGAGAGGGGCTGAGTGCCGTTGCCTCCGCCGATGGCGTAGATGCGGCCGCGGCGCCACACCGCGTTGAAGCGGTAGCGCGGCGTGCGCAGGGGGGCGAGCGTGGCCCAGGTGTTGATGCGCGGATCGTAGACGTCGACGCGGTTGGTGGAGTAGCACAGCCGCGCGTCCGATGAGTTCGGGCAGCCGGGGCTGCCGCCGAGGACGACCAGTCGGCCGTCGGGCAGCGCCACGGCCTGGGCGCCCTCGCGCGCCACGGCCATGTCCGCCCCGCGCGTCCACCGGTTGAGGGCCGGCTGGTAGATGTAGGTCGTGTTGTACACGTTGTAGCCGTTGAGGTTGTCGAACCCGCCGAAGGCATAGATGTTCCCGTCGCGCCCCACGGCGACGGCCGGGCGGTCGCGCGGGGACGGCAGGGGCGCGAGGTCGGTCCACCGCCCGGCGGGGATGCCCCCCGCCGCGCCGACCCTGGACGGCGCCCGCATCCGAGTCGTCCCCGTTGCCGATGCCGCCGCCGGTTGTGTCGTGCGGTAGAGGAGGGCCGGAGCAATCGCAGCCATGACGACGACCGCGGCCGGCAAGACGATCCGTCGGACATATCGCATCATAGAGGACATGCTACACACCATCCTTGATCGTTGGCAGCTATCGTTGGCGGCGCCCCGACCGTCCTCCGCGCGAGGACGACTCTGTACATCATGATGTCTATAGTCCTGCGTGGGCGCAATCCCCCATTCAGGGCGCCGGCCTGCCCGCACGGTGCGGGGTCGGCCCGGCGCGCCGTGCAGTGAGACGACGGAGACGACGGAGACGACGCAAATCCACGGCGCCCTGTGTATAAGTGCGCTCGGGCGTTGCCACGCGCGGGACGGCACGGTATGATGCCGATATTGTGAGCGCGTCGCGCTGCGGCGCGCCCCATTCATGCCCGTGACCAGGACCCAGCAACGCATGGAGCAACGCATGGGCGAACGGGTATGGGCGCCCGTGGGCGGCGTGAGTGGTATAGTGCATGCACGCGGGCACGAACCGCCGCACGCGCGCTCGGGCGCCGCGGACGCGCCGACCTTATCCTCCGACCATGGCATGTAGAGGTGCACGATGAAGGTATCCCTCCAGCAGGACCAGTTGAGCCGCGGCCTCGGCATCGTCGGGCGCGGCGTCGCCTCGACCGCGCGCAGCACCCTGCCGATCACCAGCAATATCCTCCTGGCGACCGACGAAGGCCGCCTGCGCCTGTCCTCCACCGACCTTGAGATCGCCATCAACCTGTGGATCCCGGCCATGGTCGAGGAAGAAGGCGCCACGACCGTCCCGGCGCGCCGCTTCATCGAGCTGGTCAACTCGCTGCCCAACGAGCGCGTCGATCTCGCGCAGACCGACGAGTCGTTCACCATGTTCATCTCCTGCGCGCGCACCAAGACGCACCTGATGGGCATCGACCCCGACGAGTTCCCGCTGATCCCCACCGTCAGCGAGCAGCCCTCGGCGGCGGTCCCGGCCGACCTGCTCAAGACCATGATCTCCGAGGTCGTCTTCAGCGCCGCCACCGACGACTCGCGCCCCGTCTTCACCGGCGTGCTGGCGGGCTTCACCGGCGACAAGCTGACCCTGGCCGCGGCCGATGGCTACCGCCTCAGCGTCCGCTCGGCCAGCCTGGGTAGCAGCGCTGGCAACTTCAGCGTGATCATCCCCGCGCGCACGCTGTCCGAACTGGGGCGCATCCTGCCCGACGGCAGCGAACCGGTCGAGGTGACGGTCACGCCCAACCGTTCGCAGGTGCTCTTCCACACTGGCACGCTGGACCTGATCTCTCGCCTGATCGAGGGCGAGTACGTGCGCTACCAGCAGATCATCCCGCAGAAGTACGCCGTGCGCGCGGTGATGAGCACGGCGGAGTGGAACAAGGCCACGCGCATTGCCAGCCTGTTCGCGCGCGACAGCAACAACATCGTCAAGCTGTCCATCGAGCCCGGCGAGGGCGGCGAGGCCGGGTCGCTGACCCTCACCGCCAACGCCGCCGACGTGGGCGACAACGTCAGCCAGATCGACGCCGTGATCGAGGGCGAGGCGCTGACCGTCGGCTTCAACGTCAAGTACATCGCCGAGGTGCTGGGCGTCATCGAGTCGGATCAGGTCGCGCTGGAGCTGGGCGGCCCCGCGCAGCCCGGCGTGGTCAAGCCCCTCGACGGCACCGACTACCTGCACGTCATGATGCCGATGAGCATCCCACGATAGTTGCCAGGCGCCAGTTGCCAGTTATTGGTGGTTAGACAGTGGTTGGTGAACCTGACGGCGCCATCGAGCCAGGGGTGGTCCTGGAGGGACTCGGCGCCTGCGGGATGTGGCCCACCACGGAAACGATAACGATGTGGCGCTGTTGCACCTCGACTATCATCCGCTGAACATCATGACCGATGGGACGCGGGTCACCGGCGTGCTCGATTGGGAGAACGCGCACGCCGGCGACCCGCGAGCCGATCTGGCGCGGACGGTCTCTATCCTGCTGGTCGATGCGCGGGGACCGCACGGTCCGTCCGACGCGGAGCGGAGGATGCGCCTGACGCTGGCGCGCGGCTGCCTTCACGGTTACGCCGAGGTCGCGGGCGTTCCCACGGCGATGGCCGCGTTTTACGCCTGGGCCGGCGAGGTCATGCAGCGCGACCTCGGCCCCAAACGCGAGGCCATCGAACTGGCGCGCATCCGCGACTGGACCGACAGGCGGAGGCGCCGCGCGGGCCTGCCGGACGGCTGGTAGCGGTAGCGCGTGATCTTTATCCGGCGCAAGCAGTAGGGCACATAGCACATAGGAGCGTGACAGCGTGTTACCGACACTATCTCGCCGTATCGCGCGGCCGTTCATCCTCGCGGGCGCCTTGACCCTCATCCTGGTCCCAACGTCCGCTCCCTTCGCGGCGGCGGTTGCGCCGCCGCTGTCGCACTGGTTCTCGGCGAACACCAGGGCGCGCACGGCGACGCTGACCCTGATCGCCGGCTATACCGACGCGCTGGGGGGCTTCAACTTCGATGGCTACGGCAAGGGCGCCCTGGTGGTGAGCGTGCCCTCCGGCTATCGCCTGACCATCCTCTACCGCAACAAGGGGCCGTACCCGCACAGCGTATTGGTCACGCCCTATGCCAGGAAGGACCTGGTGACGGGCTGGCCAGTGGCCTTCCGCGGCGCGGCCTCGAGCGCCGCCGACGACGGCGCCGCGCCCGGCGCCGCGCAACGCTTCTCCTTCGTGGCCGACCGGGTCGGGACCTACGCCATCATCTGCGCGGTCGCCGGCCATGAGCAGGCCGGGATGTGGGACATGCTGCGCGTGACACATGGTGGCAATCCGTCCATTACGATCGCTGCCGGGCGTCACTAGCCTGCTAGTGGGTCATGTTGCATCTAATGCGGCATTCCTGGAAGCCCGATCACGCTCAACAGGCCGCCAAAGCATTCCCGGCTTATTTGTCGCGTGACCCACTAGACGCGCCGGCCTGGTTGTAGTCTGCCTGACGACAGAGGAGGTTCCGCCATGTCGCACGACCCGTTGTTCAAGACCCTGCTGCGCGTCTTCTTCGCCGACATCCTGGCCCTCTTCCTGCCCGCCCTCGCCGCCCGCCTCGTCCCCGCCGCCGCCACCTTCCTCGACCCCGAGGCCTTCCTCGACGTGCCC
>JAABUZ0100000979.1_pt1 | contig 59236 bp, 59 predicted proteins | sample 5562091 | NCBI WGS metagenome assembly JAABUZ01 (sample SAMN12813069, study PRJNA571459) | rock metagenome | isolation source: Antarctica rocks | place: Antarctica: Victoria Land, Linnaeus Terrace sud | collected 2015-12-21 | reverse complement strand
CCCACCCTCACTCCCACTCTCACTCCCACTCCCACTCCCACCCTCACCCCCACCAAACCCCCCTTCATCTCAGTCAACCCCCCCCCCCCCGATCCGTCACCAGTGTCCAAGAAAAGAGTTTTTGCGCACAGCCGTAACATAGCTCGGGAATACATTCACGTTTCTCTAAATCCCACGTTCTTTTCCAAAAAAATAAAAAACGCTCTCTATTGCACTCACCCATCCACGCACCCACTCATGTCGCTTCGATCGATCGATCTAAGTCAAGTCAAAACATTCGATAAAAGTGACATGGGGGCGTGGACTCGGCATGGCTACTTACTTGTTTGTATTCCTTGACTTCTCCAAGTGGTCACGATTCTACATAGCCTCAAACACACCTCCTAACCCCTCCCCAAGACCAGCCTTTTTCCACACACACTCTTCCCCCACCACTTTCTCCCCTCCCCCTCCCTTTCCCACTCTCACTCCAGCCTACCCCGCCCCGCCTCCTCCACCGCCCACTAGGCCCCCTCACTCCACACACTTCAATTTCCCCTGTTATTTCCGCATAGAATTGCCCACAAGTAGGATCGTTATGAGGTTAATTTCGAGGGGTGCTGGGTCGGTGGAGGGGTTTCACGGGAATTGGGATCAGGTGTTTATTTGGGAGATGGGGGGTGAGGGGGATCCCGTTCGTGGTTGGATATTGCGGATATTGGCTGGGTTCCTCGACAGTGGCGATGAAGCCAAAGCAGTCGGGTAGGGTAGGGTTTAGAATATCATAGTAAAAGATGTGGTCATCTGTCGTTTTTCCCGCCAATCCCCAAGCACGCTGTTTATTGCTTTGATCATGCCAACCCCCTTTATGCCTTAACCGGGTTTTGGTGTGATGAAGCTGCCAGTACTCTTCCCCCCCGGGCCATTCATCCACCTGAAGATGTTCCTCCTCTTTGGGTTCTTCACCGTCTCCGCCCATCGACGCACACATGTCACCTAGCACCTTCACGTAGCGCCTCTGGTTTACGCGTCTTGAGGATGGGTTCGTGGTGGTTATTCTTCGACGTTGAAACTGTATGTTGACAGGTGAGGCCTAACAGTGGACAGATACGATGTTCCGAGTCAGAGCCATAGACTTGTAACAGGATGATAGACGGCATTAGCGAGAGGAATTGACGTCGTCCGTAGGCTGGTAGAGCGATGCGCTTTTCGGATGTCGCTGGTAAAGTGAGGACTACTCGGCTCTAGAGGGTACACGGTCTTTCTGCGACGGTATGGCGGTTTGCAGCCTTGGTAATTTCCTAACGGTAATGATGGTAGTCCATTTCGATACAGGATCTTGTATAGTTCTACACCAGAGTCTATAGAGGTCGTTCTTGACGATGGACGTAGGCTATAAAGACAATGGACATTGACTCTGCTTTTGTTGGATAAAACGCCTGTGGTGCTTTAGTTCACATCCCTCTCAAGTTATCATTCATTAGTAGTAGTCAATCATTCGAGTATCGCCCGAAATAATCTCAAATGCCTCACTGTTGGAAAAAACGTCCAAAAGCTAGCAAAAAAACTCGATAGCTAAAATTTAACTATCAAGTAGAGATGCTCGCACAAACAAAGCAACAAGGACCAGCCAGTTGACATTATCTTATATGTATACATACCACGGATCCCCTCTATGTGTATATGCCCGCGCAGTTACGACTCTTCCCCTGCAGCCCAACGCAATGGCCGCCACCGAATATTAGCAACAAGCGCGCTATAGGTGCGCGGCTTGCCTCCGTGATGTACACACATGCAAAATATGTCGTTCGACGTCGTGTACGGCATGGCGAATCGTTGCTTGTTGTTGAGACGAAGGATAACCCCGCTTTTGGACAGGCTAATCGTAGTCATACAGATAAAAGGTTCGAAAAGGATCGTTGAGTCAAATGTGGCTCGTAGCTAGCGTATGCCTGACCGGCAGGCAATATAACGATCATGGACCATGCGCGCTTTTTCCTCGTGAACACTCACGCCGAGGACTTAACATGGTCTCGAAGGTGACCAGCCCCTTTGCGGTAGCGGCCCTGGAGAGGTGCTGGACGTCTGGAACATTTGAATCAACCTCCTGCCAACACTAGTCTCGAGCTCGGTACCATCGCGGGCAATCTTGACTTCTCGGTTTGCGTTCCATGGGTTCCTCAGCCCCCTGGTGCGATAGAAAGGCAAGCGGTTGGTCGCGAGCCATTCAATCTTGAAAGGCTTGCCAAAGGTTTGACCGCCAGACGCAGCGGCAGAATCATCAGCATCTTCAGCACCATCCGCATTCTTAGTATCTTCGTCATCGTCGACCTCGCCGTCGATCATGGGAGCAACGTCTTCGTCTTCGGGGTCAGCTTCCCAAAAGATGGTTCCCCGGGCCGAGTCGTCTATGATGCGCCCTTTTGGAGCAAACTCAGTTGATGCGGTCGGTATCGATCGAGGGAGGTCCGGATCATCGATTACGGGCTCCACCCTGGGAGTCCAATCAAGGCTCGAGGCTGCGGCTTCGGTAATGGGCGAGGTCATTCGCGCGAAGCCGAAATACTCTCCGGACTTGTTAGCGGAAAAGACCAGGTAGACGTTCTCGGCAGTCTGTCTGAATTAAGCATGAGTAGGTGGGATTGTTCGGGGATGCCCCACCTCGAAAGCTTTGTTCAACGCTTCTTCATTGTGCGCTTGCGTAGCCCAGATGCCGTTGCGTACACTCAGCTCCATGTCCTCGACTGTCAAGCTTTTCATAATAAAATATTTGTCAGCAATCTTTGCTGGCCCTTCACCTTCCCGGGATGACCCAGCCATGGCCAGCTCCTCGGCGCGAGAAGATATCTGACGGTTCTGTGCAATCGCTTCGAAAGCTGTCTGTGACTGGGCAATTGCCGGAACAAGAGCAGCAGGCCCGGTCGGAACCCCTGGTGCTGGGGAGGTAGAGCTTCTTCTCAGTCGACAAACCAATCGAACGCCCTGAAATCTCGAGTCGTGAAATCTGGTCATTGCAGCTGCACAAGCTGCATCAGTACGGTAGTTGACAAAGGCACAGTTGCTTTTCGATATCAAAAAGACGCTCTCAATGGTCTTTGTAGCATCCTTTGAGAAGTGATCCTTTAGGTCGCTCACGTTCGCCCCGGATGGGAGGTTTCCGACCCAGAGCGCATGACCAGATTGCTTGGGTTTTCGAGGTGGTCCGCGGGGAGACGAAGGGATCACACCAGTCCCTGAAGTGGACCCTCTACGCAGTGCTTTGCAGTCGTGGAGTCAGCTGGATGCATCGCCTCCAAACGGTGAATCTACTAACCGGGAGCACTTGACCTCATCGTCGACCCCGAAGCACCATACAAGTAGGGCGCCGAAGCGACCGGCGGTACACCACCGTAAATCGGAAATCTTCCACCCATTGAGTCTCCTCCTTGATGGGGTAATCCTGTTTGTCCATGGTGATGACTCGATCCTCGACCGTAAGACGATGGGAGAGGGCCACCTTGGACGCCTTGCTGTGGTACACCTCCCGGGCCATACTGTCCAGCGTAGTACAGGAGCTGTTGCGGTTGATGACCAGGGAAGAAAGAAGAGGCGTTGTATGACCCTTGGGTTGAACTCGGACCTCCTGGGTGAGACTGTTGGTTAGCTTGCTGTTGGTCGTAAGCCTGCGCGGCCGCCACTGCCGCTGCGTGTTGGTACGGTGCTGCAAACTGTGACGGGTAAGTCGAGAAACCTTGGGCGTTCATCGGCGTTTGGCCTGCAAACTGGGAGATTGGCGGTGCTGGAAAATTCAGACCAGCGGTCGGAGTGGCGCCGGGGGGAAACCTTTGTTGAGACTCATGTGAACCGTGCGAATGCGTCCCCGGCTGATAGTCTGGTAATGCTCCAGCCATGGCTGACATGCCGAAAGCACCACCCGGTTGCCCACGGCCTGGGAGATAGGCTGTGGCCTGCTGGGTCGGCACATTGAACGGCTGACCTCCGGGGAATTGGTGCTGAAGAGCGGGCCCGTGGAAATGGGCCGTGTAAGAGACATTGCCGCCCGGTGCGTTTGCTGCTAGAATATCAGCGGCGACGTGGGGAAATTTTGGAGCAAGTCACGAGAAGTTTTCAACAGTCTCTCCGCACATACGCGAGGGTTGGTAGCCTTCCGTTTCGCTTAAGTCGGTTCCTGTTGAGGGGTCAACGGAGGGTTGCCCTGGTGGCAACTTCCCTTCGGGCTGGCGGCTATTGCCACTCATTCCTCCTTCCTCGATGATTACCGGCAGGGCCGTCCAGTGCTGTACCCATATGAACTGCATGTCAGCCGGTCTCCCCCGAGCAGCAGCAAGACCATCAGGTTGATGTCGAGGCTATTTACCTCATGACAACAGCTGCTATCTATCTACTTTTTGACAGCGACTCCAAGTGCTGACCGTCTTGAAGTGGCAGTGATCGGGACCTTGGAGACCCGAATCGGTATGCTTGACAGTTCTAACAGAACCTAAGGCCAGGATTGGCGGCACACACGCCAACGAATCGATGAAGGGAGGAAGAGCGTCCGAGAGAAGCAATGCCCTCGTGGCAATGAAATTCAAGCGATCAAGCGGGATTGCAACCGTCTGGCACGGAGTGTCTTTTGAATGGACAGTTGCAGTGAAACACTTTCTTTGCAACTGGGAGATGTCCAGTAAATAGATCAGCAGACGAATGGGGAAAGTCACCGATAGCAGCCGCTTAACGGTTTTACAAGAATAGGTAGCAGAATGGTTGGAAAGATCGACGTACTGACAGGCCTGATCGGCAGTAGCCGCAATCAAGAAAACATCTCCAGAGTCCACGACATGGCCGGTGCTTTTCCCTGGACGGGTGTGGCAAACGTCGTTTCGTGAAGACGATTGGTTCGTGACACAAAACGATGACCCGAAACCAGCCAGAGAGGGGGTGGGAGATGGTTTGGGGGTTCCGGCCTGTGTGCTTTCCTGCAAGACCTACCTGATGTACATACGCTGACTGATGGGGGGAAATGTGGAATTCCGGGGGACGGATGATGGGTCAGAGAGATGCGAATGGGGTTGGTATGTCGAGCGTGGAGTGAATCAACAACCCAAAGGAAATCATACGGTCAATATGTATTCCTGCCGAGCCGTGTGTGTGCGTGTGTGTATGTGTATGTGTATGTGTGTGTAGTAGCGGGGAGTGAGTGAGTGATCTCGTCAATTGGTATATTACCTTACCTACCTTGGGGTGGGCAAAGTTGGCTCTACTGGTGGAATGGGTGATGCTGGTTGCTTAGGATGACCAACAATTCCCCCTTGATGATACAGTGGGTGGCAATTGGAGGAGAGCAGCTGTCCCACACAATCCGGTCTAGCCCGCAATCCTTCTAGACGTCCCAGCATAACGAATGTGGACCCTGTTCCCACCCCCCCACCAGGGACCCCTCGTCGATATGGTTAATTATCAAGGTACCTTGTGGGATTCATGCAGGGAACGTCGGAAGGACTGTTCGACAAGATGCCAAACTCCCAATAACGGAGGGCAGCCCTCCATTGCTACAATAAGGTAGTCACTCAACCCGGCCATCCAATGAGATACTTCTCCAGTCACGACAAGCAGCTCGGCGAGGAGCCGCTTGGCCTTGATGCAACTTAGCTGCCGCCTTTGTTCGTCGCTTGGTCAAAGAAGGTTCGAGCTAGAGAGAGCCCAAAAGGGTCCGGGGAAGTTGCCCTTGGGTAGTTCATGTCAAACCCTGTGCCGAATGATATCGAATGTGGCAACAATAGCGACGGAGGTTGCTCCGCCTTACCCGTCGGGAGTCTCCCCCAACTTCGTCGGATTACACCAGGAGATCATGCTGGCCCACTCGTGCAAGACTAATGTGATTCGCGGCGGCGTGCATGTTCACAATAAAGGCATGGTCCTGGATACGGTAATGCTGATATCCCAAGACTGTCGAACTAATTGAACCCCGTCGGTGCACCCCGAGCATGGCTCGCTCTGCCAAAGGTACAACCATACAGGGGATCAGCAATTGATGCCAGATCTAGAGCCTCTCGGATCGTATTGGTTACCGTTCATCCTAAGAAAAGAAACGATGGTAGGGAAAGACCATGTCGGCCCTTGTGGAACCCCACCGGGTCGTGACCGTGTCGGCGTAGCAAGTAAATATAGAGAGCTCCGTGTGTCGATGAGGACATGATCGACCAGACCATTGGGGCTGATGGGGCCAAGGGTCTTTTGGTGGAGTCAATAGTAGGAAATAGTACTCATAAAGTCCCTGCGAAGTCCCGACTGATGGGAACATGGACCAGGTTTATCGTCGAGAGATTCAGGGCAGGCTGCGAGTCAAAAGGTCGTTCCCCCATTGTGCGTGCGATTAGTGTTTTGCAGATCTCGGGGTTCGGCGGTAAGGTTGGGGCGCAGATGTCAGTGACGACGATCAGCCCTTTTTCCCTGACGCCACACGTGCGTCGTGGCGACAGATCGGTGCAAACTTCTATATCTGGGCAAAGGTCCTTTCCCCCCCCCATTACCTGTAGCCTGTGGGTCTTTTCAACGGTGATGCGATGCTAGCAATTCGCTCTGAATGCTTCCCCAAAGCCTCCCATGCCCTGGGATAAACCGTCATAGTGGTCGGACCTCCCCTTCCGACGACGTCTGTGCTTGCGGAATGTTGAACAACCGTACCTACCTAAAGACCTAAAGACCTAAAGTAACTACTAATAACTAACACGCATTTTTCGCCCCCAAGACCGCCACACCAGCCACCAGTCCCCCCAGAAAGAAAAAAAGACGCCACAAAGTCATTGGCTTCGCTTCTTTCTAGCCACATCGTACGAAGTAGTCAGTCTGACGACCTTACATCGTATGCCAACGTCATCACCTGGAGCTTCCCACCTCCTCGGCTTTTGGACCTAGTGAAGATTTTACTGATACCCCATGTTCTTAGAATGCCCATGTTTCTATCAAAAGACTCATCGATCGAGCCTCATACCGCCACACAATGCGATAGCCAGGGTTCAGATGGGACGTCGCGCGCTCGGTAAGTTCCTTGCGCTTGCGCCAGAGAACCTACCTGCGACTGGGAGATCAACTGTGCAGGAGAGATCTCCTTCTTCAACCAGTTAGGATCTTCTTTAGAAAGCCAAAGAACGAGGACGAATACGTCCGTTCTATGTATGTGTTGCAGGGTGTTGTCCCGCAAAGCTGACGATGCCATGGCCATGGCCATGGGTTCTGGATAGTTCTGGATTCTGAGATCGACATTGAACTTAGCCTTGATGTTCAAGATATCGTCCATTTCGGGCATAACAGTGGCTGGCACGCGACCCGGCCGATTTAAGCAATTTTCTATCAAGATCCGGACCTGCCTCACCTGAGTCCGAGGACAAATCATTATTACCTTATTTTTGGTACCCGTGTCATGCGGGAATTATCCGTAGATCAAGGGACCCAGGATATGACTCGAGAAGCTTGATTTGCTTCCGGTAGACGTATATACCTTGTTCCACAACATCCTTGAAGCAGGTGCACAACCTGAAGAAAGGTGGTGATGTTGGTGGAAATGCGAAGGGGATATACTATATATACTGAGTGTTCTCTCTAGAGTATGGGGCGTGTTGGCACCATAGCAATTGGAGATATCAACAAAAAAGAACTTGTACGACTCCTGAGACTGGCTCACTATTTTTGACCAGAACATTTGACCTGTACTTTAACCTGTAATGCGGGAATGCGGCTGGCGCGGACGTCGGCACGATGCCCTGTACCCCGAGCGCCACCATCATTGTAGATATTGTGTCTCGTCCACTGCCTGTGATCAGAGTTTCTCAACTATGAAAGAATGGCACAGAAGTCTCGGACAGCGGTCGGTAGCCAATGATGTGCCGCGCAAAGGAAACCAGCATTGGAAAAAACCCCGAACATGCATACAAAACCAACATCATGTATTCCGGCATGATTGTCTGTGGTCATCACAACAATAATAATCCACAAGACATAGAACATAAAACACAAGTGCAACAACGACTCAACAATCGAGTACTGACCTAAGTAGTGCGAGAGGACTGACCGCTTAGGATTATGCCAATGGCACGTAACCATCGAGACTACCCGTACCATGCTCTACCTACCCTACTGGATTCACTAAAGCGTAATATCCAGGGTAAAAGGCTTCCGCTCAATCAGTCAATCTCACCGCATTGAGGAGGTCGTTACCTTAACCATGCGGTGCGCAAGGCATTGACTCTTATTTATGTGTCAAGAGAAAGGTGTGTAAAGTGTTCAAGTCTCGTAGTGCTTGGGCAAGTCAAACCGAGCAACGAACTAACAAAGGTATCTCCCATGCACGTTGAATGTCGCCACAGCCGAGCCAGCAGGCTACCCACGACCCTTCTTTTTAGGGGCATGTATCTTTTACCCCGTGTTGTCGAGGGACTGAACTGGCACATCCGGCGGGAACGACACGGACGCAGACGTGGTAACGCATGACAGTAGCATGGGCCAAGAAAGGATGCTTCAGCAGCCAAGATGGCGCCGCCATCCATCATTGGGTAGCGTCTGCTCGTTGCAGATGGAGATGCTGGTACATGATTCGATGCCAGAGAGAAATGCAATCAGAAAGACGTAAAGGCTAGTAGCAAATTGGCAAAGCATAACCCATGGCTGACAAGTGACACGGCTTCTGATTTGCCGACGAACGCGTCCTAGTAATAACTAACAGTCATGGTAGATGCCGGAGGATGCGGTGGGCAGGAGTACATACTCCAATCGAGTTGGAGGAACAGATCTCAATCGGAGGGAGTGATGGGAACAAGACTAGCAAGGTGTGCGGTGATCCGCAAGAGGGAAAACGTGATAGAAGCTCATACATGATACAACTGGTCAACGAAATTCAGAAAGGGTGGAAGATAAGGTAAGCGTGAGTTGCTGTAGCCAACCATTGCCTCTAGACAGTAGCTATGGTGTGAAAGAAATACGTAGAAGTAGCGAGAAGACCTGGGGATATGTGGCAATGGCAGTGGCAACTCTATGAACATGAACAAGCTTGGCCGTTGATACGGCTACTCACGCACCTGTTGGTCCAGACCAGCGCCTACTTTCTATTGGACATGAGTTCTCAGAATGGGAGCAAGGATAGTATGGGGGGCAGAAAGACGGTGGAATGATGAGCAAAGGGTCCAGCGGTGAAGTCTCGCTCGGGTAACAATACACGTTGACCCTCCGAGACTTCGTCCTTTTGGAAATATCCGTATACATCATGCCGTCTTGGTTTCTATTTATGAAGACAGGGAGAAACAGAGAGGACAAATTCCCTTACAACAGCAGATGAGCATCGATATCAAGGTGGAAGAAGTTTGTGTGAGCAAACAACCTCAGTCATGAACAACCCACCGGTCCGGACATGTCATAGTAGGCCGAATGCTACAGGTGTTACCTGATCCTTAATGTGGGAGGCCAGAGTAACCAAAGGTTAAACATGTAATGAAGATCGATGGTACGTCTGCCTGTATGGTATTCACTACGTGCGCTTCTCGCTCCAAAAGACACTGAGTAATCGAGGCCCTTCCATGGAATAGACCTACCGCAACCTCGACGCAAGCGCGAGCGCTGATGCTTGGACAGTTAAGAACAGGATCTGCCCCGGGGGGAAACAAAAAGAGCTTAGGGACGCGGTATAACATGCGGCCGTCGAGCATGGACAACAGAGAATAGCTGCTCAGCCTCAGCCTCTGCCAGAGCCGACCGGTATCTCCTCATCCTCCGCTTCCACCCGTACGAGGACCTCCTCCAAGAAACCTTCCAAGAACGCATTCACATCGCCACCCATTCCCACCGGAGCCTCGTTGTCCCACTTCTCGATCTCACTGAACACGCCGGCCGCCTTTACAACCAACCGCTTGAGTTTCTCGTGGGCAAATTGGCGCTGGCGTGCAAGCTCTTCTGCAGCAGTCTTGTTCTCCGTCTTGTTGCTGGCTCGCGCAAAGGCCGCATTCAGACTGTAGGTACGGCGCTGGAGTGCTGCCTCAAGAGCGGGAACGATAACACCATTCAGGGCTGTGAGTTCCCCGTTCGGTGGCACGGTTGGAAATGTGGTGGAGCTGGCAGAGCTGCTGGAGTCGGTGGATTTACGTGGTCCGCCCATGTCACGACGCTCAACCGGGGGTAATGGCGGCAAAGGTTGATTCGAGGGAAGGAAATCTTTTGGTGAAAACGAGGGTAGTGCCTGTTGCCCAAGAGATGATAAAGGTTGCTGTGGCTGCGGTTTGGGTTGCGAGACCGGCTGCTGGGGTAAATCTCGCAACGGTTGGCCCCAGGAGGGACCTTGAAATGGTGGAATCTCTTGGAGCTTGATTGGTGTGACGGGCTTTCTCGATGGAAGATCTTGCTTTTGCTGGGTTTGAGGTTGAGATTTGGACAGTTGATCTTGGACGAGCTGCGTCGTTGACTCTGACGGATGTAGTTTCAAGAAGTGCATGTCCTTCGCAAGCGATTCTTGCAAGCTCCGGTTATAGTCTACAGAGTTTGGGCTGTCGTTGTCGGGTTTGAAGAGAGGCTGACCTACCCGCGAAGGCGTCTCCAATTCTGCGGGCTGTTGCTGCTGACTTTTCATGGGTGATGGCGGAAGAGGTACTTTGGCTGCCACACCTGGTGACATTGGCGTCATAGCAGCGGTTGGTTTTCGCTGCGGTGACTGACCGCTTGATGGAACACTACCTGCTAGACTCGCTTTTGACATATCATCGACAGGGGTGAAAAAAATCTTGCTGTGAACGTCGACCTTGCCTTTCGTGGGTCCGTCTGGCGAGCGATTTTGTGCCCTAGAATTGGCGGCTGAGTCGTTCATTGTCTTGAGCCCTGCACCTCTGCCTCCTGCTGGTCTGACGGTTCCAAAATCCCAAAGATCTTCGTTTTCGGAATTTCCGTCTTGATGTGATTGCTCTTCTTCGTTATCTTCTTCTTCCGAGTCACGCTCACTATGCACAGCTTGCCACCGCTCATGCCGCTCTATTAACTCGGTCAGATAAGTCGTTTTCTTAGCACGGCGTACGAATGGATGCTTCAGTAGCTCTTTTGCGGACGGTCGCTCGTGAGGCAGACGCTTCAGGCAAAGATCTACAAAATCTTTGAATGCTTTGCTGAAATTACCTTGCAATGTTGGAGGAGGGTTTTTAGGGATCAAAAACAGAACTTTCATGGGGTGTATGTCGGAGTATGGTGGTTCTCCGTTAGCAAGTTCAAGCGCAGTGATCCCCAGAGACCAAATATCTGCTTTGTGGTCGTAGCCTGACTGCTTAATGACTTCCGGGGCCATCCAAAATGGTGTACCTACAAAAGTGTTCTTCTTCGTCATTGTAGCAGAGAGTTGTCCAGACACACCAAAGTCCGCAAGCTTCACTTGTCCATTAGCTCCCAAAAGTACATTGGCGGCTACGACCATAAAATGTCAGCACTGAACCATTGAAGACCCATCATGTCAATCTGTGGCATTACCTTTAATGTCTCGGTGAAGTTTCTTATCTCCATGCAAGTATTCCAGTCCCATCAGAAGCTCCCTTATAATGATCGTTATATATTCCTCTGGGATCAGACCAGGCTTTAGTAAATCGGCGCAGCTGCCTCCTGAGCAAAATTCCATGATTATCCACAAGTCTGAGCCCTTTAGAAAAGACCCATGATACTTTGTCACATACGGAGAGTGGAGTTCCGATAGTATTGAAATTTCCTGGATGATATCCTCGACTTCGTCTTCGGCGTTCTCGACATCAATGATCTTAATTGCTACTGCCTGTCCTGTGCGTTTATCGACCCTTGGAGGAAACGTAAGCACAGCTCCACCAGTCTGCCTCGTCGTGGACTTACCCTTTGTATACCTTGCCAAAGCTTCCCCCACCTATTTTATCGTGAGTAAGAACTCCGTCTTACGCTTGGCGTTGAACATACCAATGCAATTCTGCTTGGTATATAGGGTCTCTGGATCGACCGAGCCACCCCCAATGCTGACACCTGTATACGCCATATCTCTGACCACCCAGACCCAGTTCAGCAGGGCTGTATGCCAATTTCTGGAGTGGAAACTTTATGGCATCAAGTGGGCGGTGCAAAGCGTGTTCCGTGGGTCCTTTGAAGGGTGCTTGAGGTACGTCCGATTTGAACAACTCAATGTAGGGCGGTCCGTTTCGTATCGTACTCTGCCTCGTAGAGCTATAAAAGGTTTCGGGAAAGGAATTCGTTGCCGTGAAGTCATTAATCGTTACAAGCGTGGCCAGCTGGGCTTCAATCCTGCATGCCAACCAAACCGACAAAGTCCCAATCCTTGTTGTTATTTCTAGGTTGGGTACTACTACCAGCGATATCAGATCCAGGTAACGAAAAAAGCTTCCTTCGGCTTGGATATGTTCCTGGGCGCTGCCTGAAGACTTTGAAGAAACTCAGGGTAGGATGTTCGTGCACTCGCACTTTGTCCGGGAAAATGAGCGAAACAATTGAGGGAAGGCAAGGGACGCCAGCATGTCCAAGAACTTTTGAGTAGCTATGGATACCTTGGTCGCCAGCCAAATGTGTTAGCTTCGCGAATGTATTGTTTCAGGTGTTGCGGCGGCTGCTGGATAGAGAACGGAGGGGGAATCGACGACCACCAAGTTGAGGACCGCTACTATCGGAGTGATGATGGACGAACGAAATGCCTGCCACTGGAGAACTCCCATCAGCCATGACAAGGGCGAAGACTGATTCCTCGAGGTTTCAGAAAACCAGTAAAATGTCACGTCTATGAAGGGGGGCATATAAATTACTCGCTGACGCTTCTCCGTACCTTGCAGGGGGCATGCGCCAAGAACACCCACCAGGAATTCACATGATCACATCTCTTCTATCATGCTACGACCCTTTGGGGATCTGATATACTCGAAAGCACTTGATCATGATGATTCATATTCCGCGAGCCTAGCTACGACACCTGCCTATTCAGATGCATCAGTGCTATCGCCTGTTTACCTAACCACGCTAACCACGCCGACCCTCGACGCCTGATTGCTACCCTAAGACGACTATCGGAACCCACTCAATATGGGATACCATTGGTGAGGAGCTGAAATTGATCATAACCTTTTGTTGAGTAGCTGCTGTAGCTTTTCTTGATCAGATCTCTCATAAAATCGGCTGCTTCCCGTTCGCTCTTTTCAAGGACGAACCTCTCACGAAGATGACTGATTGTTTCCGGCTTAAAGCATGGTAATCCACTGCCCAACATGAGCACAACGATATGGCACAATTTCTCGGTGTGTTGCCGAGACGCTAAGAAGGACTTGATGCAGAGCTCCTCAAACCACTTGTAGGACTGGGAAGTGGTACTCCCTCCCATGACGGCCACCATTTCCGATGTCAGCTTGAATGGAGCGCGTTCGAACCGCACGCCGCCTGGGGCTATATCGAAACAGAAGCCAAAGTCGATGTGGAGTATGTGTCCGGCATCGTCAACCATAATGTTTCCATTATGCCTGTCTTTGAATTGGAGCAGATATGAGATCACGGAATATGCGGCCATGCTTTTGACGAAGTTGTTACGGGCCTCTTGAAACCTTATGGAGTTCTCGGCACCATACTTAGACACAAAGTAATCGTATAATCCGTTCACCGCTTCACGGCCGAGCATATCTCGCGAGATCGAATTGGGTAAGACGTCTATGACACCGCACCCGGGGGCTGTAGCGGTTACCCTGTACGGATATACATATACATCCAAGCCAACACTATTGAATATACCTCGAAAAGCGGCAATCATCTGTAATGCCAGCACGTCTTGTCGACAATCGTCGCCTACCTTGAAGATGGCTGATTGCCAGACTTCGTATGTGCTTTCTCGAGAGACTGGCCCATTACGGCTTGTTTCGAGGTTCTGGTTCGTTTTTTCGAGCATATCGTCTGTGCCTTCCAATTCGCCCCGATTTTTCTTGATCCGGAAAGTTGCCATATAAGGCGCTTTTGCATGACTTTGCAAAGGCTTGCCGGACTTGCGATCAATACCAATCACAGTCCCGTCCGGATTACTAGGTAAGTAGACTCCAACTTCAACCTTGATCTTTCTCAATTCTTCCTCGATTTTCTGCTTCTTCTCTGGCTTGCTACTCTTGATGTACGGTCGTAGTTTGCCGGAGATGTCCGTAATTTCATTGAAAAAAGAAAACTCACGCTCGTAGAAAGCCTTGTCAGTTCCAGAAAACCTTTTGATCATATTATCCGTTACCACATCAAGGGTTGGTTTTAGAGAATCCTCCTTTGCGTTGCGGTTAGCCATGGATTTAACCCTTCATCCTACCATACTTACAATGCTAGAATCCTCGTCCTTGTAGGCATTGGCTTTCATATTCCACATAATTTGGTGAGCAAAGAGCTGCGAGAACTTTGCAGTCTCAATTATGTACCGCTGAACATAGCCCAGCACATCATAGCGCAATGTTTGAACGATCTGTGGAACGTAGAAAAAGGTGACATCCACGGAATGGCTTTCTAAAGCCCGCATAGCATACTGTACAATGAATGGATGGTAGCCATAGTCGGGCAGAAAGTAAGTCACAGCCGTTATTGGGTTTACAGGAGCCCAATAAAGTAGATACTATAATGAATCAGCCCTGGATGATGCGCGGTGCCAGCGAGACTTACTTTGAGTTGGAACGAAAGGTCCTTTGACATTGAAGAACCAATCAGGATCTGAAGTGCGTCGGGCTCTCCAATTGCCATTTCTGGAAATTTTAGGAGGAGCCATCGAACGTCATTGGTAAGCTTCTGTGATTGGAACCGTGTAACCAGCTGAACAGCCAGACCTGGGTGCTCTGCCCACGCAGCCTTATAGACGGCCGAAAGAGTTGCCTGATAATCGTCAGTTTCACGTCGTCGATTGTACCGACTATACGATACTAACATCCGAAGGTAATCTGCCTGAATGCGCCGAGGAGAAGATGTGCCTCCTTCCATAATCGAGTGGGTAGAGCCAGACAACCAATCGTAATTGTTCGTTCTCGAGCAGTAATTGGAGCAAATCCTGTTTGGTCGTGAGGGTCTGGCAAACTCCCACAGTTTTCGAGCCCACGAGCGCCACAGCCCGCAATGCACTGTCAACGTCTGCCAACAATCGGGTCTCAGCTTTGATTTGTAGACGATTGCCGCCAAAAGACCATCTGATGGTGTTAATAGAGCACCAGTTGAGAAGAGACCACGTAGTTACCTGGGCTGCTGACTGAACCAACTCAAAGCGGCGCTGAGTATTGTATCCTTCAGTCTCCATTGACTGATTTGATCTAAGCTACTATAGTATCTTAGAAGGTTCAGACCGAACAGTATAATTTGGAAATGTATTTCGCGAGCTAAAGGATGCCCGGCAGTTTGCTTCAAACCTTGAAGTGTTACTGTGATCAAACGATGAAAGATACATTGTGTATGGGTACTGCCGAGTCGGGTAGCGTTGAAGTGACTTGTGAGAAACTGCAGGATACGTAAATGCGGCGCAATTAGATTGTGTGCTGCTTGTTGCTGTTTCAGCAAAGCCGACTTATCTGATGGTGCAAATTCTTGCTTGAGATAGAAGGGATCGAAATGGCTAATGGCTGGTTATTACATTGGCGACTCGGCCTACGCGATATAGACTCACCGTAGCTTATCACCAAAGACGCCTACACGGTTGTGGACCGTCTTTTCCCAACTCTCAGCTATTTCTGATAATATTCTTGGCTCCATGAGCGGATTCTCGTTGATGACCCCAAGCCATAATGAGATCCCGAGCTTTATGGACTGCTTGGTGAAGATCGCAAAAGGAATACCCACAAGATGGTGTACTATAGCACACTGATCCCTTTTTGTCCTGCATAGTAAAGCAGCCGCTCGTCGTAAAATGTCACGTAATTCTCCAATGGATACGAACCTATTCTCTAATGTTCTCCGCTCTAGATGAGCGAGGACTGCTTGGTCATCCTCGATTTTCCTTTGAAAACCCTCCGCAGCCGTATTACTGTTTCCATCTAGATGCGTTTAGTATTGTTCCACCAGTCGGTCAGCTTAGAACCCACTAATGTGTAAGAAATTTGCCCATTCTTGATCATAATCAGGGAGGGCATCGGCGTATCTATACTCCTGGCGAGTCGTATACTGAGCAATGAAATCCGAAGCTGTATTAATACTACAGTCTCCATGACGATCAATCGCCCCTGCAAAAGCTTAGCTTGCAAACTAACACGCAAAGGCAGTTCAAAAAACCTAATTTCTGGTCTGTTGAGGGAACAACAGAGCCCATCTCTACCGCAAAGCTTCTCCCCAAGGACACATGGCCATAAGCACCGTCGTCATCGTACTCTGATAAGTAGGTCTGTTGTTTCGTCAGCCCAGTGTAATCTCGCGCTGTACTGATTGCTTACCTGCAACAGGCCTTTAACATCCAGAGGAGCGATATTGACGACGGCCATGACCCAGCTTTTTGCCCGTTTGTAGAAGGCGTTCAGCGTACTCCTCCTGAAATCATAGTTGTCTGAGAGCTCAACTTCCACCTCACCACGAACAGAAATGTACTTAGACTTTAATTCATATTCGTCAAGTTCTGCTTCCAGACAGCTCGTCCACAAAATTGTGAGGAGTTCTAGAAGTGCGAATAAGGATGATTTTTGGCACAACGATGATGGCAGCTGTCTTATGATCTTGTCGGCAGACGCGCTAGCAATTTGTTGTACCCTTGGAACTCGGTGACAGCAGCCAGTCAACATTGATGCAAGCTGCTTTGCCGCCAAAGGCGCCGAGTTTTCTAGGTGTTTGTCACCTAGGGTTCTCCTAAGATATATCTCCACAACCTCGTCCGCTATGTTGGTCATGCAACATTCCATTGCGCTACCATTCAAACTCGGATCAAGAAAGTATGCAAGGATATGCGTGCAATCACCTGCGTCCGCTCGTAATGTCTCTACCAAGTATGCGGTACTTAGAAAAATTACCTTGGGGTAGCTTAAAGATCTAATGTCAGACTCGCGTCCCGGTAATAGACTGATTAAACGCCTTTTTTGCTCTGCAGTATGGGCTCCGTTCATACCTCGCCTCAACACGGTATTTAATTCAACCTCGCTTTCGAGTTGATCAGCATGATCTTCAACTGTTAGTGATCTCGACTGGAGTGCGATAATTTGCAGTTCCTTGGAAGATTGTTGACCAAGGGTCGAAATAGGGGTGATGCCATGCACGATAATGTTGAACCAAGCTTCACGGTGGAGGCGCGCAACATTCTCATCTTGGGGAAGGTCGTTTGCAGTTTTCGGCACAGATACAAGGCATGCTAAAGGCTGTAGTAATTCTACTATCTCTCGAGCAGCAAGCTCGACATCTGTTTCGTGGGTGTTGTCACTTTCATGAACATCACCCTTGCCAACAATGTTTTCTAGCAAGTTGACAAGATAGACTTGGAAAAGCGGTGAATCTCGTTGCAGCGATTCAGATAGATACACTCTGGCTCTTCTTACCTGTGTATAATTGTCAGTCATTCAAGTAGCCATGTGATCTCAAGATTCTTACCGCATCAAGTAGTATATCGTTGCTATGAACTATTCCTTCGTGGCTAATCCTAGAGTATAGCTTGAGCAAAGACTTGAATTCAAGCGGGCCGCCACTCTTAGCTAGCATCGCTGCTTCTGTTATGATATGAACATCCACAGCCAAGCTCACCTTTCCTAATTTCTGTAGTAGCATTGAGAGAGCTAGGGCTGTGATCTTATCATCACAACAGCTATTTGCAATGCTAACGATCGCACGCACTATACTACCATACACTGTTGCTGTTTCTTCATCACCTGATAGTTCTAATGAGATTGCGCTACCAGTTGAGTGTTGTTGACTATAGCGCCCTGTGTTCTTCTGATTACTTTGAGCGCCAATTTGTAAACCAACCGAACCAATAGACCTATCGGCACTGGATCCCGCGCTAAGCACGTTTCCTAACGAATAGAGACCGGTGATTACTGCGTCCTGTGACAATAGTTGAAGTATGCTGGTCAGGCAGCGTGCGGCTATTGAAACTGTTTCCCCTTTGATCCCGCCTTGTACGATGAATCTGGGTAAGGATCGGCTAAGAGTCGGAGCAATATCGGGAGCGAATCTTGCCACGGCAGCCATGGATTTAAGTACAACGCAAGCCAAAGTATCGTCAGCCATCTGGACAGGATCGGCCATAGTGTCTTCGAGCCAAGATATGAGGGTATCAGTATCAGCAATGTCTTCGTCAGCAATCATACAATTCAAAAAAGTATTCAGTGTGTGCGCTTTCACTGCAAAAGCAAGCCGTTGCTGCCACGCGGAGCCAAGTCGAAGATAATCCGAGCCATCCTCAAGAAGACGCATTTCCTCGGCGGCAGCGTCCGACAATACCTCAAGCAGCGCACCGCTGGAGTCGTTGCTCTCATAGTGTATGTGTTGCCTTTGCGATAAGAGTATATCAAAGACATCTGTTCTCTGAAGTTGCTCCTGTCTAGCTATATGAAGAGAGCTAAGTGATACAAGAAGCCTCATGAAACCTCGCTGCAGTAGCATTGCTCCAATCGGTCGTCCAGAGGCGGCATATCGTCTTGTGTATGACTTCCAAGTAGAAAGATCCTTGGATTTTGGCTCGGAAGTACGAATCGAAGAGAATACGCCTTCTATAGACACCATGAAGTCTTCCGTGAAGATCTGACGCAATGTGGTCACCAAGTCAAGCCTTTCAGGAACATCATAAAAATTGGCATGGTTAGATGCAGCCTCTAAGAACCCGAGAAGAGAGACGGCTAGAATGGCGGTTGGAAATGTTACCTCGATGTCCACCTCTCTCGGAAATTCCTCGGATCTACTGTTCTTTGCAATGAGAGCATCGACAGTGCGCAAGCAGTTATGAAGGTACCGAGACATGCAGTCCAATGCAGGCTTATGTAGCGAAGGATGCTTTATTCCAATTGCAAGGATTGCCCTTGTCAGGTAATAAGTGAGTGCCTCCCAAGGCGATGGATCGATGGAGCGTAGGGAAGGTGAAGGAGCAATCACTTGAGCATGGGCCTCTAAAAGATACGGCGATATCTGAGTCAGGAGTCGTTCAGCAGTTCCGCTATCTTCAAGTAGTGGAGCTGTTTTGCAAAGAGCGAGCAGCACATCCAATTCTGAGAGGCTCTGCTTGGGAATTAGCACTCTTAATTCTCAACAAATAGCTCTTATAGCACTTACCATAGGCGTTTTCGAGAGCGCTAAAGCCCCACTGTGGGCTTCATTGCTTATACTGTTGGCCTTCTCCATCAATGAGGGACAAGCATGACACAACTTGGTGAAATGGGACATATCAACGGGCAGGCGTGGGGAAGCAGCCGCAGACAGTGCTGCGATTTTCTGTATTGCATGCCGCCGTAGGTTGTGCGAAGGCCTATAGAAGTCAGCACCATGATGAAAGACTTTTAGCTTGAAAGGTAGTTTACCCGTCCATGGCGAAGCTCAACCGCTGGCGACAATACAATGGCTCGTAAAAATATGTTGGCGTAGCTTGGCTGTAAACTGGTCCGTGACTGATGTGATATCTTTGTAATTTATCATACGGTACCGCGCTAGGCAATTGCGATGACGCGGGGCCACTTCCAGAAGTCGACGGTTTGTTGCAGCTGGTTAGATTAGACACCAGGTCACCGACACATACTACGTAGTACTGCATTACGGAACCTACCTTTTTCCACCGGACCAACAGTATTGCGATTACGACACATCAATCACTGAACATCTCTGCCTCCTGTATCCAAATCTCGTCAATAATTGCCTAGACATTGGATAGAAATTCACAATGAGTGTTAAAGCAGAGAAGAGGTTATCTTAGGGTAGTTAGGCATCTATTGCCACGAAGAGAGCTACGAATCACAAAGCCTCGGAAAGAAAATAATTCAGGATTGCTGACAGCGGAGCTCTTTTCGAAACTTTAAGCCTTGGATTTCACCTGGTCACCGTCCCTCCTCCACAAACTCGTGCCCCGTCCAGCTTTCAAGCTTGTAAGCTTCCACACCGGTTTGCCCAGCAGAATAGTATTAACGTTGAGATAGAGGTCTCTACCCCTCAGCTTTGCCTCCACTTCCACTTCCACTTGCAACATATGCAATCACCCTCACGATTTCTTTACCGCTGAGGCAGTGTCCTGGTTAGGAGATTTCACGGCTCTAAAGTACCATGGATGACACGGCGTTGACCACCTTCACATCAATAACAGGGACAACGCCTGACAGGGCGGCCCAGTATCTTGGGCTCACAGAGGGTGATGTCCAGCAAGCCATCGAATTCTTCTACGCCAACGATGGCGCTGAGCTTGAAGGACCAAACTCATCAACACCTGCACAAACCTCACAAGATCCACCTGTACTACCACCGCAGACCCGACCGCCAAGCAATAGGCAAGCTTACGAAGATGACGATGGCGTCGTACACATAGATTCAGATGTAGATTCCGAGATAGACGTCGAGCCAAGTAGCCAAGAACCGAGGCAAGCTTTTGTAGCAGGGAACTCTTCTTCGAATGCACACATGCCATCGAATTCAATGCCACCATTAACTCCTGGCAGCAGGGACGTTGATGCTGATGAGGTACTAGCTAGGAGATTACAGGAAGAGTTCTATGGTGGTACTGGGATCGCTAGTGAGTTGGGTGAAGATGGCATAAGAGCGCCGATGGCTCGGACAACGGAGACGCTCATCGGTCCAGACTCATTCGATCCTAACGATGCGGAGCAAATGCATGCTGCAGTGTTGGAACAAATGCGTGCTAGACACCGCCCAAGGCCTCGAGGTACGTTCTTCGACTATATGTTCGCCTTTTTTTTCCGGCTAGACTAACAACCAAAGCAGAGACACACGGTATATTCAATCAGGCCACTACAGGCTCGATTTGGAATGATGCAGATACTAGCGCCGATGCCCACCGTGATCGACTCGCTCGAGCTACAGCAGGAGCATCAGAAGCATCGTCGAAGCAAAATTTACTCGCCGAAATGTATCGACCTCCCTTCGAGATAATGTCACGGCTCTCATGGGACCAAGCCCGCCAGGAAGGCAAGGACAAGGAGAAGTGGATTCTCGTTAATATCCAAGACCCGGCGATATTTGATTGCCAAATTCTTAATCGAGACATATGGAAGAACTCTGGCGTCAAGGGTACAGTCAGAGAGAATTTCATGTTCATGCAATATACCAAGGACGATCCACGTGGTAGCCAATACATTCAGTATTCCTTTCTTAATCGCGATAGCCAGGATGCTTATCCTCACATTGCTATCGTGGACCCAAGGACGGGCGAGCAAGTAAAAGTATGGTCCGGAGCACCTATACCCAAAGCTATGGATTTCCTCATGCAGTTGCATGAATTCCTAGATAGGTATAGCCTAAAGGCTACTGCGAAGAATCCTGTAGCGAGACGGAGACCAGAAAGCAAGAAAGAGACGAGAGTGGAGCAAATGACAGAAGAGCAAATGCTCGAAATGGCATTACAGAACAGCCTGGCTGGCAACGGAACACTGCGAGAAGCTGATCCTGATGATCTGACCCGAAGTGAAGGCGGCGTAAATAAAGGAAAAGGAAAGGAGAGAGGAGTCGAGGAAGATACAGACATGCTTGATGAAACCGATCCCACACATACCAATGGTGCTTCAACATCGCCATCTCCGTTCAATCTAATTTCATCGTCAAATCCGCACACCGAACCACCGCCTGATGCAGCCAGCACGAGAATACAGTTCCGACACCCGAATGGGCGGGTAATTAGACGATTTGAAATTTCGGATCCAGTCAGGAGGATGTACGAATGGCTGAAGGCTAGTCCACTAGAAGGGAAGGAGGGCATGGAGTTTGAGTTGATATGCATGGGCAAGAACCTGGAAGATTCCTTAGGCCAAACGATCGAGCAGGCTAGTTTGAAGAATGGCACAATCAATGTGGAGTTCATAGAAGGATAAGGCTCCGAAGGCTCGTTCGAAGCTCCATTCATGTACTCGTACATGCGGCCTCAAGCCGTTAGATATTCCAGCCACGTGCTGTATTTGCCTGGTCCGCCTCTTAGATAGTAGTTATGCATGAAAATTCGTGCAAGGTATAGGACTCTGAAATTGACCTTCAAGGTGACAAAAGATGGATATGCTCTGCTGTACGTAAGATCGCAATCATTCTAGACCAAAGGTTGTTGCAGTCCTTGACACTCAGCACAGCAGCTTACCTTACGTTAGGGCTGAAGCACTATCTAGGTCATGTTAGGACTAGCTGATATTGACTCTGCTTCGTGGGAATACCTTATCTCTTGACTTCTCCAAATCATTGATAGACGTACTCGTACAATGGCACTCTGAAGGGTTTGAGATTTCATCTATAACAGGCCTAGACGATGGCCGACTCTGCTTTTGGACGTCCTCCATCCGTCCGTATCGGCAATCTGCGAGGTTATCTCCCCCTCTCTGATGAGATTGTGTTTACACGAGGGCAGGCGTTACCTTCATTAATTCAAAATAGATCCTCTGCAAGTCTGAAGGATATTCGGGGTTCACTCGGGCCTAGACGATATGGTAGCCACAGCTATGAGAGCGATGAGGAACTGGATGTCGAAAGAGACGAAGATTGCAGTATTAGGGAAAATCGAGTTGGAATGAATAGGAGGATGAGCAATGTATCGCAGGTTCTGAATACACCACAAATGAGAAGTATGAGGCTGATTGGGAATTCCAATCCGAGGTATCAATGGTAGGTCTTGCGCAGAGCTCCAACGGAGTGGAAGTAATGCAGCGAGGCTTACGGTTATGGCGGTTGGTAGGGAGCAGTATCGCAAGACTGAAGAAGAGCTCAAGGCAATGAAAAAGTCGATGTATGATGGATGTAAAACAGTCGATGATAAATGCTAATTCAGTTATTCGTAGACGGCAATACTATGAGCGCAACAACTTGCTCATTGATTCTTATTCCTACATTGATCGACTGCTCGACTCATCACTCCCTCACAATCTGATTCAGGAATATAATCAACCTAGCCATCCAGATATTCCACAAACAATATCGGAGGAGCCACCAACTCCACCCTCGGATGGAGCGAAGCCTTCGGGTAAAATAATGGACAGGCCCCAAGAAAACGGCAATAGCACCAACATGAAGGTTAAGAGGACACCAAAAGCTTTGTATAAGCTACCCGACGAGGGTTCGCCTTTGCTAGGGGAGAATTTGGAAGACGGATCAAAAGGCGCCGAACCATATACGCCAGAAGACGACGGTGTTGAAAGCGGTAGCCGAATAGTGACTATTGCAATCTATATCAATCTGGTCGCTAACGCTGTCCTCCTTGCGGGAAAGATTGCAGTCATTGTTCTTACGAGCTCGCTATCTGTCCTTGCCTCATTAGTTGATGCCGCCCTTGACTTTCTCAGCACCGCCATCGTTTGGACGACCACTAAACTCATAGCTCGTCAAGATCAATATACCTATCCTGTTGGTCGCCGACGCTTGGAACCTATTGGTGTCCTCGTCTTTTCTGTGATCATGATAACCTCCTTCTTTCAGGTGTTTCTCGAGTGTTTCAACCGCCTCACCGGCCCGGATCACTCGATCGTGCAGCTTGGCCTCTCTGCTATAATTATTATGGCCAGCACCGTTGTCATCAAGTTGGCTTGCTGGTTCTGGTGCCGCCTTATCAAGAATTCTAGCGTGCAGGCTCTCGCGCAGGACGCAATAACAGATGTAGTATTTAATACCTTCAGTATCATATTCCCTCTTGTCGGCTACTATCTTCAGATCTGGTTCCTCGACGCTCTGGGTGGCCTTCTCCTGTCGCTATATGTCATCTTTAATTGGTCCCGTACAACCACGACCCATATACGTCACTTGACTGGAGCCGCCGCTTCGGCTACAGACCGTAACATCCTCCTCTACCTCACCATGCGATTCGCGGAACCCATTCAAAAGATCCAGGGTCTCCAAGCCTACCACGCAGGTGACAAGATCAACGTCGAGGTGGATATCGTACTAGACGAGCATACGAGTTTGCGTGATAGTCACGACCTAGGCGAGAGTCTGCAGTATGTTCTGGAGAGTGTACCGAATGTTGACCGCGCATTTGTACACTTAGATTATACGGGCTGGAATCTGCCGACTCATATGCAGCAACAGCAAGACTAGCCGGATTGAGAGACTCAGCGAAACCTTGTTGCAGTAGTTAGGATTTGCCATGCTCTTCTCTGGCATTCCTTGATCTATCTTATGGTTATATCTGTACCATCAACAGCTGTATCCAGTCCACAGTACGAATTCGCTCTTGGAGCTCACTCAAGCTTACGCGCCTATTGAAAGATGTACCTTGTACTGATATGGGCTCTCTGCTATCGAATACTACAATTACAAAGTAAATCATAATCCTAGACTTCGTAGCTCCTCTACACCGATAAGCCTCGTATGTCCAGGCTACAGGATTTAGACTAGTGTTCACGGTTTAGAACCACCGCTTGGTCGCTGTCAAGGACGAATTTGAAGTTGAGACCTGCAATCACCATGTTGGGGCTTCCGCTGATGATACGTTAAGTTCGGGATGAGAAAATCTTCACGGGACCGATGAAGGCATGAGTGATTCCCCCACTGCCAGAGACAAAAGGCTACAGTATTTATTGAACTTATCACTGAATTTTTAATGATGATATGATTGATGGATCATAGTGCCAAAGTTAGCTGTGGTAATATAATTGCGCTAGTTGCTATCTGTATAGAACAATGTCGGCATAACAGCAGTAAGGAAGGTATCACTTTCACAGGACCAAGGGGACCTTAAGGTTATCAATATGTAATCCGCCACTTTGCTCGTAAACAATGTACGCAAGCCATGCCTGCCTAAGGAACGAGCACTAAAATTTCCTGGAAAGATTGCTTATAACATATCCCATGTTCGTATCTCGACTCCTACGATGAGGACAAAAATCCAAGACGAAACCCTTCAAGATGTCAACCATCGCAACAAGCGAGACGCCAGAGGCAAGAGAATTAAACCTTGTCGGCAAGGTGGAGCTTCGCATTGCACTGGCAGAATCAGATGCGAAGCTGCAGTCAACATTAAACACCTATCTTCCGCCTCTTCTCCTAAAGCTAGCCTCGGGTTTTGTGAGCGTTCGTAACAAGGTAGGCTACTCGACGAGCGGAAACGACGTGATTCTGTGCACGCATAGAGTTCCTCTGTCGGATGTACCGTACTCATCAGTCTTCAGGTCTACATGGAAATCAAGTGCTAGGCTAATCAACATCAAAATACTAGGTCGTTTCTGTTTGTCAACATATTAATACAAGAGTCAAGCCACCGTATGCCCATTTTCTTGCCTCACTTGTGGCTTCACATGGCATGCTTTGTAGTTTATTCTGCAGATTGTACGGATCATTGAAGATTAATCCCTTAACATAATTGTTCAAGCGTGTGACAGCAATTTACCTAGAGCCATGCTAAAGGTCTTGCATAGATCGATAAAACTTCCCGTAGCCGCACTTCTGAAGCAGTATAAGGATGTCCACAACACACTGGTTCGTCACTTTGATTTACTTTACATCCAACAAGGGGTCGATAGACTGCCAGTAGAGGTAAGCACTAAGTCGTAGTAAATTGATCGGATAGATACTGATTGTACGTTAAAAAGGAACGGCTTGAATTACTTCCTACGCTACTGAATGGCCTTCATATCGATGCTCAAGAGTCTGCAACCCGCGCGGCCAGCTTATTCAATCTGTTCCTCAAGCTGCTTCATAGCTTGAAGTTGCCTGTGAGGGGAAACGAAGATGATCTGCAGCTTCGTGCCAAATTAGGCTTCAACGAGAACATAGAGACCGCTGAATTCGTGTCGACCTGGCTGGGTAAGCTCTTCTTACTCAACGTCAATCAAATCGATGCCAAGCGCTGCCCAGGGCTGAGCACTGAGGATTATAGTTTCTTACAAATCCATGGCAAAAAAGACATATGGAACCCGACCGTCAGTGGCGGTATGAATCTCATAGAAACAAAAGTATTGGCAACCAAGTTCCTCGCTAGTGGAGCCTTCATAGATTCAGAGCGCTTTTTACCAGCGCTTCTCGCGTGCGCTGACACGAACTCGCGTCTGTCAGATGTTGGGGATGATATCTTGAAACGAGCTACATCGGCTATTTCGCTCGAAAAACCTGGTCTTGTGAAGCGATTGTTCGAATTTTATCTAGGGACGAGAGGAACCGATGGCTCCCTTCCCGCACGGGTGCCTCTTCAACTTAAGATCCTTTCTCTCCTATGTAGATCGAAGCAATGCTCTTCTTTCGTCCCACAGAGCATTCAGATTGTTCAAGAAGGGCTTGCGCCTTTGGAAGCCCAGGTTCAGGATGGCAATTCTGGCACTCCAAAACAAGGTCTCGAGACCTCAAAGCTCCGAGCTCAGATCTTTGTCTTCGTAAACTGGCTTGCGCGTATCAGCTCTCCAGCTGACATCAGTGCCTTTGCACCTGTCTTGGTATCCCAGCTTCGAGAATATATTGAGAGCCAGGGATGGCCAGGATTTTCCAGCGAGGACTCCCGTCCTAATGCTGGTGAATTGAGCTCGCGAAGTTATGCATACGAGAGCATTGGACTTCTAGCAGCAGCATGTCCTGATAAGCTTCTCCTTGACGCAAATCTTGACCTACTCCGATGGCTTTTCAGATCACTGAGTACAGATCCGTCGGGCAAAGATGTATCCTTCAGCATCGAACAGGCTTTAAGTAGCGTACTTGGAGCTTTCGGTGACGATGTAGAGGTAGACCTCGAAAAATCCTTAACAAGCCTTTTCTTCCATCATATGGGTTTGCAAGCTGGTGAATCAGATGAATCGGGATCTGAGATTGTAAGGAGTACACGATTTATGGCTGTCCGCTTTGCCAACCGATGTCTTCCCTACAGGAATACGACAGCTCGATGGATTGATCTCGTGGCAATGGAAGGTACTGCTAACGAGCGAAGCGAGGTGATTGAAGAAGGCAGGAAAGGTCTCGATCCCTATTGGTATAGCACATTACATCCGCCCAAGGCTCTCGGCTCTTCTGTGAGCGGCGAAATACCCGAGAATGCGAGATTTCAATTTCCAGGATTCAACGATCTCATCGAGCAATTCTTTGGACTAAAGCCCCGCTGGGAATTGGCTAGGATGGGAGCTTCTCGGCGTCAATTAGCCCGCGCCCAGGATCGGGCAGTCCTTTACTGTCGTAATGTATTGTTAGACAAGGCTTTGAGATCAGCTGGGGCTGCCCCTGTTTTAGACGCGCAATGGGAGCGCAATGTTGATGCACTAGTCACAAATGACGAGGATGCCCGCATAAAGGTGAAGAAATATCTAAGAGATATGATCAAAGATGACTTTCATTCCCAAACATCACTAGAAGTTCTCCTCGATGCAGCTTTCAGCAACCTGATAGATCCTGCGATCGAAGAATCCAATGAGCCTAACGACAGCATATTAGATCTCTATGCTCTATGTCCTGACTCCTGTATGGATGGTCTTGTGATCAAGATATCTTCTCTTCAAAATCCCATCTTATCAAACCAGAAAGCTCTGAGAGAGCCGGCGTCTCATATCTTTGGTCTTGTAGCATCTCACAAACGGAGTCGCCAAGATGCAGTTCAAAGGATGTTTACGATTTTCGACCAGAAATTAAATTCCTGGCGAAAAGCTGTCGGATCTGAGATCTTTCAAGTGCACGGCGCTATCCTTGCAATAGCGTACTTGCTGAGTAGAATCTCATGTCGTGGCAACAGCTTTCCAAATCACACGGAACTGACAGCCACTTTCATTATTTCTGTTCTGGACGTACTAGAGGGTAGCCGGGACAAGCTGCTGCTGGATGGCGCCATGGTAGCCATCGCCGAGCTAAGCCTTTTTGCTGCTCTAACTCCTGACATTATACCTGCTCCACATGGTGCTACGGCAATGTTACAAAAGCTGAAAGAGAAAGCCAAAGATGGCAATGAGAAGGCCATTGTCGCTCTGGGTTATTTCGCATCACAATGTCCGGAGAACGAAGCTAACGATTCCTTGTTGAACCAAATCGTACAGATACTCTATGAGTTACACGAAGTCCGAGAAGCACCTGTACAGTTTGCAGTTGGGGCCGCTCTGAGTTGCGCTGCTGTCGGCTGGCGCTCGAAATATTTGGTTGCGGTTTTAGATTTTGAAGGGTCGCCGCCACAGACGCCAGAGAGGACTAATGTCTTACCATCGATACTTGAGAAAGTACTGGCAGATTTCAAGAGTACTAAACCAGCTCTTAGACAAGCGGTTGTGATATGGCTCCTATGTATTATCCAATACTGCGGACACCTTGAAGAAGTACGAAGCCGGCTAAGAGAATGTCAAGCTGCTTTTAAGAGATTCTTGGCGGACCGTGACCCTTTGAATCAGGAATCTGCTTCCCGAGGGTTGACTTTGGTCTACGAAAAGGGTGACAGAGCTCTCAAGGATGATCTGATACGTGATCTTGTAGGATCGTTCACAGGGACAAGTGCGGGCCTAGCAGGCAATGTATCCGATGAGACCGAATTGTTCGATCCAGGAGCATTGCCGACAGGGGAAGGATCTGTCACGACATACAAAGACATCATGAGCCTAGCATCTGAAGTTGGTGATCCCAGTCTTGTCTATCGGTTCATGTCTCTTGCTTCCAACAACGCTATTTGGTCCAGTCGTGCTGCTTTTGGACGCTTCGGCTTAAGTAACATACTGTCCGATTCAAGCGTGGATGGTTACCTAGCAGAGAACCCGAAGCTATATCCAGCATTATTTCGATACCGATTCGATCCTAACACAAATGTGAGGAACTCAATGAACGATATTTGGGCTGCGCTCGTCAAAGATCCTTCAGCCGTCATTGATCGCCATTTTGACAACATAATGAACGATTTACTGAAGAACATCCTTGGCAAGGAATGGCGTGCCCGGCAAGCCAGCTGTGCTGCGATCGCTGACTTGGTGCAAGGTAGGCCTGTGGAAAAGTACGAGAAGTACCTTGGCCAGATTTGGGCGTTAACCTTCAAGGTATCATGCCGTCTTTCCTCCATGACATCCATATGCTAATCTGTCATAAAGGTCTGTGACGACATCAAGGACTCCGTTCGTAAAGCAGCCATGGCCTTGGCAAGAGCTTTGACGGGCGTGTTGACACGCAGGCTTGAAGCAGGAGACTCAGCAGCCAAAGGTGCCGACACCATGCTAAAGAACGTACTACCGTTCCTACTCAGTCCTTCTGGACTGGAATCTAGCGCCGAAGAAGTACGAGCGTTTGCTCTGTCAACGCTAATACAAATCATCAAGAGTAGTACGGGAAAGATACTAAGACCCTATGTCCCAGAGCTCGTAGGGCGCTTGATCGCGCTTTTGAGTTCAGTGGAGCCGGCACAGATTAACTATCTTCGTCTCCATGCCGATGAGTATGGGGTGACCACCCAGCAGCTTGATGATGCTCGATTGACGGCAGTCAGAGCTTCTCCCATGATGGAAGCTATCGAACGGTGCTTAGACTTCTTGGACGAAGCTACGATGAAAGAACTTCAATCAACCCTGGAAAATGCCATCAAGGTCGCCTTGGGACTTCCGTCGAAAGTTGGAGCGACTCGCATACTTGTGTCCCTTGCAACCAGGCACAGCTTCGTCTTCAAAGACCACGCAGGTCATTTTCTGAAATTTGCTCGTAAACAGGTCCTTGACCGCAATGAGACTGTCTCATCGTCGTATGCTGCTGCCTGTGGTTATCTTGCAAGACTAGCATCAGATGAAGAGATTCTCAAGCTTATTGATTTTGCGAAAAAGATGTACTTCGATTCCGAGGACGAGCGCCATCGAGCCATCGCAGGAGACATAATATTTGCAACATCGAAACATGCAACAGATCGCTTCAATGCACTTGCTGGGGACGTCCTTCCCTTTGTCTTCGTCGCAAAACACGATCCTTACGAACGCGCAAAAGAGTTCTTCAAAGATACTTGGAATGAAAACGTTGGAGGCTCTCGTGCGGTACTTTTGTACCTCAAAGAAATCATCTCCCTGGCATTCGAGTATCTAGACTCCCCCCGCTGGTCCCTCAAACACACTTCCGCCTTCGCAGTCGCCGATGTTATCGATTCCTCAGGAACCGAAATAAGTGACTCAAACGCCCAAATCATCTGGCCAGCTCTTGAGAACGCCCTAGGAGGCAAAACCTGGGACGGCAAAGAAACCGTCCTGAAGTCTTTCATTACTTTTGCCAAAACCAGCACCCTCCTAGCAACAAATGAAGCAACAGCATCCCAAATGCAGAAAATCATCATTCGCGAAGCCAAGCGCAACAACCCCCGATACCGCCAGTACGCTCTCGCCTGCCTAGGCGATTTCGTCGAGCTGCGCGATACGGTCGACCTGTACCCCCAAGTATCAGAAATCGCCAACCCGGTTATCAGCGACGCACTGGGCGACGCAGACGACATGGACATCGACGAGCGCTCAGGCGGCCCAAGTTCAAAATCCATCACGGAGGAAACGCTAGCGAACGCGGCGGCGGCGCTGCAGAAGAGCATCAACCCAAAATCCCGCAGCGGGGCCGAGCTCGTCACCAGCCTCTCCCAGACCCTCGAGACGATCGTTAAAGTCACGGCAGGAAGCGGGAGCAGGATCGTGCACAACGCCATTTTGGACGCTCAGAAATCCCTTTTCGCGAAACTCGAGCTACAAGACTCTGCAACTTTCACGGGCGCATTAGAGGACGTCCTGGTAGAGTACGTAAAAGTGCTATTTAGCGCGTGGGAAGGCGTGGAGCAAACCCGTCTTAAGAGGGCTGAGGTGGCTGTGGCTATGGTGGCGTTGTGCAGGAAGAGTGGGCGGCTGGGAGGGATGCTGGCGGCGGTTCGGGAGGGAGTGGAGGGGGTGGAGGGGAGGGAGAGGTCGGTGGGGGTAAAGCAAGCGCTTGGGAGGGCAGGGAAGGGGGGTGGTTGAGTGAGGTGATGGTCTCGTGATTGGGGAATGCGTTTGTTTTAACATAGGTTAGTGCGATTACTATTTGCAGCATTTAGATAACGAGCTAGAACGATAATGCCACTACAACATTCCATCCTGATCCTAGCACTCGCGTCTTCCCCCTCCCTTCCTTCCGCCTGTGCAACCCCACCCGCAACACCCCACCCCCATCCGTCCATCCACCACCACCACCACCACCACCTTTTTCCTAAAAACCTCAGTCTTTTTGGCATCTCTTCATCCTCATCCTCATCCCCATCCCTTCGCTTTACAGCATCTCAGATCGTCTTGACTGGTTCATTACTTCCGTTGAGGGCTTGGGGTTTTGCAGTTTGTGTGCTTCGTGGGGGTTTGTGGTTTTATTAGTTTTATTAGTTTTCATGAGTTTAATTAGCTCTGTATGGAGTTTTGGTGGGAATTGGTGTGGGGACTGACGAAGGTTTGCGGGATTGTTGGTGAAACTGTGGTTTTATGGGATTTCGTGGTTTGTGAGGTCTGGGGGTTTATAGGGGGAGTTAATTTGTGGGAAAGTGTGGGTTTTCGTGGTTTGTGAGGTCTGGTGGGGGGTTTTTTTTGCAGAGGTTTTTGGTGGGTTTTTGGTTGGTTTGAGGGGAGGGGAGGCTGTTAATAGATGGATGAGAAGGGATGGGGTGGTGTTGTGTTATGTTGTATTGTTGTGAGCGGGATTGCGCCGGGGGGGGTTCTTTGGGAGGGAGTTGGTTTGTGCAGATGAAGGGTTTTGGTGGTAGTTTAGACTACCGTCCCCTTCCGGATTCTGCGTTCTCCCGTTCCTGCTATTCTTCCACTCTCTTCAAATCGTCCTTCAACACTTCCTTCAGATTCCTTCTTTTCCACCCTTCCACCCCTTCCACCCCCCCCAACTGTCGACTCTATACTTGGTTCCTGAACTCAACCTCGGATTATCAGTGTGGTGATTTTATGATCACGGCCTAAGAGGGCAGTGGGAGAGTGTTGGTGTTGCGGGGTGGGGGGATGAGGGATGAGGGATGATGGAGAGTTGAGGGATAGGAGTGGATGGAGTGACGTGGGGGGGTGGGGGCGATGGGAAGTGGGAGCGGAGGGGATGGGAGTGGGGGTGATATGTGGTGGGGGCATGGGAGTGAGGGATTTCGTGACGGTGTTTGAGAAATGAAACGCGAGGGTTCGGCGTTGGAAATTAATAGGATAGCAGAGCAGAAAGGAGTGAAGAGAAGTACGAGGGCTTGAGGACGGGTTAGAGAAAAGGGAGCACGTGGTAAATATCTGTCGTTTTGAAAAAATCGATTGGAATGACCATTTTTGCTTTTCGAACTAATCGGTCACCTGTATTTCTAGCAATGAGCGCCGTCTGGGTGGAGGAACGGAACACCCGTGGCCTAAACACTCTAACGAACAAGTCCTTCACGTCTATTATACTAACTTGTGTAGGGAGATGCCGGAGATGCAGCAGCGACTGGGACACCGGAACTCGTTACAGTACCATCAATCGTGCCCCCAGCCAACGCTCCGTCTTGCGGCAAATTGAAGACTTTCTTATCCACGGAGAAGCTCTTCCCAAATGGCAGACTCAGCTTCGCAAGGAGCCAGACCTCGTGTTTGTTCTTCAAGTACAACTCAACCGTGCCCTTGGCAAGCACTACGTTGATGTTGATTTTGCATGACTCTTTGAGGTTGCATTTGAAGACACCCACTGCATATTTGCGCACGTAGACTGCGGCTTCTACGTCTAGATTGTCGAGGTCAACGAAGCCCGCGATCTGCACCGTAATCGATTAGTATGTGTCTGATTAGGGGGGGAGGCCTAAAGGTCCGAATACATTGGTAAGAACATACTTCTAGAGGTCCTATAATTATATCGAAGGGGTAGGCGTTCGATTTCGCAGAAGCAAGGGTGGTGATATTGAAGTAATGATTAGACGTGAAGGGTTTCGTAGGTTTAGGATTGGTTATCATTTCTCCTGAAGTCCACGTTGGGTTCACCATGCTTTTATCTTCTGCTCTTCTTCTGACAGGCCTGTTTTCATGGCCCAACATCCGCACATATCCACGGAGTCCTTCGACCGCATCACGGGATCCCCTTTTATCGAGTGTTTTGCTGGAGCTGCTCGGGTTCGCAGGGTGGCTGACGACCGTCAATGGCAACAGAAGAAAGCAAAGCCTCAGGAGAATGGGAACGACAAGCATGGCTGCTAATTGAGGAAGGCCGAAGTAGAACTAGTTGGTTGTTGGAAAACTGAGCGATCTACTTTACTTAAAAGCAGTACATACTCAAACTCGGAAAGAACCGTATAAGGTTTCATAGTGGAACAAGATAAGGTTGTTGGCGACGGAGTACTGCAGCTCTCGAGTTCGGAAACTTAAGGAGTAAATCGCTCTTGCGGCTGATGGCAAACTTCAAATTCTGAAGCATTGTGGCGGGAAGCGCTCTTGCGATTTGCGATTAGTAGATCGCCAACTTCCGGAAGTATGGACGAACACAATATCCGACCTATAAGATATTTGGACACTTCAATAACGATCAGGCGTACAAGGTCGGCTCCCCCACTATCGTTCTGTCGCGTGAGGATGGAGATAAGGCGTATCTGATTTCGCACGCCTGGACTGAATATTTACACCAAGCTGATATATACGACCAATCAACGTCAACGTGCAAAATCGTTTTCTAGTTCCTCAACATATTCAATCTAGAAAAGTGCCACCTTGAATGGAAGCGATTAGCCAACTGACTCGACTTCCGGGAAGTGAAACAGTAGCCAACCTGTTCAAGGAGCACTTGGTGCGAGCCGCCTTCGTCGTCTTTCTACTCGTCAAACTGTATGAAGGTCACCTAGCGGACCCAATTGTCCCGAGCAAGTGTCCTGTAACATCACTTTCTATGCACAGTAACATAAGGGTCGCAAACGAATCGACGCCCAAGAAAGGGTGAATAAGTGCTAGGTATTTGAGAGCTGGGATGAGGCTCGATCCTGGTTGATGCCAATGTTCGTGACCTGTCCCAGAGAATTATAGGAGTGTTGGGAAAGATTGGTAAGAGTAAGGGGCTTGACTTGTCCATATAATCCGCTTTTTAAGGATTTCTCAACCTCCGATTAAGAACTTGGTATGTGCCTCCCACAAGTGCAGGAGATAGACGCTATTTTCTTTTCTTCGGGAAATTCACGCAAACTTGTGTTCTCTTATGAATGCATATTTCACGTTCGTATGACAAATTGTATAGATTCGGTCGCCTGCCTGTTTCATGTATGCAGCTCGAATACTCTTTGGTCCTACAAAGCGCATGTCGCCTCTCAATGAGTAGGCATTGCCGAGGATAGCGGTTAGACGATGAAGAGGCCTCTGCGTTCAACTCTGTTTATAGCTTGACGTAGGTCAGTGTGCGTATAAAGAACTATAATATACTTGATATCGTAGTTGTGCTGCTTGGCTAGATCTTCAACATTGCTGCCTTTTGGACTGAACGTTTGGTGATGCCAGTTGGTCATAGCTTATACATGTCTTTCGCGAAAACCCCAGTCCGGTCGATGGCTGTATGGTGTTTGTGTCTTTGGGCTAGTCTGGGCATGACTATGTCTCCCCCAAGCTCACTCCGAAACTTGGAATTGCCCAATCCTCACTTTCAGCCAGGGTAGAAGCCCCAGTGATGACCCTCTGCTAAACGATGCTTTGAGTCGAGAGCTGACGACAATCAAAGCAAACCCAATAGCTTGGTCATGCCCGAACCTGGGAACTCAAATGAACCTGGATCATTCGGCATCGACCTCCATCCTGGTAATACTTCAATAAAGGCTCAAGCAGTCGCTGGCATTCTTACTCAGGCCCTCTATGAAGCCTACATCAAGGATGGGTTTTGGCCGAAGGAGTCCAGACCGCTGTACGACTATCCCTTCGTTGAAAATTCAATCGTACCTCCACTTTTCAGCGTTCGGATCCAAATGGCAGCGGTTGGCAATCAAACGGGTGATTATGTTCTGACCAACCGGCGAGTTGTCCTAGCATTGTCCCTCATGGGCTTTAGTTTCGCGCATGAGAAGGACCTGATGAATCTCAAGGAATATGCTTTCGACGTGGTTGTTGCAAGGGGAGACAAGCCGCAGGTGGTTATTGCTCGCGGATCATTAACGAACAATATCCCACCACCTTCTACAATTTCTAAACCCCAAACATCTTAAAACGAAAAAAGATTAGGAGAGGAAGAAACACTACTTGGAAAGACTTCAAATGTACATAAAGAGAAGTTTTGCTTTAGCTGCAAAATGGTTAGCATCGATTATGCGATGAAGAAGATATTCTCAATACTGTGAAACGCTATTTGTAACAGATAATCGGTAGCAGAGAAAGGATTTGTAAGATGATTTAAGACGGACATGCTGGGTTGGGTATCGAAGCTGTCGATGCTATCTTCGAGCGTTTACTGGCTTCTAAAGTCTTTCCGTCCACGATCTTGATTGTATGCAGACTGAAATAATCAGTATCGTTGGGACGGCTCTTCGGAGTCTCATGATTAACATACCCTTGAGCATTTGGTACCCGGGGACCGTCCGGTGACCGCTGTAAAAGGTGACCCAAAACAGGACGTAAAGTGCTTTTGACAAAGGGTAAGGAAACCCTGTACGGTGTATATTGCTTTATCCCGTGCCTCTACTATTTAATGGTATGTTGATGTTGGCTCCTAAGAGCTCGCTGTGACTGATGTCTTCTATTCTTTTTATGCCTCTCCTTCCACCTTGTCTTTATAGCACATGCATAGATAGAAAGTCGGCAGCCTCATCGAGATAGCGGCGCCGACGGAAACGCAGACCCAGACGAACAATTCAATGACAGTCACTGCCATTATGGATGTGTAGACTAGTGTTCCAGCTGTATAGTAGATTCCCCATATCAGTTGAATTAATCATGGATCGCCACCGCCTTGAATCGCAGATGCATGGTCCTGATGAAGCGTCACTTGAGTTGAGGCGGTTGGCCTTGCAATTTGCCTTGTTTGTAACGGTGAGTTCTGCATGGGCGTCCTTGTTGAAAGGACATCGATGTTTCCACGTTCTAGAAAGTTATTGCTGTGCTCTGGTGTTTCGGACGTGTTCGCTGAAGCATCCTCGGCTTCGGGCAAAGGCTCGTACTCTGTTTTGTGCCGGCCCAGTAAGACCTGGATGGTCGCAGGAATGATGGCAATTATGTGTCATGTTAGAACAAAGATGGGGTAAGGGCAACCTAGACTAGAACGTTTGGAGTAAATTTTCACAAAGGCGAATTCAAGGGCGACGGCACTCGCACCAGCTAAAAGCATGCGTAGTTTCAATGACTGCGATCGAGTCCATTTGTAGATTCTAGTGGTAGCGAGCCCTCTATTATTTCCTAAAGAGTCCGAACCAGTTATTGATACAGGCACGATCCCAAGGGCTCTAGCGATCACTTCGACCAGACGTGAAAGTCTTCGCGACACATAGATTAAGCGACGTTCGGGCCAGGCGACGTCCCTTAAAATAATGGGTACGAGGCCCATCACTCGGGACGTAGCGTTGAACTGCTGCTTACGCGCTTCGTCCGCAGTGGCTAAGACACAGATTGTTCAATACCAGCATCCATTATTTGTATGCTCAGTCAGCGAGGTATAAAGAGATTGCTGAATCGAAGTGAAAGGTGTGCAAACGATAACGCCAGGCGGGCACTCAGCGATTGCGACAGATGGAAAAGCCGAGCTGACAAGAACGAGAAGGGAGTATAGAGACTGAAAAGCTTTAAAGAATGGTATATTTGACATGATTGCTGTTGACCGACTTGAACGAAGGTATTGAGGTTGTTGTTATTAGGTAGGTAGGAAGAGAAAAATCTGCAAAGAGGTAGCTAATATAGCAAGTAGATTACAATCGAGAAATCTGTGCCAAGTGAAAGGCTATCTAGAACCTCGTCGTAGAAACAGATGGAGATAAGCATGAGCATGAAGATCTCTCAAATCGGATAGAAGGGTCCATTTCCATTCACACCATCTATCAAGAGCGTTTAGCAATGTGTTTTCATTGGTAATCTGTTTCGCGGCTGAGGTTCCATGAATGCAAATTGAGTCGATTGACTTACTTCTGCGAGCGCAAGCCTATGTATAGGAGGCCGTCGTCTTCTTGAGATTCGTAGCAGAATCGTTGGTAGAGATCAACTGTCAACAGGATCAACAGTCTGAACAGTCGAAAGGACTTGGGCACGAGGGCTATTCGGTCAACCCAGCTGTTACAGTAGCTGCCGTTGGCTGCTCTAATCTGCCCATAAAGTAGGCTGGCAACCTGGCAACCAAAGTTTAGGGATCAGGTTATTCAGTCACTTGTGCCCTGAATTGGATAGTAATGAAACAATGCCTCTACGGTCTCCCAGGCGCGAGTTTCGATCGACAGGGCAGTTTGTATATTCAGCACGGCGATGGAAGCAAGGAGTGGATTGGTCCCTATCGCGATTGGACTGGGGCCATTGTGAAAAATCCAAACCAGCGGGCTGAGGAAGATTGCTGCTATACGATTTTCGGGTCTTATGATATAGGGTAGAGCTACGCCGGGAGGGTATCGGCTGGCGAAGCGGTGGGCGCTTGGGATAGTGGGAGCAATCTAAACAGTCAAGGGCGTTGTGGCTCCTCCCTTAGTTAAGACTGAAAAGTCCAATGAAAGCACTACTACATCTTTAATCTTTAAATGCTAAAATTTTGCCTTAATAAACAAGGTATTAACGTCATATATTTATTGTTATTATCGCAGTCGGTGATCATTACATATGTATTTCATCGTCGATTATAATAATATTTGTTAATCGCTTGCTGGTGTCGAGGAAGCCAGATGCGGCTAGCGCTCAATGAGGAAGCTTGGCCGACAGAGCCGCTGTAAGTACAATACCCAGGCATCGGCTTCGCTCCAAATATCCACCACCCTAGCCTGACCAACTTCCGTGGATTCGATGGCCAAATCGCACCCGCTGGTGCTTTTCAAGAAAAAGCTAGGAGTGCTGGGCGATAGCAGTAATATCGCTGACTTGGCAGCAGCACTTGACTTCATGCCACTTGCAATTATGCAAGCGGCGGTATATGTCACCCAAAGAGCCCCGCGATATTCTGTACAGTACCTGGAGGACTTTCGAAAAAGTTACCGCAAGAAGGCTAGTCTTTTCAACTACAAAGTGGATCACCTTCGAAGGGACCCGGAGGCCAAAAAGTCGATCATTATTACAGAGCAGATATCGTTTAATATATCTGTCGGACGTGACTATTAGCAGCGGATTTGCTATCGCTGAAGAGCTTCTTTAACCGATAAGGTATCCCTAAAGCCCTTATTCAAACTCGAGCCGAAAGTGGAAACGGCCATAGAAGCCAGAAAGCACGCGACCAGGACGACGACTAAAGAGACGATAAAGAAAACGCGTAGGCGTCCAGTAAGGGGGACCGATTTGAAGAGGATATATAGATACTCAGAGACCAGGCGTTTATCTCCGTCGATACGGATCGAAGCTTCAAGATGCATACGCTGGTACAACTGGCTGCGCGAACGTGGCTAGAAGCGAGTGGACAACTTGAGAAATGGAAGCAGCAATACTTTAAGAGTCTTTCCGCCGCGCTCCCAACGGGAAAGCACGAAAACTGAACAAAGTGCCAAGCGCTTTTTCCAAATGCGAAGTCGGCAATCACACAACGGCCAAGAGCAGAAGAAACGCTATGAGAATGAGCTCTACTGCTGTACAATACCGCCTGATACGCGTGAAGAAAAGGCGATATCATTGAAGCAGCAACGCTGTCTGAAAAAGCGAGGGGAAGTGATAAAGAAGATACTCGGTCGAAAGCATAAAGAGACGCTGCGTAGTATGGGAATGATAGGCTTGGCGTATAGCTTGAAAGGTCAATGAGACAACGCTGAGGAGATCTATCGACAAGCGTTGGCGTTGAGAGAGTGAGTACTGGGCAAAGAGCATCCTGATACGCTAGAGAGCGTTTACTGTCTTGCCTATTTACTGTATCAACGGAAGTAGCATTAGAATATAGAATTATTCTACTATCAAGTATGTACCAGATATAAAAAAAACATTACAAAAGAGCCATCCGACCACTGCGGCATGCTCATAGCATTATTCTTTAATGCTTCAAAAAGAAAAAGGCTCATTAGAACGGAAATTCATAAGCGTAGAAAAGATGCTCATGAAGGGGCTGAGGCTTGTACATTGTGACTATCCGTGCCCCCCACTTTCGCTCAGTTTAAGCGAAGAACTGAGCGAAAGTGGGGGGCACGGATATCAGCAGCTTTTGCTGATTGACCTTTCCTTCCAGGCGAAAGTCGAATGTGGCTTCCTCGACACTAGCGAGCAAATAGCTGGGAGCACCAGCATTCTGACAGGAGTCGATGAGCAGCTTGTTCTATCAGGCTTTCGGCCTCTCCTTTCTTAAGTAGACTAGCCGTCAGTAGAATGTGCATTCTTTTTCGAATCAATCTAGGAGATGTAGAAATGTCCAGGGTGAAAAACTTGATTCTACTTGCTTTTACTGATCGATTTTGACCCCTTTTGCGTCAACCTTATTTTAATTCACGATTGACTCTTTTACCGAAGTCGCGGAAGCTAAACCTATTACAGTTAACCATTCAATTTTCAATGAAGTGTCGGTTTTTCTATTCGGCTTCGTGTTTACACTGCTTCACTTCGTTCTTCACCGTTAACAGCGTGCTTTTACCTTCTGCAACATGCCTTCTACTTCAGCAATTCGGGGACCCGGCCCGTCAAGATTGACTTTCTAATTCTGCTAATGTGGCTTCGAGCTGGCCCCAAGCTGGCCTCGGGCTGACCCTACATGCTCACCACCCTACTCACCACTCTACATACTCGCCTACCTACATGTTCAGCTACCAACTCAGCTACCTACCTACTCGCCACCTTACATATTCAGCTATCAACTCAGCTATCTACCTACTCGCCACCCTACATGCTCACCATCCTACCCACCACCCTCCATGCTCACCACCCTACTCAACACCCTACATGCTCGCCTACCTACATGTTCAGCTACCAACTTAGCTACCTACTCGTTCGCCTACTCATCAGCCTACTCGCTCCAAAATATGCTTCATGCGACGTGTTCGAACACGCGTCATTCGCTTCCTGGCCTACTTCATGGCCTACTTCATGGCCTACTTCATGGCCTACTCCATAGTATGCTTCAGACATGCTTCATAGCACATGCTAACTAGATAAATAGAAAGCACCCTTCATGGCTCGATACCAAATTCCCTACCAAACTCCCTACCAAACTCGATACCGAACTCCCTACCAAACTCGATACCAAACTCCCTACCAAACTCCCTCCATGGTTCCCTTCATGGCTCCCTCCCTCCATGGCTCCCTCCATGATTCCCTACCGAACACCCTCCATGGCTCCCTTCATGATTCCCTACCGAACACCCTCCATGGTTCCCTTCATGGTTTCCTACCGAACACTCTTCATGGTTCCTTCCATGGCTCCCTCCATGGCTCCCTTCATGGCTCCCTCCATGGCTCCCTTCATGGTTCTCTCCATGGTTCCCTTCATGGTTCTCTCCATGGTTCCCTCCATGGCTCTCTTCATGGCTCCCTTCATGACTTTCTACCCTATTTGCTTCCCTATTTGCTTTCTTTGCGCACATATTAAACTATGTAAATAGCTATTATTTAGTTAGTTTATTGAATTAATTATGAATTAATCTATTATACGATTGCAATAACTAGTCATTAATTCAATGTTAGAATGGTAAAATTGAGTGACTGCTATTTGGTGCCAATTGCGTTTTCAGCAAAAGCTGAAAACTGCGTTGCTTTTCATTGGTAACAGACTTGCTCGGGCAGCCAACTAACCTAGTATTCTGATGAGTACCCGCAGTGAATAACATCTAACGGAAATAGAGGCTAGGTCAATCCGCAAAGGAGACTCCCTTCACATAAACGTCTCACTGGAAAAAAAGCTAAATAGTGCAACTTGTGTAATCAAAGATCCTCCACCCTGTATACTTCATATGCAGGCTCCTCATATGGATGGGTACTGAATAGTCTATTAGAGCAGCCCTGTTGCGGGAATAAATTACAGAAAACTCAGTATGGTCGACCTTGATGGAAGACAGCAAGCACATTACGAACTTACTCTTTCAGTGCGTCAACCGCCTTCTTAGCAACGTCCTTACCCACACATAGAGTTTCGACCCTAGCCTCCTTCACCGTTTCCAGTTTGCCTCTGCTTCCGATATTTGGATTCGCTGTGTCTCCGGCTCGGAATTGACCGGTACCCATGGCGGTCCAACAGCATTCTGTATAATTTCCTGGGCCGGGGTAGCGACCTGCACCAGCAGCAAAGATGGCGGTTTTGCAGGCTTGGAGAGCGGATTCGGGTACGAAGAAGACGAGCTTGAAGAGCGTTGTAGCAGTAACCACGGTCGCCATTCCAAGAGTCAGGCCTCAATAATTACTGGATGCAAAGGATAACGGACAATAACGTCAAGACTTCTAGCTCACTATGTCTGGGTTATGTTGGAGGACGAGGTCATATGGGAAATTTTGGTATGTAGGTTGAAGCTTGATAGATCATAGGAGTCTATCTAGGAGCGAGTAGGTAAAAACTCTACTAGCGGGTCCCAGCCCTATCAGCCCTATGAAGGCGGAGATTACCATCTCCCCTAATTCCAACAGGTTAGAGCACAGAATCACTTACTTGGTCCTCCAGGGAGTTAATACAATGCCATTATGCCGTGCGGAAGCAATACGCTAGTTTCTCCTCGCCGCTCTAATCATATAGATATTATGACAGCTCTGAAGACAGTATCTTACTCAACGCTTTTATATCACAACTGATTAATTAATCAATTAAGATGATTCTTTATTCAAGATGAAGCTTACTTCATAATTTATGCAGCTTTCTTCACCCGCTTTTACGCATATTCGCAAGCAATTAACTTCAGAGCTGCCATAGTAAATCGTTAGAGCGGCGTGAGAAATACAGCGCTTTGCTCTCGCACGGCATTGTATAATTTGTATTAAGAGATTATACCTTGAGAATTTCTCGCGAAACATGTATCTAGAATTTATATCAATAGATAGAACAGATATACTGACATTGATTGCAGTTGTTGATTTCAAAAGAATATATGTGTAATGTGTTGCGTTGATTACATCTTGAAGTCGAAAGTTGATGATTTTCAACGTAAGGTCAAAACTTTGTATGAGCGCGCATCAAAATATCCGTACCCCGCACTAAGCTCATTCTAAGCAGGTAGGCTGCGAAGTCATCCAGAGGGTCGCTAACCCGAAGGGGCTTAGCCACGGAAACACGTCTGAGGTCCTGAGGCAAAGGTGGGGTAAATCTCAACGGATCCCAATATCACTCCACTTATATCTACAAAATCGGTGTAGATGTCCTCGCATCAAACATGTCCGAGTATTCTTTGAAGTCATATCAGTATAAGGATCTGCCCAAACCACCCCCGGGCTCTTTCAGGGTTGCAGAGATTTTGCCAGGGGGGGAAGATGATCCTGTCTCTTGTTTGCTGCACACAATAGACTGGTCTAATTCACTAGAATATGAAGCTGTATCTTACGCTTGGGGTGATCCAAATGCTACAGCTGTAGTCATTTGCCAGGGCAAAAGAGTGGAGGTGACCCAAAGTCTCTATGGAGCACTCGCCCAGCTCCGATATCAAGATCGGTCGAGGCTTCTGTATGCTGATGCTCTCTGGTGAGTGGTCGACATATCTCCTTAAATCATGTCACTCCTGCTTGAAAAATGTTGAAAATCTCGACTGCGATCTTGCATTGCTTCAAATAGCGCCAGTGTTCTCATAAAATTTCCATCTCATTCTGCTCTCCCAAGTCTGACAATTCCTAGTATAAATCAACCAAACATCCCTGAACGTGGTTATCAGGTCAAGCAGATGCGGAAAATTTACGAAAAGGCAAAACTTGTCCTTTCATGGCTTGGACCGGTTACGCAGGACCTTGAAGAGGTAGCTGCAGTTGACTCGATTCGAAGGATTTCCAACTTTCTATGTCAAAAACTTGGCGTCTCCATCTCAGATCTGCGCTCAATGAGTAATATCTACCAGGAACTTTTATTGAAGAACCGGGCGTATCTCCCACAACCAAATGAATGCGAGTTCAGTACTAACGCGACGTGGAAGTCTCTTATTTGGTTCTATTCTCATCCATATTTTACCCGAGTATGGGTAATTCAAGAAATAAGTGCAAACAAAGAGCGACTAGTTCATTGTGGCCGTGAAAGGATCGAATGGGAGTGGGTTGATCTGGTTGCAGGCTATATTATAATGGAACCTGCATTCTCCAAAAACTTCGGCTTTACCGACACATACTGCTGGTGGGTGTCAACCATAACGGAGCTGGCTAGGAGCCCGAAGAATTGGCTTTCAAAGCTATATCTCGCGTCCAACTACTCTTGCCTAGATGCAAGAGATGTGATATACGGTCTCAGAGGTTTGATGGAGGTCTCTGATGGGGGCGAGCTACTCGACCCTGACTATAGTAAGTCAGCTCTTGAGGTTTACCGAGACTCCGTTGAGGCGGCAATCCTCAATTTCCAGAAGACGGATGTTTTTACCTACGTCACTGGAGATGGGAATCCGTCATGGATTCCGCAATGGAATGAACCTATGTTGTTTCGGAATCCGTTTCGGTTTGGAAGAGCGCTGCCATGGAAACCGGCCGGTAGAACGACACCAATATGGAGCATTGATAAAGAATTGAATGTTATATCTCTAACTGGGTACTTTGTTGATTCTGTCAAGCTTTTCAACTCCTATAATGAAGGTTTCTTTGGTAATGCAATGATCGAATCGGATGAAGGAAAAAGTGCCTTGACGCTAGCCTGGCAAAGAATTCTAAAGACTGTGGAAGAAAGTCAGTCACAGATACCAATAAACGCCAGTATACTCGCCGCCGCTGCAACATCGTTCTCGTTCGGATTGGACGAGAATACCGATCCCGCAGATGAGCGCTATTTAGTTCGGAATTTTGTTGCTTATCTGAAAATTGTGCTCGACGAAGAAGCGTTCAGTAAATACATACCACCAGAATTGTCGGAGGAATCTAAACACGCAAATGGACATGCATTTGGCAAACCCGTCTGGGACTTCAAGTATCCTGAATCGACTTTCTTCATCACTGAGAATGGATTGACTGGATGTACTGTGTCTGCAGTTAGGCAAGGAGATCTGGTCTGCGTCGCTCTCGGAAGCACATATCCATTCATCCTGCGGCCGGATGGCAATGAATTTCTCATGAGAGGCTATACTTACGTTCATGGGCTGATGCATGGAGAGCAGCAGAATTCTGAAAGACAGGTTTTTCGAATACGTTGATGATATAATGCCCTACCATCTCTTCCAGGTTTCAAATCGGGCTCCATCATAGTGTTCATCGAGTATTGGGCGTCCATTATCGAGCTGAACGATTGATTTCTTTTGGACGGAAAAATCGAGTCCTAGACTATAGTAATTGGAAGGAAGACCATTTCCCGAATAGCAGAGTAGTTTTCACATCTGTAAACTTGAGGTCTCTCTTAGAGCCTCCATAACATTGACTATAAACTCTGCAATCTCTCTTGTCAAAAATCGGGAGGCGATTTTATAGGCCAAGTCCTTTAAACAGACTCGAACTGTCTCAGCTATGACAAGTTGCATGGCAAAACTGTTCTCAGAAGTGCTACTGAACACCTCCCTGTTATAGTCTGTAAGAGTGTCACTTATTCAATGCTTGGGAACTTGGCTTTCAAATTTATGAGGAGTAATGGTTCAAGGGCATTCCATGACTCGATCTCGTCTCTCAGTCGCTCTTATAAAGATTATTACTGATGCCGAACTCGTTCCGTCTTGCGAAGGATTAATCTCACTGCTATAGTGGTTTTCTCATTCGAATCTTATCTTAAGTTTTATGGCGTACAAGTCTTGGAAATTGTAATTCGACTGCACAGTAGGTACAGTGTGGACCCAGATAAGCGGTCCTCTCTCTCAGAATATAAGATGGTGACTGGACCGCGGTTTTATCGTAGCAAATGTTCCTCCGCGTCAACCTCTTTTGCATATATCCCTTCCCTTTTGTCTGTTGTGACTCAAGATGAATCGTTGCTTTTTGGTTTTGGAATACAGAGCTGTACCGCTTTAGAAGGAGCGTCGAGGGAGAAAGGGGGAGCACAAGACAGCAGAAAGGGAGTACGTCTGCGTAGATGAGTGCTCAAAAAAAAATCTCGCCTTTTGAGCCTCTGCAAGCCCAGTGAGCCTTTGTTAGTGTCCTTTAGAGCAAGGTCAGCAACATCTTTAGCCTTCCGCCTTTCCCTTGTAAGTCACATCGCCATCACTCCCTAGCCTCTTTCCAATGAAGAAAAGAAGCTCTCAACGAAAGAAAATCGCCTCACAGAAGGCATGAGAAGCGCGAGAAGCTGCTCTAAACGATCGAGGCGATACTGCAAGTGAAAAAGTCATGAACTTGGACCCTTCGTCGATCGAGACAGGGAGAAACACCCACAGAAGGCCTGGCAGGCTTGATGCAAAAGATGAAAGCAGAATTCGCTACTTTAGTGGAGATGCTCACCCAACAGACAAGAGAGCAGATAAGAACAATAGAAGCTCTACTAGACGCTCAAGCAACGAAACTGGACGCTCAAGCAACGGAATTGGACGCTCAAGCAGCCATATCCAGACGCTGCTGGATGAAACAACAAGCCTTGAAGCAGAAGCAGCGGCATTGAAGGCAGACAACATGGCCCTAGCGAATGCACAAAAAGGAAGCATCCAAGTCTCCTCGGGAGGATCACCAACCTATGCAGCAATAGCGAGAACGCCACCCAACAGCTATCCTAGCAACATCTCCCCAATCTCGTCAGGACTAACCGTACCGTCGAGATACACCGACACGCCATGGCCAGCGATGGAACCCACCTGTACGCGGTGCTGGCTACGAACCTTCTGTCTAGTTACAGAAGAGCCTAGAGGTTACCAAACAGACAAATCGACACGTCGATTGAGACCGAGCATCGCGTGGCGATGCTCACAAACAACAAGTCCACATGGCTAGATGACCATGTGGCCAAAGAGCGAACGGAAGCCCACGTCGCAGTGACCAGCTTCCACATACATAGATAGACCTACGATAACGCGGAGAGCCTGTTTCACGCAGAGAGCTTTTCCATACTACATATATTGTCAGTACGACTCTATGTTGGTATGTGAGGGTCAGAAGGAGTATGTGCTTGTATTGATTGAACTACTCTGGAAAGTAGGAACTACGGAGGAAGAAGGTGAAAACTCTGAACCCCCTAGCGCCAGTCATAGGGCTCGGAGCGGAGATTACTAACCACAGGGGTAGCAGTACTGTTCCTTGTTTCCAACACTCTATGTGTATCTATATACGTAGATATGTAGTATGCTGTGCTTCATAGCCTTTGGCTGCATAAGCACGTGAAAATGAAGGTGGGGGGAGGAAAACCCCCCCGATACGCCATACTGCACCGTCGATACTTCCCGAGCAAACGCAGCGGAGAAAGCGAGAGCCAACCCCGCCGCAGTGAGGGAAGCCATGGAAAGAGAGGCTCGTAACCAACAAGGCAAGGAGAGCTGGAGGGGTATAGCCGTGACGATGTTGGAAATAGGGGAGATGGTAACCTCCGCTTCATAGGGCTGGTATGCTGGGGCCCGCTAGTAGAGTTTTCACCTTTCACCTCTTAGATAGCCTTCTAACAGTAACAACCAAAATATCAATATGCCCCCATATGACCTCGTATTCCAACAGACGAGAGAAAAACCATAACCTCATAAGGATTACAGGCAGGGATGCACAAGAAATAGAGACCATCGAGAAAGCGGCTGACAAGGTCGTCGCAGGCGGCTCGAGGGTGCTCGGGACCAGCTATACCCTATCAAAGTCGACAACGCGCGCAGACATGGCGTCTTGGCCGCTGATGGATCACTGCTACCGGGTATCATGGAGTCGCTGGGGAAGGAAAATAAGGCCTCAGTAGCAAAGGTAGCGGTAGATCAGTAAAATGGACAACGGCAAGGCATACGGATCCATGATGGTGTATCTACACAGAGGCAGTGACGCCAACAGATTGTTGGAAGAGTACTGCTCCTCATGCTGTTCCTTAGTAGTCGAGCAGTCGCTGATGTAGGCGCCGCTGCTGCCGATAGCCTCCCATCGAACTTGGAGAGTTCTAGGCAGTGAGACGCTGAGCCAGGCAACAGTGCTGACGAATGATGTTATAAAGAACGTGAGCAGCTACAGCCGAGTAACAGGCAGCCAATCCAGGCTCCCACCTGCTGTGTCCCTGCACTGCCCTGCGAATGTGACAAAAACCTGCCCCCGGCATCATCCCCCCCAATCGAGCGGAGGGCGAGGATCGCGCGAGCTGGGTGATCCTGGGTGATGGCCGCCCCTTTGGCTTGGGTAAGCTGCTCTCCGGTGGCTGTTCTTATCACAGAATGACGTTTCAATGCCACCCTCAGGTGAGCGGTTCAGGGATTAACCCACACCGCCTCTAGCCTTGGGGATCCTCAAGGAAGCTGGAACTAGAATTATCCTTTGCTGGCATACTTCTGGTATTTTAATGCTGGAAGGTTGGACTCCAGTGCTATAGCTCTATGCTAGAGCTCGTGGCCGCTAGTGTGCGAGCGGCACAGCGGCGACTATCCGGGAGGTCCATCAGAACTTCAGTCGTTTGCATCTCTGTCACCTTATCGTTCACCATGGCACAATAATATCCACGGCGTACGCTATTGTATGGCTATGTCCTTTTCGCATGAATCACCCACTCACTGCATACGCGTCTTAACTTTAGGACTGAAATTACCCTTTATTTTATATTTCACTAGTAACGAGAATCAGGCCCGAGAAAGACACAAGATTGACTCCAATGTTAATTACGGACAGCACCTTGGTATGGCAAATGTCTACCCGCAAATTCCGAATCCATCGTAACAAAGGCACGCTGGTCCAGTGCACTCTTGTTCAGCGCTCGGATTCATCAAAAGCTTGGACAAGGAGGCATCCTCCAGACTAAAGGGAGGTATATCCTGCTGTTCCTCTTTTTCAGAGCTCAAAGCCTTCCAAAAATCCGGTGAAAAGGCAGATATATCTTGTTTTTCTTGGCACTGCTCTCCTTCGTGCTCTTTTCTTTTGCGCTGTTCTTTTTCGCGTTGCTCTCTTTTGCGCCGTTTTTTCGTGTCTCGTTCGGCCTTTTCATTTTCTAGTGCTTCTAGCCTTTTGTAAAGCTCGTCAAAATTCAACCCGTGGGGATATTCCGAGGCGAGTTGAACAGTCTGAGCATCGAGCGCGGGTGATGACACCTCTGGCGGAGGAGTCGTAAAGGTAAAGTTAACTACACCCCAATTAACAGATGTTTTTAAGGGCTGATGATGACCACTTACACGAGGGATTGACCATAATGTTACCACATTGTGTGCCATCATAGCAATCGCCAAAATGGCTGCCATCCTGTGCCATCGCGATAGTTCCTGCATAAGGGGAAGATGTATCTATAGAGACGGCGCAGAAGTGGAATCGTATAAGGATACAAGGTTGGGCAAACCCATCACAGACGACGAGACATGGGTCGAATTCTGACTGGAAAACGGTAGGCCCCAGAGAATTGAAGAAGGAAAAGGTGCTGAAGCCGACGAGTTCTGGGGGAGTGGAGAGCGGCTGAATCTAGACCTGAACAGGAGGTCGGAATTTAGATGTAAGCGCTTTATGTTAGGCTCATCTGCATGATGTTCTGCACGGGACGCTGATATGGGAACCAATCAATTGACCTTCTTTGCGCCACGGAACCTTCAGCTGAATGCTACAGCCTCTCTAAGGTTCGCACTTCCAACCGTCAATAGCCTAACAACAACGACCGCAACCTGCTAGAGCTATCACGAATACTCTATTACTCCACACCAACTTCTTCTTAAGGGCTGCTTGCTCGCCAGAATGACTTTCGATTTCAAGGTTCCGTTATTCGACCCTCCTGGAGCCTCCTTAGAGTAAATGTGCACCTTTTTGAAGTACATCTTCTAGCTTTGCTAATGTTGAGCAGCATCGTCTTCGTCCATGGCGTCCGAGGTGATCCGCAGACCACTTGGACCCGGAGCGATGTATTTTGGCCCAAAGACCTTATTCCATCAGCTCTCCCCACAGCCCGTATCCTCTCGTGGGGCTACGACGCTCAGATCGTTGAATTCTGGCAATCCACGGCTACGGACCACTCCATCACAATTCATGCAAAGTGCCTTATTTCGGACTTAGCCGGAGTGAGAAATGAGATGGTAATGTCACAATAAGCATGCGAAGGGATGAATATTAAGCAAGTTTATAGTATACTCGGCCTATCATCTTTATTGCGCATAGTCTAGGCGGCATATTATGTGCAAAAGTACGTTATGTATATTTTAAATGGCTAATTTCGGGAGCTGAAAATCATCAAAGGCCCTGGACCTAGCGCCATCCCTCGATGCTCACATGGGAGAGATTGCAAAGTGTACGCGGGGCATAGTGTTCTTGGGAACGCCGCTGCGAGGGTCTGATAAGGCGAAATGGGCGGAACAAGGGCGCGTCTTCTTGGGCTATTTCCAGGATACCAGCTCCGATGTTTTGCAGCAATTGAAAGAGAGATCGGCATTTCTGGTTGATCTTGTGGATAAGCTCTCTCATCTGTTACATGCTCGAATGAAGAGTAAAGCCGATGTCAAAATTGTGTGCTTCTGGGAAGAAGATCGAAGCAAATTTTTGGGAAAGAAATTCGGAAAGGTAAAAAATAGAAGCTACTCACCAGGTTGCCTATTTGACACTATGTGGATTGTTGAGTGAGAGGCTGCCTGCATTGACGGCTATCCAGCGTTCCCCCTTCCAGGAGATCATAGCTCGATGTGCAAATTTGACAGCGAAGAGGCCTATGGCTACAGAAAGATCACGGATACCGTGAAAGCCTGGATTGAAGAGATTACGCGACCTCGTTGCGAGGATAGTCAGAAGGAATCAATATACCAGGCTGGTCATACGTTTGGAGCCAACAATGGTGGCTTTCAGCTAGGAAATGTCTACTCGGCAGGGTCCTCACCTGCCTTTAGTGAGATGAACTTTTATTCTGGTTGGGAAAAAGCCGCAAGTCGAGACCAAACGCATTGACGGCGAGCATTGTCCGTAATCGCACGATTTAGCATCTCAACTAATTGGAGAAAGTGTCAACGCTTCTTTGATTTTCACTTCTTATAAAAGTTCCCAATCCTCAATATATCGGCTGCGTTAGATCGTACTAGAAAAGCCGGTTCCTCGCAAGAAAGTGCGAACATCAATTCAAGACGTTTATGATAGTACATTGTGGCATGATCGCATTTCGACGACTTCGTTCCTGAATGCGTCTACGATTCTGTTTCTTGATATCTCATACAACTTCCCGTTCTTCTCCTTTATTCCGAATATGCTCTCATTCTCTGATGCTTTCGGCAACCTGCCATAATTCTGCTCCCTTTCGTTTTGAGAAAGGTGCGTAGTTATATGCTTCACGAGACAGCGAGTGCGGTTACGACGGTAAAGATAGGTAGATAGTAGCAACAGCGAGGACTATTATAGAAATCACTTCGCTTACGATAGCGTCGATTATTGCAGGTTTGAGAATTAGAAGCGAAGAGATTGAATCAGAAGATGTCGACGATATTACGATGATAAATGAAGAGACTCTTGATGCTGTAGATGAAATCGTGATGATTGTTTGATTTATGAAAGTTAGAATGTTAAAATCAAGATTCTGAAAGTATGACTGTATGAGCTTGAAGTTCACTGTGTTCAGTTTGAGTGAACTTTTATTTGTCAGCGACAGAAGAGTTGAAGAATAGAACATTCTTTTTTCTTTCTAGTATAGAACTATTTGACAAGATCAAACTGCTTATAGCTAGATTAATTAACCTCGTAATGATTCATCTAAAACGACTTGATCATATAGAAAATTCACAGACTCTTTTCAAACGATTCAAAAGAAATAAAAGTATAAATATGCTTATTGATAAACCTTCTTGAGAGCTTAAGTCGACGTTACTAGTAAAGATCATCTAGCTTCTGTCGAATTACTCTGAAAAGTAGAAACTATGAAGAAAGAAAGAAGGTGAAAACTCTGACTTTCACGCTCTATAGAGTTAAGCGAGATTGTCAATCACACACAGAGATACAAGATGATGCAATAAAGTATTCGAAATGATCATCATACAACGTAGAGAATCAACGTAAAATCAACGTAGTTTATTACATAAATCTTTATATCTATCTTTAAATTGATCATTGAGTTAAGTTTTGAATTGACATTTTGAATTTGACTCGATTTGAAGTTAAGTTACTCACATTTTCAATTTGATTCAAGTCAAGTTGAGCATATTTTCAATTCAACGTGACGTGATTCAACTGAGAATTGAATCAATTCAACTCGACTCGTCAAGAACTTAAGCTTGACATCAAAAGAACTAAATATAGAAATTTTTTCAACTTTTGCATTATCTTTTTGCATTATCTTTTTGATAGAAAGTCATGAAGAAAAAACATGAAGATCATTTGATAAAGAGTCATAAAGAGAAACATAAAGAGAATCATGAAGAGAAACATGAAGAGAAATATGAAGAGAAACATGAAGAGAAACATGAAGAGAAACATAAAGAGAAACATGAAGAGAAACATGAAGAGAAACATGAAGAGAAACATGAAGAAAAACATGAAGAAAAACATGAAGATCATTTGACTTTGATAAAGAGTCATGACGAAAAAACATCATAGAAAGTCATGAAGAGAAATCATGTAGACTGTTCAATCAAACTATTTACATTTATCTAATATCTTGTTGAATTAAGTCAAGTTTTCAAGTCAAGTTGCTGAATCAAGCTTCTCAACTTAACTCAAGTTCTTGAGTTCAACTTCTCAACTCAACTTGAACTTAAATACTTGACTTGATGCAATCAGTTTATTTATCTTCATGCATGCTCAATCATATTCAATTTTTTTTGATTCATTAAATAAATATGATTCAGAACTATAACTGAAGTTGTTAATAATCAGATTTAACTTAATATTAATTATTATGTGTGATTGCAAAGTTTTGATAATTAAATTTACGCAAAGATTTTATGATTAATCAAAACATGTCACTTAACAAACATGTTAACTGCAAAAACATCAAGTGAATCAAATCTTAAAAAATTGATGACAGTCACTTTCATGATTAAACGTATATTATGTTTTCAATCATTTAACGTTTCTATACATATTTGATGTTATTGCAATTATATGTAAATATTTGCATCTTTGTTGATGTTCATGTGTAATGCAATTGCAATATAATGATCATTTTGAATACTTTATTGCATCATCTTGTAATAGTACTGTTCTCTGTTCTTAATTTAGTTCAGCGAAAAGAATCACTTACATAGTCAGACACATTTTTAATTCATTAATTGATTGATTTAATCATCATGAGAAAGTTATTTGCAAGTTCAGAAGCATCAAAAGAGCAGCGCACGTAGATTGATCACGTCAAGTTGAGTATTCAAGTTTAAGTCAAGTACTCAACTTGAAAAGTATTGAGTTAAATTGAAATTTTTTTGAAAAAGTGTTGAATTGAATTGAGAAGTTGAACTCAACAACTTGAATTGAATTGAGAAGCTTGACTCAACAATTCAATTTGAAAACTCAATTTAATTCAACAAAATATTAAATAGATGTAAATAGCTTGATTGAACAGTTTACATGATTTTTCTTCATGACTTTCTATCATGTTTTTCTGTCATGACTCTCTATCAAAGTCAAATGATCTTCATGTTTTTCTTCATGTTTTTCATCATGTTTCTCTTCATGTTTTTCTTCATGTTCTTCATCATGTTTCTCGTCATGTTTTTCTTTATGTTTTTCTTTATGTTTCTCATCATGTTTCTCTTCATGTTCTTCTTCATGTTTCTCATCATATTTCTCTTCATGTTTTTCTTTATGTTTCTCATCATGTTTCTCATCATGTTTTTCTTTATGTTTCTCTTTATGTTTTTCTTTATGTTTTTCTTTATGACTTTCTATCAAATGATCTTCATGTTTCTTCTTCATGACTTTCTATCAAAAAGATAATGCAAAAAGATAATGCAAAAGTTGAAAAAATTTCTATATTTAATTCTTTTGATATCAAGCTTAAGTTCTTAATGAGTTGAATTGAATTGATTCAATTCTCAGTTAAGTCAAATTGCGTTGAATTGAAAATATGTGTAATTTAACTTGAATTGAGTTGAAAATATGAGCAATTCAACTTCAAATTGAGTTGAATTCAAAATGTTAACTTGAAACTCAACTTGATGATCAGTTTCAGCGCACATCTTTCAAACTCAGACTAACATTTCTCAAATATTAATTTCTTCAGAGCAGTGAAATAAGTTTGCTTTGATTACATTCTTTCTCAGATCATGAATTTTCTAAAATTTTGTCTGACAGTCTGAAGATCATATGACTGTCAGATAGTGACAATTTCATCTCAAAAAGTTTCAAAGTTCTTTCTACGTCTGAAAATCTGAAGATACAAATTGTGAAATGTCACTTGACAACATGAAAACTATAATCACATCTAATTTGAAAAATGCTTTATGAGAATTCAGATAGAAAAAGAGTGAGCATCTTCTTTGAATCGACGCTGTTTGCATAAATCAGATCAACTATAATGAATGAAATGAACAAGTTTAAATGATGAGTTCAATCTATCAACAGACATATCAAGTGATTATCTGAATGAGTTTTAATTGAACTGAAAAAAGAGATGATGCTGAACATGCTATAAAGAATTTTGTGCAACTTCAAAGAAAAGATGCTAACTTCAAGCAGCGTTTTAAATTATCTTGATAATTCTGAGAGCAAGATAAAGATTAATTGAAAAGAAAACTTGTTTAATAATTTACATATTAATCGCGAAGAAGTTGATGTTATTGAGAGTCATTGACTAGTTCTGATGAACTTCTTCAACAAATCATGATGAAGATGAGTCTGAGTACAATAAGTTCTCTGACATCTTTATCTTTCTTTTGAAGTCTGCAATGTAATTAACATCAAATCTAAATCGAGATTAAAATTAGCATTAATGATCATATATACAGATTACAGACAAGAGCTTGCAATGTTCAAGTGAGCTTAGATTGATCACATTAAATCAAGTACTTGACTTGAAAAGTATTAAATCAAATTGAAATTTTTTTGAAAAAGTGTTGAGTTGAATTGAAAAGTTGAACTCAAGAACTTGAGTTGAATTTAGAAGCTTGACTTAACAACTCAACTTGAAAACTTAATTTGATTCAACGAGATATTAAATAAATGTAAATAGCTTGATTGAACAGTCTACATGATTTCTCTTCATAACTTTCTATCATGTTTTTCCGTCATGACTTTTTATCAAAGTCAAATGATCTTTATGTTTTCTCATCATGATCTTCTATCAAATGATCTTCATGTTTCTCTTTATGTTTCTCATCATGACTTTCTATCAAATGATCTTCATGTAACTCTTCATGTTTCTCTTCATGTTTTTCTTCATGTTTCTCTTTATGTTTCTCGTCATGACTTTCTATCAAAAAGATAATGCAAAAGCAAAAAATCGGAAAAATTTCTATATTTAACTTTCTTGACATCAAACTTAAGTTCTTGATGAGTTGAGTCAAATTGACTCAATTTTCAGTCAAGTCAAGTCATGTCAAATTGAAAATATGCATAACTTGACTTGAATTGAGTTGAAAATGTGAGTAATTCAACTTCAAATTGAGTTGAATTCAAAATGTCAACTTGAAACTTGACTTGATGATCAGTCTAAGCAAGCTATCATACAATGTGATAGTAGTGTTATCGAGTGAACTGATGTAACTGCTATTTTGCATTGACTAAAAGTCTGAGTTACAGATCTGAACGAGCAATCTAAAAATTGACGCGTAAGACGTGAAAATGCAAACATTGAGAATAATTGCAGTGATGCTTATTATGATGAGAATCTGAAATGTTTTCGACAGACTATGAATATTAAGAGCATGATCAGATTCAAGATGATGTTCATTCATGTTTAAAATTACAAAAGTTTCAATTCTCAAGATAAATTATACTCGATTTGATAAATGAGAAAGACTACAAGCGACATTGTCGTGAACTATCATCTGCTCGTCAGTGAAGTAGCAATCTGAGCTTTCAAAAAGCAAGTATTTCGTAGCAACTCACTTGAAGCATTAATTTGAAGTTAAAATCTTGACAGACAGAACTTGATATCATCGTAAGCTTCAAGCCTCTGCTTGACTTTCAGTAATCAGTCATCTCATCTGAAAGAAAAGAACTCATCAATTTACAATGCTTCTGCGTCTTTGCTGAGAGAGAAACGATTCATTTAATCGTCACAAAATTGATCACTTCTATGATCTACAATGCTCATAGAGAAATCTCATTAATGACTAAGCATACGAGCATTTATTTGAATTCGACGAGTCGACGACAGCGCAAATTATGAAGCACTCATATCTCATTTGATCAAGCTGCTATCAAAGTTGATTTAGCTGTTGATCAAAGAGAATGATAAACTTTGTGATGATTAAAGATCATGTTTTGTTAAGTCACATTACTGAAAAATAGAATACAGATGCGATATAAAAAGCTGTAGAAGTAACAGAGAAAATAAACAATGAATACATGCAATGATCATACTTGTAAAAAGATACTGTAAAACGTATGTCTTTGTGATCTTTATTTACAAGTTGAAACGACATCTATATGTACACTTGAAAAACACTCTCGACTTTTCTATCATTGATTCAGATCTCGATCTCTGTCTTCTACTAATTACTCATGAGAATGTCATGAACAATCTCATGATATTCATCTTTCATTTAATTTGTGATCATTTCTTGATCACTACAGAAAGAAATAAGAAAGAATCAGAAAGAAAACAGAAAGAAAACAGCAAGAAAACAATATATTCATTAACGTTCAAGAAAACAGAAAGAAAATCATTAATTTTCAGAGACTTGAATTTAAAACTTGATATTTCGTAGAACTTGATGATATTTCTTGAGATGAGTTGAAGAACGTAATATTATTCGTGAAATACTTAATTTATACATCTCAATTCCAGTCTATTCTATCATCAAAATGACAGAATTAAATTCGTTATCAATGAATAGAAAATTGCATGCATGAATAAGATCTTCATCACTTAAAGATTTTCAAGCATTCATTCATGAATGTTCATCTTGTTGTTAAAAAGTCTGCGTTTATTCTTCATCTCTTTCTCTCTTTCTTTCTTTTCACGCATACACTCTTTACTCACTTCGACTTCGTTCGCTCTTTTCTTCTCTTTTGTATATATATATATATATACACATCTTACTATTCTGTCAACAGAAGCTTTGTTTTCAGATCTGAATAGTTATACTTCATTTCTTTGAGAATTTAGTATTAATTCTATAATTCTCAAATCACTTACTTAAATTATTATTGAAGAAAAGAGATAAATCAGACAGTAAGCATCAAGTGAAGTTTTCACTCAATGTTCTGCGATTGAACAAATTTCGCTCTGAACTTCTTTATTTATCTTTCTATGATTTGCTTGAGATAATCAATCAGTTTGAAGTTACGAAGAATTTAATTTTTACTTCAATTCTTACTTTACTTGATTCTCGTTTAACAGACTTGAAGCAAGAGAAAAGATCAGCTGTAACACATCAAGAGATAAACGTCAAGAGCAGCGCGATCAAGATCAAAGTTGAAGAAGTTGATGAAAGCATAAACATAGTTCACATGAACGCAATCACTGAGATCACTAGCTAACTCAATCTGCTGACAATATCTATGATTGATGATTCAATCAATTTTAGAATGTTCAAATTAACAAAGTATGAAAGATCAAAGTTAAGTTCTGAACAAAATTTTCATCAAATCTGACAGATATTAGAAAGATGAATCTCTTGAACTCAACGAGATTGTGAAAGTTCAGATTGTTGATTCAAGCTTTAATGATCTTTTCATTCAACAGTCTCTTTCACTTGATCAATTTCTTAAAAATGATGAATTAATGAAAAACATTCATTTAAATTATAAAAAATGTTTACTTGAATCTACAGTGAATTCAAATCTTAACAGTTAAAGAATTCAGACTTGACTTTAAATACTATGCTGTCAAGAACAATTTAAATTCTTGCGTTTATAATATAATTGCAAAAGCTGAAGAAAGTTTTCTTTTTAAAGAAGAAGAGTTCTGAACTAGAATTCTAAATAAATATAATGATTGCTTTGAAATGTTCAAGCTTCAGACAGATATGTCACATTAATGATTCAACAAGTAAAATCTTAAGTTGCAATTAAAATCATTCTCATTTGCGAGAGAAGAACTTTTTGAGACAAAGAAGCATTTTTTTCTATTTTGCTTAAATATGATGAAGAAATTCAGAATTGAATTTTGTTGATTTCTTCATTATCAGAATCAAGTTGAAGATATTACTTGAAATCTTCTTTAAGAGAAATAATTCATTGACTTTAATCACATATAATTATGATCATGCAACGCGTTGAATCAAAACAGTCTGACTCAGAAACAAGAAAATGTTCGAATCATGTTTAAATGATACAATCAATAAAGATCAGAATTGATAGTGCTTAATCTTTAGAAATAGTTATAACTGAATATTAAGAATACAGAAGAAGATTGATACAAAAGCTTCTATTTATGTAATGTTCAGAGATTGTGCTAGACTTGAAAGAAATGTGTTTGTGACATGAGAAGAATGTGATGTAGATGAACAAGATGTTGATGAAAGAAAAGAGTGTTGAGAAAGAAAAAAGAGATTGAATCATATTTAAGTCAAATCTGAGTCAAATCTGACTAGCTCGCTGATTAGCTTTAATCATTACGCAGAGAACTCGCTAGCGTTCACTGCAAATTGATTAGAACTTCAGTCTTGTTCAGTCTTATCAATCTTGATACACTCGTAACATTACTCTTCTCTTCGAAAATTCATGTTTGCATGAATGTAGTTCATTTGCTCACTTTTGTTGATAGTTATTTCGATATTTAGCGCGATTTGTTTGAATATAGCTTATGAAATTCGTTCAAAACTTTCTCTGAGTCATTGAATTTCTCTTTATCAACACAGTATCATTCATCGTTTCTATCTAGATCTGTTCATTTGACTTTGTACTGTATTCAATCTCGATAACGTCTGAAGTTCAATATATTGTCTATTTTTCAATGTTCATCGTCTTTGATAGTGATTGATCTGAATGATTCTGAATGCTGTTCTGATAGAAGATCTTCTGAATACGATTGCAGTAACTTTGAGCTGAACATTGAATGCAGATGCTTCATGCTGACTGATAAATGAAGATGATAGAAGATACTCATTTTGACAGTGATTTGATAGAGATTTAACTGTTTATTTTTCAAATCTTTGCAGAGTCTCGTTGTCTTGACGTTTCTGAAAGATAGTCAAACTCAGTCATTTACTTCATAGATGATGTCTCGTCTATGTTTATTGATCTGAACTTCAATGATCAGCTTCGTCTTTTTCAATTGTTGATGATCAAAGTTCAGTAGCTCTTTCATTTGAATGACAATATCATTTGCTTTTCTAGCTTCAAGTCGTTTACAAGTTGTTTTATTATCAGTCGTATCTGAATCAAAACTCATTCGAGAGTGAAATTCTTTATTGAAGTAGAAGAGAATCATTGAAGTGATCGAGAAAATATTGAAATTGTCGCTGAATTTCATCATAGATATTCATTTGACTCAGTCGTTCTACATGTAATTGCAGTAGATTCTAAGTTCGCGTTCAACGTCTTGATTGACTCGTTTTGATTAATCGTTGATCTCAGAATGATAGACTGTGAATAGACTAGCTGTGATTCTCAGTCGCTTGCAAAGACTTTTTCACATAGTCAATATGAATTGAAAGTCTCTGTTTGAAACAATAGAACTGAGTAGATCATGCAGTTGATAGACGTTTCATAGCATGATTCAAATCATTTCTTCGACTGAGATGTCATCATCTTTTCAATGACAGAAAACATAGTGATGTTCTTTGATGAGATGACATATGATTGTGCAAATGATGTTATAGCTTTCTGACAAAGATAGTTCAGTGATGAAGTTCATAGCTATATTTTTTCAGCGTTTCTGTGAAATCGAAAGAGAATGATGAAGTTTATTGATGCTATTTCTAGAAGCTTTGCTTCGCTGACAAGCATGACAGTTTCGAATGTATCATCGAATAGTAGCTCAATGATCTGAT
>JAABUZ0100000978.1_pt1 | contig 59242 bp, 60 predicted proteins | sample 5562091 | NCBI WGS metagenome assembly JAABUZ01 (sample SAMN12813069, study PRJNA571459) | rock metagenome | isolation source: Antarctica rocks | place: Antarctica: Victoria Land, Linnaeus Terrace sud | collected 2015-12-21 | reverse complement strand
GATCCGGAAGGTCAAGGTTCGCGGTTTGAGGCGTGTCTCGGGGTTGTTCACGTTTGCCGTCGCGGTTTACAACCTGGTCCGGATTCGCAACATCTTGGCGATCGGCACATGACTACGGGATCGGTGTCTCCAAAAGTGCCCAAAACGTCGTTAAACGAGCGCCCAAGGGCCGAAAACATGGCCTGAGAGCGAGGAGATCGCGATGAACCTCGATCCGACAAGTAAAACCTCGCCTATTTCCGCACCCTGTTAGAGCTGTTCGACGGCCGTAATCTCGGGGCACCGCTCGCGCACGACCCGCTCGATTCCGCCCTTGAGGGTGGCATTGGACATCGGGCACCCGCCGCAAGCGCCGATCAATTGAACGTACGCGACGGCGTCCGCGACACGTACTAGCCAAACGTCGCCGCCGTCGCGATGAATGGCCGGTCGAATTTCGTCCAGGGCACGTTCGATTCGCGTCTCGAGCGGTGGTGCTGTGCTCACCTTTCTATAACCGCCGCGCCGTCGCGGATCGTTTCGTCGTCCCGGATGCCGACGCGGAGCGGGTCTGGGACGAGGGAATGCGACGCCGCTCACCGTAGCGCGCAGCGGCAATGTTCCTGGGCGCGATCGACGTGGGCACGAATTCCATCCACTTGATCGTCGTCGAGTTGGATCCGCACTACGGGACGGCGCGGACCCTGCTCAAGACGCGCGAGATGGTGCGCTTGGGGGCGGGTGACGCACTCGCGCGGGGCTATCTCGGAAAAAAAGCGGTCGCCCGCGGAGTCGCCGCAATCGCCCGGTTCGCCGAAGCGGCGCGCGCGGCCGGTGCAAATGACGTGCGCGCGGTGGCAACCTCCGCCGTGCGCGAAGCGTCCAACCGCGACGAGTTCGTCGCCGCAGTGCTCGCCGCGAGCGGCGTTACGCTTGAGGTTCTCGACGACGTCGAAGAAGCGCGGCTCATCCATCTGGGCGTGAGCCGCGGCTTCGCGCTCGAGGGCCGGCTCGCGTGCATCTTCGATATCGGCGGCGGCTCGACCGAACTCATTATCGGCGACGCGGAACGTTCGTATTATCTGCACAGCGTGCGATTGGGAAGCCTACGGCTCTTCGAGCGCTATCTCTCCGAAGGCGCGGCGGGCGGCTATCCGGCGCTCGAGCAGCACGTGCGTACGGAGATCGCACCGGTTACGGCGGCGCTACGTGAATACGGCTTCGACGTGCTCGTCGGTACGTCGGGAACGTTGATGGGTTTGGCGGCGCTCGATGCAGCGGCGGCAGGTCTCGCCTTGCAGCGCGTGCACGGTTACGTTCTGCGCATCGAACGCCTGCGTGCATTGCAGCGCACGATGTTGCGGCTTGCGCCGGCCGAGCGGCGCCGGATGCCGGGTATGAATCCGCGGCGCAGCGATATTATCGTGGCCGGTAACGCGATCGCGATCGCCCTCGCCGAAGCGCTTGGCCGCGACGAAATCGTCGTGAGCGAGCGAGCTTTGCGCGAAGGTTTGGTCGTGGATTATCTCGAGCGCAACATCGCACTCGCACGTACGCTTGGCGACGAGCGCACACGCCGTTTCGATTCGGCACACGCGCTCGCGCGGCGCTTCGACGGAAACGGCGTTCACGAAAATCATGTCGGAGCGCTCGCCCTGCAGCTCTTCGACGGACTTGCCGAACTGCACCGCTTCGAACCCGCCGACCGCGATCTACTTTTTGCAGCGGCGCTCGTGCACGACGTCGGTCGCGCGATTGCCGCAAGTGCCCACCATAAACACGGCGCCTATATCGTTCGCAACGCCCTTCTCCCGGGCTGGCGCCCCGAAGAAATCGACCTGATCGCAGCGCTCGTTCGGTATCACCGCAAGTCGCTGCCCAAGCCGACGCATGTGGAATGGGCGAGCGCGAGCCCGCTCGGGCGCGCGAAGATTGAAGCACTCGCCGCGATGTTGCGGGTCGCCGACGGCCTTGACCGGCGCCACGTTGGTGCCGTCGACTCACTCGATCTGCGCATTGATGCGACCGAAGTGCTCTTGCGGCTGCATGCCGCCGGCGAGATCGAGCCCGAGCTCGACGGTGCCCGCTATAAGGCTGAGATGCTCGAGCGCGCTTTCGGCCGCCGGCTCGTGTTCGAGCACATTTCCGGGGCCGACGAAGCGGTCGATTTAGCGGGCGTGGCGAGCTGACTTGGCTTCGACGCTAGAAACGGGACGCGGAAGACTTCTTCCGGGTCCTGTCCAAAGGTCACCTTGAACGGAATCTTACAAGGAGCCGCCCCGGAAGGGATAGGCATGCTGGTCGCCGGCCCCCTGACCAAGAAGATCCTCGTCGTCGACGATGAGTCGGCGATCCTGCAGACGTTGCGTTTCAATCTCGAGCGTAACGGATATTCCGTTGCGACGGCGGGTGACGGCCGCACCGCGATTGCGCTCGCTTCGAGCGAACGGCCGGACTTGATCGTCATGGATATCATGCTGCCGGTGCTCGACGGCATCGAGGCCTGTAAAGAGATTCGCAAATCCAGCGGCGTTCCCATCATCATGCTGACGGCGCGCGACCAAGAGATCGATAAAGTACTCGCGCTCGAACTCGGCGCGGACGACTACGTCACCAAACCCTTTTCCCTCCATGAGTTCCTGGCGCGCATCAAGGCGCGATTGCGCCGTCAGAACGGTGCCGACGTGGCCCCTCGAAGCGAGGCGATCGTCGTGGCCGAGATCGTCCTGGATCCCTCTCGGCAATCGCTCTCGGTGCGCGGCCGGCCGGTGCCGCTCGCGCCCAAAGAATTCAGTTTGCTGCACGTGCTCATGGAGAACCGCGGGCACGTCGTCATGCGCCAAACGCTGCTCGACAAAGTGTGGGGCTACGATTTCGAAGGCGAGCACCAAACGATCAGCGTGCACGTGCGCTGGTTACGCGAAAAAATCGAGATCGATCCGAACAATCCGCAACACATCCTGACCGTACGCAGCCGAGGGTACGTCTTTAAAGAATAAGGACTCCTGAGGTGGACCCGCTCGAGTTCGGACTCGGTGCGGCCGGGATCGTGCTTGGCTTCGCCTTGGGGCGCATCGCGCCGGCCTCCCCGAGCTCATATGCAGCCATCTCCCAAACATCTGCCGACGCGGGGGCCGACTCGCGTTTCGAGCAGTTGCTGCGATCGCTGACGGTCGGCATCATCATACTCGACGGCAACGGCCGGATCGAGTCGCTCAACGCAGCCGCCGGTGTCGTTTTCGACTTGACGTCGAGGCGCGTCTTAGGACGGGCGGTTATCGAGATCGTGCCCTCCTTCGAACTGGATCGCCGAGTCCGGGAAGCGCTCGCCGGAAACCCGTCGCGCGGCCGTGTGTCGCTGGTGCGCTCGAACGGTACGCGGATGCTCACCGTTGCGACACTGCCGTTGGACGGCTCCGACGGCGTGCTCGTGATTGCGGCCGACGAGACGCGCCTACACGAACTCGAGCAGACCCGGCGAGAGTTTATTTCGAGCGTTTCTCACGAGTTGCGCACGCCGCTGTCGTCGATCAAGTTGATGATTGAAACGATTCTGGATACGGGCGGTGACGCGGAGGCAATCGACCTGTTTTTGCCACGCGTCAAAACCGAGGTCGATCGGATGGTGCAGTTGGTGGAAGACCTGCTCGAACTCACGCGCGCCGAGGCCGGTCGATTGCGGCTGCGGCGCGAACATGTCGACCTCGCGAGCGTCGCGACCAACATCCTGCGAACGTTCGAGGCGCGCGCCGAGCAGCTCGGCGTGCAGTTGCGCATTTCCGGTGCTCCGGCGCGAATCGACGGTGACCCCGATCGATTGGCGCAAGTGCTCGTCAACCTGATCGACAACTCACTGCGCCATACGCCGGCCGGCGGCTCCGTGACGATCGACATCGGCACGAGCGACGGCGGCGCGACGCTCGCAGTGCGCGATACGGGCGGCGGCATACCGTACAACGATCTGCCGCACATCTTCGAGCGGTTCTACGTCGTCGATCGCTCGCGGGCGCGTGACGTGACCGGAACGGGCCTCGGACTCTCGATCGTCAGAGGCATCGTCGAAGCGCATGGCGGCACCGTCTCCGCCGATTCGGAATTCGGGGCCGGCGCAACGTTCACGTGCGCCTTTCCCGCGTCGCGAGCGACGCCCGCGTCACGCTGACCGGGCGCCGCACAAGCCGGCTCCAGTCGAAGGCGAAGGTGTGCGGCTTGATCGTCGCGAGCAAAGGTCGCTCGATGAAGTACGTGACCGCAGTCGAGACGGCGAGCACGGCGCTCCAGCCTAGCGCGATGTACGCGAATTTCCAATGGTCGTCGTCGTGGGGATTTGGGGTCGCTGCGTGCGGAACGTCGTGCTTCCACAGCCAGATTAGAATCAACGTGTGCCACAGGTACACGTTGTACGACACGATCGACAGAAAGACGAGCACGGGGTTCGCGATGATCGCCCGCCAGAAGCGCATGGCGAAACACGAGGCGACCGCAAATGCACCCATGAGTCCCGCGAGTTCCGTGCGACCGAACAAGTCCCAGCGAGCGCGCCCATGCGGGGCATACTGCACCGCATCGCAGGTTTGAAGCAACGCGAAGATTACGGCGGCTAGCCCGAATGCGATGACGGTCGCTGCCGCGCGAGCGCGTTGTGGCGTCGGATAGCGGGCGAGCAGCCAGGTGACGGCATACGCGGCGAGCATGCCGCAGGCGAACACGTCGAGATATGCGGGCAGTTGCCGCATGATCACTTCGTCCTCGAGACAGCATCCGGCAAACCAGGAGCGGTAGAAGAGCGCTCCCCCAACCATCGCAGCCGCAGTCGGCAGCGGGGCGCGCCGAAACGTCCACGCCAGAAGAGGAAAGACGAGATAAAACTGAACCTCGATTGCGAGGCTCCAAAAAACGGAGTTGGCCTTTCCGAAGGCATCATCGTAAAAGTTTTGCACGAATGCGGCATGATTGACGAGCGCCGGCCAGAGTTCGCTTGGGCCACGCAGATATGCGAGCGCGAACGGCACGGTGACGAGCAGTGCGAGCGCGTACGACGGAACGATCTTCACCGCCCGGCGCCATGCAAACGTACGTAGCGGTTGCGTTGAGCTTCCAAGGACCGCGGCGCGAGCATCGGGGATGAAGAGACAGAATCCGCTGATCAGGAAGAACAGGTCGACCCCGAGATAACCGACGCGCGGAATGACGCTGACCGGAACGTCATGCCCGAAGGCTTTAAGGTACGGCGTGAACCACGAAAAAAGCCAGGTGTGGTAAGCGAGGACCCAAAGGATCGCGACGCCGCGCAAGCCGTCGAAAACCTCCGTGCCGCTTTGCTCGTGTTCGCGCACGCCGAGGTCTTCGCGCGCCGGGCGAGGGCGTCTTGCCGAGAACGTTAGCGCCTCGTCCCACGTTGACCGGGCGTGAAAAGCGCTTCGTGAGAGCCGTCGCTTCGAAGATTAAGAGCCTCTTAATCAATCGTTAAGCCGAGCATAGGCTGCGGCTGCGACCCTAGGAGCGAGTTCCATCAATCTTACTTAACGGGCATCCCAGGAGGTTCCCCATCATGTTCACGACCGCACGTTTGGCGGCCGTCTTTGCCGCCGCTGCGCTGCTCTTCCCCGCTGGCGCCTTCGCCGATACGAACATTTCCGCAGCAGGTTCAACGGCTCTGCAACCGCTCGTCACGGCTGCCGCCAGTGACTATCAGGCCAAGCATTCCGATACGAAAATCAGCGTGACCGGCGGCGGCTCGCGCACGGGTTTGGGGCTCGTTGCCTCCAAAGCCGTCGACCTCGGCGACTCCGACATTCTGGCGCAAAACCAGCCGAACTTGGTCGACCACCGCGTGGCCGTGATCGGCTTCGTCATCGTCACGAACCCGGAAGTCGGGGTCAAGAACCTCTCGAAGAAGCAAATCCAAGATATCTTCTCCGGTAAAGTGAAAAACTGGAAGGACGTCGGCGGCAAAGATGGGCAGGTCACGGTCATCAACCGGCCGGCAAGTTCAGGCACGCGCGCCGTCTTCATGAAGACACTGATGGACGGAACCGTCCTCGACCAGAACACCCTCACGGAGGACGCCACGGGAACGGTCGTTCAAAAGGTCAAGCAAACCGCTGGATCGGTCTCCTATGCCGCGTTTTCGGGCACGCATAATCAGGGCGGGATCAGCGAAGTTTCCATCGGCGGGGCAGCGCCGACCGACGCGAACGTTCAGAGCGGAAAGTATCCCTTTTGGTCGTACGAGCACGTCTACACCTACGGTCACCCGAGCAAAGAGATTTCCGACTTCATCGACTTTGTCAAGAATAGCAAGGAGCTCTTGCAGAGAACTGGTTACATCGCCGTCGGTGACATGAAGGTCACGGAAAACGACCGCTGATTTCAAGGCGGTCGTAGGTTAATGGACGGGCGGCTCGTACGATTCTGGTGACCCGAATCGTACGAGCGCCGCAAACGCGACGGGTTCGGTGAAACCGAAACCTCTAGGGAGAACGACACCGGGATGGTAGGCGTCCGCGCCAGCAGGGCTCATCGCGATGAACGAATCGCGCTCGCCATCTTGATGACGTGCAGCGCGATTTTCGTCGTCGCGATCGCTCTGATTCTGGGATTCCTTGCGATCAACGGAACCAAGCTGTTCTTCGTCGATCACGTCTCGCCGTTCACGTTTCTGTTCGGGGCGACGTGGGACGGGTTCAACGGCCGTTATGGAGCGCTGCCCTTCATCGTGGGGTCGCTTGTGGCGACCGGTTTCGCAATTCTCGTCGGGGGTCCGCTCGGCGTCGCGATCGGCGTCTTCTTTTCCGAACTGGCGCCCCCGCGCGTCGCATCGATCTTTAAGCCCGCGATCGAAGTTCTCGTCGGCATCCCGTCGATCGTCTATGGGTGGCTCGGCCTCACCCTGCTCGTACCGGCACTCGGCGCGCTCACGCATACCAACGGCGACGGATTGCTCGCGGCCGGCATCGTGCTTTCGATCATGATCCTGCCGACCGTCATTTCGCTCTCCGAAGACGCGTTACGCGTCGTCCCAAATGCCTTGCGCGAGGGTTCGGCCTCGCTCGGCGCGACGCGCTGGGAGACGATCTCTCGCGTTCTCGTCCCCGCTGCGAGCAGCGGCATCGCAGTCGCCGTCATCTTGGGGATTGCCCGCGCGATCGGTGAGACGCTCGCCATACAGCTGGTCTTGGGCAACGCGCCGGTCATACCGACCTCGCTCCTGTCTCCCGCATCGGCATTGACCTCGGAGATCATCATCGACATGGGCGACGCTCCCGACGGGTCGCCGTTTCGCCATGCGCTGTTCTCGATGGCCTTTTTGCTGTTGTTGATTGCCATGGCGCTGATCGTCTTGATTCGCCTCGCGCTACGAAAGCGAACGTGATGGCCGATGCCGTCGTAATGAATTCGGCTCGAACCAAGGAAAGTTTTTCGCGCAGCCGTGCGCGGGGCCGCCGCTTCGTCGACTCGCTTGCCACCGCTATGCTGTGGACGGCCGCAAGCGTCGTCGTCGGCTTGCTGCTGCTCTTCGTCGCCTATCTGTTTTATAAGGGCGCAAGCGTCGTCGACTGGCATTTTCTCACGGCCAATCCGGCGGCCGCGGAAGCGGGCGGCGGCATCGGCCCGTTCATTTACAACTCGTTTTACATTCTCGTGCTGACCTTGATTTTTACGATCCCGATCGCGGTCAGCGCCGGTATGTATCTGCAAGAGTATGCGAGCGCGGGGCGCTTCCGGCAGATCGTGCAATTCAGCGCGGAGTCGCTTGCGACCGTTCCCTCGATCGTCATGGGTCTCTTCGGATTGCTCGTCTTCGTCGAAGCGTTTCACTGGCATTTCACGGCACTCGGCGGCGCGCTGACGCTCACGCTGCTGAACCTACCGGCGATGATGCGCGTGACGCAAGAGTCGCTCGCCGGCGTTCCACAGACGTATCGCGAAGCGTCGATGGCGCTCGGGGGTACCAAGTGGCAGACCGTCGTACGCGCAATTCTGCCGAGCGCCATCGGGCCACTGACGACGGGCGTCGTGCTGATTGCCGGCCGGATCTTCGGCGAAACGGCGGCCCTTATTTTCACGGCCGGCGCATCGGTCTCGTACGGCCGAAGCGCCTACGATCCTAGCCCTTGGCACACGGCGGAAACGCTCTCCGTTGCATTGTATCAAACGCATCGTGAAGCGCTCGTTCCCGACGCGGATCGCATCGGCAACGGTGCGGCGCTGGTCTTGCTCGTGATGGTGTTGCTCTTCAACATCGTTGCACGCGTGGCGGGCCGGCGGCTATCGCTGCACCTCACCGGGAAGGCGTAGCATAGCGATCGTGGTAGAAACGAAACCCCGGCTCGACTATAAAATGAAGGTTGCCGATCTCGACGTCTTCTACGGCAACTTTCAAGCAATGAAACATGCCAATCTCGACGTGCCCGACCGTCGGGTGATGGCGCTGATCGGCCCCTCGGGCTGCGGAAAGTCCACCTTTCTGCGCGCGCTCAACCGGATGCACGATCTGACGGTCGGTGCCCGAGTAGAAGGCAGCGTCACGCTCGACGGGGTCGACATCTACGCCGCGGATATCGATCCCGTCACCGTGCGTCACCGCATCGGCATGGTGTTCCAGCGCCCGAACCCCTTCCCGAAGTCGATCTTCGAAAACGTCGTCTACGGTCCGAAAATCCACGGTGAACGAAACCGTAAACGGCTGCTCGAGTCTGCCGAGAAGAGTCTGCGCGCGGCCGCCCTCTGGGATGAGGTCAAGGATCGTCTGGGCCGTTCGGCGCTCGATCTTTCGGGCGGCCAACAGCAACGCTTGTGCATTGCGCGCGTGCTCGCCGTCGAACCCGAAGTGATTTTGATGGACGAGCCCGCGTCGGCGCTCGACCCGATCGCGACTTCGAAGATCGAAGATCTGATATCCGAGCTGAAAAAGCAGTACACGGTCATCATCGTTACGCACTCGATGCAGCAAGCGGCGCGCATCTCCGATTTCACGACGTTCTTTCTACTGGGCGATTTGGTCGAAGTAGGCACGACGTCCGAGATTTTCACGCGCCCGAAAGACAAACGCACCGAAGATTATATTACCGGCCGGTACGGTTAAAGCGCAAAAGACCTTAGGGGTTCGAGCTTCGGCGGCGAAGCGTTCGCGATAATGACACGAACCGCCCCTCGCGAGTCACGCACCGGTGAATCAGACATGCGCGCACTTCAAAAGGTCGCGCCGGAACCCGGTTTCGGGCTGACGACGGTTTCCGTCCCGGTGCTTGGACCTTCGGAGGTTCTCATCCGCGTGCGCAAAGCCGGCGTCTGCGGGACGGATCACCACATCTATGCTTGGGATCCGTGGGCGCAGCGCCGCGTTCATCCGCCGCTGATCGTCGGTCATGAATTCATGGGTACGGTCGCAGCGTTCGGCACGGCGGTGCGCGGCTTCGCGGTCGGCGAACGGGTGTCGGCAGAAGGGCACATTTCCTGCGGCGTTTGCCGGCAGTGCCGCACGGGCGAAGCGCACATCTGCACGAACGTCAAAATTATCGGGGTCGATACCGACGGCGCGTTTGCCGACTACATCGCGATGCCGGCCGGCAACGTATGGCGTCTCGATCCCGCGATACCCGATGAATTCGCCGCCATTTTCGATCCGCTCGGCAACGCCGTGCACACCGTCATGGCGGCCGGCGTGAGTACGAAGACCGTCGTCATCACGGGCGTCGGTTCCATCGGGCTGATGGCGATTCCGGTGGCGCGCGCAGCCGGCGCGGCAACCGTCTTTGCAATCGACGTTAACCCGCAGAAGCTGGCGCTGGCGGAGCGCGTCGGGGCCGACGCCGTATTCGATGCGCGAGATCCCAATCTGCTCGATGAAATTGCGCGGCGCACCGGCGGCGACGGTGCGGATGTTTTGCTCGAAATGTCGGGCAGCGGTTCGGCAATCGACGCCGGCCTGCACATGCTGCGTAACGGCGGTCGAGCCGCACTGCTCGGGATTCCGCCCGACGACGTTGCGATCAATCTGGCCGAGCGCATCATCTTCAAAGGCCTGACGGTCCTCGGCATCAACGGCCGAAAGATGTTCGAGACGTGGTATCAAACCGAGGCGCTCGTGCGCAGCGGTCGAGTCGATTTGCGTCCGATCATCACGCACGAGCTGCCGCTGAAAGCATATGGCGAAGCGTTCGAGTTGATGGAAAGCGGCGCGGCGGCCAAGATCGTGCTCGACGTAGGCCCACCGTGATGATGACGCGCGGCCGTGCTTGAGCGGTCGTGGACCGGGCAAAAGCGACATATGGCTTTACCATCATACAAAGCGGTGCAAAGCGCACTGCGCGAAGCGCAACGGTCCGACAACGGAGGCCTTGGGTTCCATATGTGGCGACCGTCGTAGACCGCACCGGCATGGTCGGCGCGGTCGCCTTTTCGGGTGAGGAGGCGGGAGATCAATGGCCGGGTAGCTGCATCATCTCGGCGCAGAAAGCAAACACGGCCAACGGCTTGAGTTTGGACTCGTTCGCGCTCTCGACTGCCAATCTGTACGCCGCGGCGCAGCCCGGCGGTAGCCTCTACGGGATCGACGTCTCGAATCCGGTAAACGCGGAGGTCGTCTATGGTGGACATCCGCGCGATAATGGGACCGAGCGCGATCACATGGTCGGACGCGCGCCGGGCGGTGTAAACGTCTTTGGCGGAGGGCTTCCGCTGTATGCGGCCGACGGCAAGATCGTCGGAGGGCTGGGTTGTTCGGGCGATTACTCGTGCGGCGACCACAACATCGCGTGGAAGGTTCGGTACGCACTCGAACTCGACTACGTTCCGGGCGGCGTCGACCCCGTCGTGGTCCCCGGCAAACCGAAGGACGACAACATCATTTTCGACATCGATGAAAGCACGGGAAAGAGCGCAAGCGGCTGGGGACATCCCGCATGTCCGGGCCGCACCAAAGACGTCGGCCTTGCGCTTCAGAAGTCGTATCCGGTCCCGGCGGGTGCGAAATGATCGGCCGTTCGTTACTCGCCGGAGCCGCCGGCATCGTCGTGCTCGACGGCTTTACATATTTTGATGAGCTCGTGCGTGCGCGGCCGCCTAGTGAATTGCCGATGACCGTCGTCCAGAAGCTGGCGCAAAACCTCTGCATTTCCGCACTCGCGAGCGACGAGGGGGAGGCGCCGAAGAATCGGCGCAGCGGCGCGGGTCCGTTGTCCGGATACGCCGTCGGCCTCGGTGCCGCCGTCGTCCACGGAATGATTCGGCCGGCAACGCGCTGGTTGCCGTGGCAGATAGCCGGGATACTGCTAGGCGGCGCGACGCTGGTTGTGAGCGAGGGTACGGCGACCGCACTGGGCGCTACCGATTGGGGAACGTGGACCCCCGCTGAGTGGCTTTCCGACATCATTCCGCGGACGTTGTACGGTTTAACCGTCGCCTATGCGTGCGATCGTCTTATGGAAGACGCTTAAACTCGTCCTAACCCGTGAAAAGGGAGAGGGCGTGTGTGTCAATGCACGCCCTCTCCCTCATTTGGTCGTATCGTTAGCCGCCGAACGCCGCTCGCAAGGCGGCATTCGCTTGCGCCATGGCGGCGCGCGCTTTGTCGACGACTGCACCCATGCCGAAGAACTCGTGCGTGACGCCGGAGTACACCGTCCGCGTAACCGGAACGCCCGAGGCCTTCAACTTCGCGGCATAGTTAGCGCCGTCGTCGCGCAAGGGATCGATGTCGGCATTGATGATGGTCGCCGGCGGAAGGCGGTGCAAGTCGGCCCGCAGCGGTGACGCCAGAATGTTGCCGATATCGCTCGAGTTGTTGAGGTAGTACCCGCGGAAGTAGAACAAGGCTGCTTTGTTAAGGGGTATGGTCGTGATGTTTTGCTCGACCGAGTCCGTGTCGAAGGTCTGATTGACGTCCGGATACACGAGCAACTGATGGATGGGCATTTGCACGCCGTGATTGCGCGCGAGAATCGCAACGACGGCTGCGAGATTTCCACCGGCGCTTTCACCGGCAATCGCGACGCGCTTCGGGTCGCCGCCGAATGAGGCGGCGTTTGCGACGACGTAGCGATAAGCCGCGAACGCGTCATCGACGGCTGCGGGGAAACGATGCTCGGGCGCCTGACGATACGCGACCGAGACCACGATGGCGCCCGCTCCGTTGGTGAGCCCGCGCGCCGAAGCGTCGTACGTGTCGAGGTTTGCAATCACGAAACGGCCGCCGTGGAAGTAGACGATGACCGGGAACGGCCCGCTGCCGGCGGGCGTATAGATACGGAGTAACAACTGACCGCCCGGACCGGCGATCACTTTGTTCTGCTCCATGCCGACCGGTTGCACGCACGGCTTGCGTTCTGCCGTGATGCGGCAGCGACCGCATCGACGTTGATCGACGGCAGCTCGCGCGCGACTTCGAAATTCACGGACGTGAGCGGTGGCGCATTGAAAGCAAGAAACGCCTCCAAGACGCGTTTCATATCGGGGTCCGCGCGTTGGTCGGGCGCCGGCAACGGCATCATTGCCGGCATTGCCGACGCCGCCTTTGAGGTCTGCGCTGCCAATCCAAGCACGCCCGCTGCGGCGGACGCCGACAGAAGAAAACGCTTGCGGTCGAGTTCCGAAACAGTCACGAATGTCGCCTCTCTAAAGTAAGGTACGGTGCGTCTCGTTACCCGAATAAAGAACGACGCGCTGGTGCACGGCCGCCGGGCAAGAGAAGCGGCATCGATGGCGAGGCGGCGGCTTTCCCGCCGCGAATGACGCGGCATGAACGCAGCTTTCGAAGCGAAATTGCAAGGCGACCTCGACACGCTCAAGCGGGCGGGGACATACAAGCACCTCCGCCACCTCACGACGCCGATGGCCGCGCACGCGCGCATGGAAGAAGCGGGCGACGTGATCGTGCTCTCCAGCAATAACTACCTCGGACTCGCGGACGATCCCGAAGTCGTCGCTGCCGGCAAAGCGGCCCTGGATCGTTACGGTGCGGGCACCGCGTCGGTACGCTTCATCTGCGGGACCTTCGACCTTCACCGTCAACTCGAAGCAAAGATCGCTGCCTTCTTCGGATTCGAGGCCGCGCTCAGTTACGTTTCCTGCTGGACCGCGAACGAAGGATTATTACCGACGATTGGTCTGGCCGGCAACACCTTGATTTCCGACGAACTCAACCACGCCTCGATCATCGACGGCTGCCGCTTGGCGGCCGCGAAACGCGTCCGTTACAAACACGCCGACATGGCCGACCTCGAAGCAAAACTGCGCGAGGCCGAGGGCACGCCGATCGTTGTGACCGACGGTGTTTTCTCGATGGAAGGCAGCCTCGCAAATCTGCCCGAGATCGTCGCGCTGGCGCAGCGTTACGGTGCCGTTACGGTCGTGGACGACAGTCACGGCACGGGCGTGATGGGTCGCACGGGCCGCGGAGTTATCGAATATTACGGTCTTGAAGGAAAAGTCGACATCTTGACCGGCACGCTTGGCAAGGCATTGGGTGGCGCCGCGGGCGGTTTCGTCGCAGGTTCGCATGCGTTAGTCGACACGCTCATCCAGCGTTCGCGCACGCAGCTTTTTTCAAATGCGCTGCCGGCGACGGTGGCCGCGAGCGCGCTCAAGGCGATCGAGATCCTCGAAGAACGGCCCGAACTCGTCGCAAAGCAGCACGACAACGTCGCGTATTTTCGCGCGGGACTGACGCGCCTCGGTTTCAAACCGCTGGCCGGTCCGAGTGCGATCGTACCGATCATCGTCGGCGAGACGGCATTCGCCATCGCGATGAGCGACAAACTCTTGAGGGAAGGCGTCTTCGTAACGGGCTTCGGCTTCCCGGTCGTACCCGAAGGCGCCGCGCGGATCCGCGTTCAGCTGTCGAGTGCGCTCGATCGCAACGATCTCGATGCGGCACTGGCCGCTTTCGAACGCGTCGGCCGTGAACTCGGCGTAATCCCCGCTTCCGTCATCGCCTGAGCGATGGGCACGTGTCAAAGAGAGAGAGGGTTGGTTGCGGGGGCGAGATTTGAACTCGCGACCTTCGGGTTATGAGCCCGACGAGCTACCGGACTGCTCCACCCCGCGACGGCGAGTCTAACTATACGGGGACCTAACGAGGCTGTCAACGAGGACCGGCCTGCTGACGGAGGCAACCGCGACTGGAATGCACGACCCGTTGATTGAGCGTGTACCGAAGGTGCAGTTGCACTGCCACCTCGAGGGAACGGTGCGCGCCGCGACCTTTCGAGACCTTGCGACGCAACATGGACTGCTCAGCCCGCGAGCGACCGGGCCAAGCGAAGAAACCTTCGCATTTGCCACCTTTCGCGAGTTTTTGCTGACGTTCGCAGAGGTTTGCAAGGCGCTGCAGCGGCCCGAAGACTATGCGCGAGTTGCGCGCGAGTATGCCGCCGATGCGGTTGAACAAAACGTGCGATATGCGGAGATTTTCATCTCCCCCTCGGTGTGGACGTTCTTTCATTCCGATCTCGACGTGGGCGCGTGTGTCGCCGCGATGCGCGAAGCGCTCGACGCGCAAGAACGCAGCAGTGGATTGGCCGTTCGCTTCATCTGCGATCTGACGCGAAATTTTGGAACCGAACGGGCCTTCGAGACGGCGCGCACGGCCGTTGAGCTCGCAGAAGCCGGCCTGGGGGTGATCGGCATTGGGCTCGGCGGCGACGAAATGAATTTCCCGGCATCGCTCTTCGTCGAACCGTTCGCGTTCGGGCGCGCGTCGGGCTTACACGCCGTCGCTCATGCCGGAGAAGCCGCCGGCGCCGGGAGCGTTCGCGACGCCGTCGAGTTGCTCGGGGCGCAACGCATCGGCCATGGGATACGCGCGCTCGAAGATGATGCGGTCGTCGACTTGCTCGGCAAACGTGGTATTACCCTCGAGTGCGCGCCGACTTCGAACGTCCGCACGGGCGCCGTTGCGCCCGGCGCCGAGCATCCCCTGGTATTGCTCGACGAACGTGGCGTGATCGTGACGATCGATGCTGATGATCCGGCGCTCTTTGGGACGTCGCTTGAATGCGAGCTACAGCAGGTCGCAGACATGGTCGGCATGCACGATGTCGTGCGCTTCCTACGCAATGCCGTCGACGGCAGCTTCGCCGATCCGAGCCGCAAAGCGACGCTTCACGCCGAGCTTGATGCTGCCCTGGAATCGTGACGCCGATGCCGAAGCTACCCGCTCATGGCCGGGCACACCCACTTCGAGGAGTCGACCGAAGAATATCTCGAGGCGATTTATCGTCTCGAGAAGGAAGGCCCCGGCGTCACGACGTCCGCGCTCGCTTCGGAACTCGGGGTCGCGGCCGCGTCGGTTTCCGGCATGCTCAAAAGGTTAGCCGCCGACGGATATATCGAGCACCGCGCACGCGGGGAAGCGAAGCTGACGCGCAAGGGTTTGGCCGTCGGCGTGCGGGTGGTGCGCCGCAATCGTCTCGCCGAGTGCTTTCTAACGCAGATGCTCGGCATGGGATGGGACGAAGTGCATGCGGAGGCGTGCCGGCTTGAACACGCCATCTCGAGCAAGGTGGAAGAGCGCCTCGTGGCGGTGCTCGGCAACCCGCAGACCTGCCCGCACGGCCATCCGATTCCACCGAGCGATTTGAGCGATCCCGAACGACCCGGCGTGCCGCTCGCCCAGCTTGCCGCAGGCGACGGCGCGACCGTGCACGGCGTCACCGAAGGCCTCTCCGAGATGCTCCGCTATCTCGCGGAGATCGGGCTTCGTCCCGGTGCGCCGGTTAAGGTGCTGGAAAAGGCGCCGCTCGGTGGTCCGATTACGCTCGGCATCGACGGCGCGAGCCGCGCGATTTCGCTCGAACTCGCGCGGCTCGTAACCGTTGTTCCGGGCGTGCCCGCGGCGCGCGGCTGATATCGCGCTTCAGCGTCGATCGTCGAACTGCTAAATGCTGCCTTCTACGCTGGTATGCTCGCTCGATGCCGCGCATCACAGCGATCCGCGAACGCTCGCGACGCTGTGTCCGCACGACGGCGCACCGCTCTTGGTTCGATACGCAGCGACGGAGTTGTTGCGTGAAAGCATCGCGCGCAGGCCAGCGACGATGTGGCGCTATCGGGAACTCTTGCCCGTTGCTGTCGACGAAGAGCCGGTGACACTTGGTGAGGGCGCGACTCCGCTGTTGCGCGCGTCGAAATTGGAAGGCGAACTCGGGGTGGATGTTCCGCTCTTCATCAAGGACGAGTCACAAAATCCGACGGCGTCGTTCAAGGCGCGGGGCATGTCGGCTGCGGTAACGTGCGCCAAACGCCTCGGCGCGCAAGCGCTCGTCGCGCCGAGCGCCGGAAACGCGGGCGCCGCACTCGCGGCCTACGGTGCGCGCGCCGCTCTGCCCGTCACCGTGTTTCTGCCCTGCGACACGCCGGAACTGCTGATCGACGCATGTCGAACGTACGGCGCGCGGGTTGAACTCGTCGACGGATTGATCGATGAAGCGGGGCGGCGTGCGGTCGAGCATGCACGTGAAACCGGTGCGTTCAACGTCGCAACCCTGCGCGAGCCGTATCGCATCGAAGGAAAGAAGACGATGGGCTACGAGCTCGTCGAAACCCTCGGCGACGTTCCGGCGGCGGTCGTCTATCCGACGGGCGGCGGTACGGGCCTCATCGGAATGTGGAAAGCGTTCGATGAACTACAAGCGGCCGGTTGGATCGGTGGCGAGCGGCCCAAGATGATTGCCGTGCAGGCGCACGGCTGTGCGCCGCTCGTGCGTGCTTTCGAAGCGGGCGCCGAGCGCGCGCAGCGCTGGGATGACGCCCATACCGCTGCGTGGGGTTTACGCGTTCCCGCGACGCTCGGCGACCGCATGATTTTGCAGGCGCTTCGCGCATCGGATGGTACGGCGCTCGCCGTCGACGAACGGGCAATGCGCGCCGGCATGCGTGCGCTGCGTTCGCGTGAAGGCATCGACGCTGGCGAAGAAGGTGGCGCGGCGCTCGCGGCGCTACGGCTGCTCATCGCGCGCGGCGAACGCTTCAGCGGACCGATCGTCCTTTTCAACACCGGCAGCGCTCTCACGTACGGAGCGCGCGCGGCATGAGCGCACGCCGCCTGAGCGCGACCAACGTTCTGATCGCAATGAACGTGGTCGTTTACTTGTGGGAAGTGGTTTCGGGCACGAACTTCAACAGCAATTACAGCTTGCTCGCTCACGGTGCGCTCTATGCGCCGCTCGTGCGCCAAGGGCAATGGTGGCGCATCTTTTCGGGCGCGTTCGAACATGCCGGCCTTTGGCACATCGCGCTCAATATGTTTGCGCTCTATCAATTGGGAACGTTCGTCGAAGCCGTGCTCGGAAGCCGGCGCATGCTTGCCGTTTACGTGATTTCCCTCATCGGCGGGGGTCTCGCGGTCGTCGCTTTTTCGGCGAACGACGTCACGGTCGGCGCCAGCGGCGCGATCTTCGGGCTCTTCGGCGCGTTGCTCGCAATCGGCGTGCGCCTCGGAAAGCGCGGACGCGGCTTGATCATGCAAACGCTGCCGATCCTCGTGATCAATCTCGTCTTCACGTTTGCCGTCCCGTTCATCTCGAAGTCGGGACATTTAGGCGGCTTAGTGGCCGGCTTTTGCGCAGGGCTCGTCCTCTTCATGCTGCGAGTTCCGGTATCGAGTCCGCTCGTACCGGTCGTCGATACGGTCACGGGTGAAAGCGCAGAGGCTGAACTGTTGCCGCCTGAAGACCGGCGTTGAGCGCCCTGCCGCTCGCCTCCCTTGAAAGCATTTTTGCCGCCGGCGGACCGGTCGCGCGTGCGTTGCCCGGTTTCGAAGCGCGCGCCGGCCAAGTGCAGATGTCGAAGTTGATCGAACGGGGCTTTCTCGAAAGTGCGCACACGATCGTCGAAGCGGGGACGGGCGTGGGCAAATCGCTTGCGTATCTGGTTCCGGCCCTGCGCAGCGGTAAGAAGGTCGTCATATCGACGGCGACGATCGCGTTGCAAGAACAACTCGTCAAGAAAGATATCCCGCTTGTGGTCGGGTCGCTCGGCGTTCCGGCTCGGATCGAGTTGCTCAAAGGCCGCGGTCATTATCTCTGCCGCGCGAAGCTCGACCGTTTGCGCACGGAGCGTCTGGTCGCGCAGAGCGGAACGATGGAAGAAATGTGGGAGTGGGCCGATCGCACCGAGAGCGGCGACCGCAGCGAGCTGCCCTTCGCGCCGCCGCCGCTCGAATGGGAAGCGCTCGACGCCGATGCCGACGACTGCGTCGGCGAATTCTGCGAGCGCTATCGCGACTGTTGGTTTTTCGCACGGCGCGACGCGGCCAAATACGCCGATATCGTGGTCGTCAACCATGCGCTGTTCTTCCTCGACCTCGCGCTTGGCGGAACGCTCCTACCGGCTTATGACTACGCGATTCTCGACGAAGCGCACCAGTGTGAGCGCTGGGCCTCAGCCGCGCTCACCGCGACGCTTTCGAGCGCAAGCGTCAACCGTTTGATGCGCCGCCTGCATCGCAACTACGCCTTACCGGCGGAGTACGATGCCGAAATCGACCATGCCATGCGTGGTCTTGCCGCGACGCTGGCCCGCGTCCCCGGCGAACGCTATCCGCTCGCTGCCAATGAGGGCGCGCAGGGGGCCCTGGCGGCGTTGCAGCAGTCGTTCTATCGACTCGAGAATTGGCTCTATGCGAATTGGCAGGCCGCGCTCAAACGGCCGCCGGACAACGTCGCCGAGTCCGAACGGCGGAGGGAGAACGCGCTGCGCGGTGTGCTCGCGCACATCACGACGATCGACCGAACGGCGCTGCCCAAGGAAGAAGCGATCAATTGGGTCGAGCGCAGCGAGCGCGACGGCCGTTACGAGGTCAACAGCGCCCCTTTCGACGTAGCCGATTATCTGCGAACGACGCTGTTTGCGCGGACGGAAAGCGTGGTGCTTACGAGTGCGACGATCGCCACCGCCGGCTCGTTCGCCTTCCTGCGCCGCTCGCTCGGCGTCGACGAGGCCCAAGAGTACGTCGCACCGTCACCGTTCGATTATCGTACGCAAGCTCGGCTCTTCGTCGCGCCCGGCGACTGCAATCCCAAGGAGCCCCACTTCGCGCGCCGCGTGGCACCGCTCATCGAAGAAATCCTCGACGTGACGAGCGGCCGCGCGTTCGTGCTGTTCACCTCCTACGCGCGCCTGCACGAGGTGTATGCGCTCGTGCGCGAGCGGATTGCGTTTCCTCTGAAGCTCCAAGGCGAGCTTCCACGCGCGCATTTGCTTGACTGGTTCCGCGCGACGGAGAATGCCGTGCTCTTTGCGACCAGCACGTTCTGGGAAGGCATCGATGTCGTCGGCGATCGGCTGTCGTGCGTGATCATCGACCGGCTCCCGTTTCCATCGCCGGCCGACCCGCTCGTCGCCGCTCGGCTTGCGGCCATCGAGTCATCGGGCGGCCGGAGTTTCGAAGAATATATGATCCCGTGGGCGATCGTGCGCCTCAAACAAGGCTTCGGACGACTGATCCGCACGAAAACCGATCGCGGCCTTGTCGTCCTGCTCGACGGCCGCGCCGTCGCAATGCGCTACGGAGAGTCCATCATCGCGGCGTTGCCGCCCGCAAGGCGCGTCGCCGACCTCGCCGATGTGCGCGCGTTCTTTTCACCGGATAGTGGCTCGCGGTTCTAGCGCACTTCAGAGTTAGCAGACGGAACGTGATTCGACGACGTGGTAACTCCGTTACTCGCCCCTCGCTGCTTCCTGTTTTGCGCGTTCCTGCAGCTCCGTTACGACGCTCGAATCGGCGAGGGTTGTGGTGTCGCCGAGCATGCGGCCCTCGGCGATGTCGCGCAGGAGGCGGCGCATGATCTTTCCGCTCCGCGTCTTCGGAAGTTCTTGCGTAAACGTTAAGTACTTGGGCGTCGTGAATTTGCCGAGTTTACCGGCGACGTGCGCGCGTAACTCATCGGCGAGTTGCGGTGAACCCGCATCCGTGCCGCGCAATGAGACGAACGCGCAGATAGCTTGCCCCGTCACCGCGTCGGTTTTCCCGACTACGGCGGCTTCCGCAACGGCAGCATGATCGACGAAAGCGCTTTCGACTTCGGCCGTCGAGATGCGGTGGCCGCTGACGTTCATCACGTCGTCGATGCGGCCCATGAACCAGTAGTCGCCGTCCTCGTCGCGGCTGCAACCATCGCCTGCGAGGTACATGTGTGGGAACTTCGACCAGTAGGTTTCTTTGTAGCGTTCGGGATCACCGTAGATGCCGCGCAACATCGACGGCCACGGACGGCGCAGAACGGCGTAACCGCCGCCGCCGAGCGGAACGCTATGGCCCTGTTCGTCGACGACATCGGCTTGCACGCCGGGAAAAGGCTTTGTCGCGCTGCCCGGTTTGAGGGTCGTGATGCCGGGCAGCGGCGCTATCATGATCGCCCCCGTTTCCGTCTGCCACCATGTGTCGACCACGGGGCACCTGCCGCCGCCGACGTTCTCGTGGTACCACATCCATGCTTCGGGATTGATCGGCTCACCCACGCTGCCGAGGACGCGCAACGATGAGAGGTCGTGTTTGCGAACGTAGTCGACGCCCCACTTCATGAAGGTTCGGATTGCAGTAGGCGCGGTGTAAAGAATCGTGGCCTTGTATCGCTCGACGATCTCCCAGAGCCGGTCCCGTTCGGGGAAGTCCGGCGTGCCTTCGTAAAGGATGCTCGTCGCGCCGTTGCAGAGCGGTCCGTACACGATATACGAGTGTCCCGTCACCCAACCGATGTCCGCGGCGCACCAGTACACATCGTTCTCCTTGAGATCGAAGACGAGGTCGTGCGTCGCGGTCACGCCGGTCAGATAGCCGGCGGTCGTGTGCATGATGCCTTTGGGCTTTGCGGTCGTGCCACTCGTGTAGAGCAAATACAACAGATCTTCGGAGTCCATCGCCTCGGGTTCGCACGTCGTCGCCTGATCGGCAACGATATCGTCCCACCATAGATCACGACCGGCTTGCATCGCGACGGGCTCGCCGACTCTTCGCGCGACGATGCAGTGTCGGATCGACGGCGTCTGCAGCAGCGCCGCATCGACCGTCGCTTTGAGCGGCACGTGCTTCCCTCGCCGCCAGCCTTGGTCTGCCGTGACGATCGCGACGCACTCGGCATCGTTGACGCGATCGACAATCGAGTCGGCCGAGAAACCGCCGAAGATGGCCGAGTGAGCCGCGCCGATGCGCGCGCACGCGAGCATTGCAATCGGAAGTTCGGGAATCATCGGCATATACAGCGCGACGCGATCGCCGCGCTTGATGCCAAGGCGACGTAAACCGTTGGCGAAGCGGCAGACATCGCTTAAGAGTTCCGCATACGTGATCGCGCGTCGGTCGCCGGGCTCGCCTTCGTAGTGGTACGCGACGCGCGCGCCTCGTCCGGCGCGAACGTGCCGATCGAGCGCATTGACCGACGCGTTGAGTTTCCCGCCAACGAACCATCGCGCGAACGGCTCGTTCCAGTCCAGCACGCGCTCGTAGGGCTGCGACCATTCCAGCTTGTCGGCCCACGACTTCCAAAACGCTAGGTAGTCGCGTTCGGCTTCTGCATAGATACCGGCTTGCCCGTTGGCAGCAGCCGCGAACTGCGGAGACGGTTCGAAGCGACGCTGCTCGCGCAGAAGCGCCTCAATGGTTTCATGGGGGACCGGCATCTGTGCTCATGCGCGTCCCTTGGTGCGGCGTTAGCCGCCCCCCTCCCGTTGCGATAAAGCTGCCGTCGCAGTTAGGCAGGGCGCCACCCGGAGACGGCTTCGTCTCCCATCCGGATTTTATTGCATTCACTTCTGTGTGCAGGAGCGTACCTCAATTCCTTTAGGCATGCGAAGATTTACCTGCATGACAGCTTCGGTCGCATATTCAGATCGGTGCATGTTGTGGCCAGGCATGTGAAAAGCCGCGTACAGAGCTCGATCGACATAGGGTACTAGACTTACGTACGGGTTACCACGCTCATCGAGGTATAACCACCCGACTAGCTTGCCCGTGTTGGATTCGACCAACTTACTTGCGACTTCGGCGCTGTTCGGGGTGTCGAATGTTTTGAGGTCTACCGGCATCGTCATGGATATTTTTATAGGCTTGCTCTGGGAAAGGCTGACGGTCTCTTGATATAAGATTGGCGACGGTGCCGACGGGCAAAAATGTGCATCATACCGCCCGAGGCCGAGTAGGGTCGCTAACGTCATCATCATCATCATGATTTTCCCTCACCGACTGGCTCTTCTTAGTCTTAGTATTTGCTGAGAGACACGTCCATGCATACATCGAATGCATTGCATTCAGGACTGATCCTCGTCGCCCGGCCGCTACCCGCCGGCCATCGCTCCCACGACGAGAAACGGTTCGGCTTCCGACGTGACCGCGTCGGGTAGCGGGGCATCGGCGAGTTCGTGGGACAGATCGCGCTCGCAGGCGAAAAACCTTACGAACGGTCGGCGCTGTTGCGTGACGGCGTCACGCATGGTGCCGCGGAGCATCGGGTAGCGAATTTCGAGGGCGTCGAGAACTGATCGTTGCGTTGCGTGGCCCGCGACGTCGATCTTCACCTCACCATCGACGTGCGCGAGAGTCCGCAGATGCGCCGGCAGTACGACTCGGATCATGCCAGCGTCTGCACCTCAACCGATAGAACCGCCGGAAGGTCGCGGACGATCGGAGCCCAGTTGTCGCCGGCATCGGCCGACACGTACACTTGTCCGCCGGTCGTGCCGAAATATACGCCGCACGAATCGAGCGAATCGACGGCCATTGCATCCCGCAGCACGTTGACATAGCAGTCGCGCTGCGGCAAACCGCTCGTGAGCGCCTCCCATTCATGACCGCCCGTGCGGCTGCGGTACACGCGCAGTTTTCCGTCGGGCGGGAAGTGTTCGGAATCACTCTTGATGGGAACGACGTAGATCGTCTCGGGCTCGTGTGCGTGAACGTCGATCGGGAATCCAAAGTCCGTGGGCAAGTTGCCGCTCACTTCTTGCCACGACTCACCGGCATCGTCGCTGCGCATAACGTCCCAATGCTTCTGCATGAAGAGCACATCCGGACGCGCTCGATGCATCGCGATGCGGTGCACACAGTGCCCCACCTCGGCGTTCGGGTCAGGGATACCGTCCGACTTCAGGCCTCGGTTAATCGCCCGCCACGTCGTGCCGCCGTCATCGCTCCGAAACGCGCCCGCAGCCGAGATGGCGACGAATATCCGGCCGGGATCGCTTGGGTCCTGAAGAATCGTATGCAGGCACATGCCGCCAGCGCCGGGTTGCCACGCGGGTCCCGATCCATGGCCGCGCAGTCCCGATAACTCGTGCCACGTTCGGGCGCCGTCGGTCGAGCGAAACAACGCAGCGTCTTCAACGCCGGCATAGACCGTGTCGGGGTCGGTAAGGGAAGGTTCCAGATGCCAAACGCGTGCGAACTCCCATGGGTGCGGCGTGCCGTCGTACCACTGGTGCGTGCCGGGAACGCCGTCGTACAGGAACTGGTTTCCGACCGGCTCCCAGGTCTTGCCGCCGTCGTCGGAGCGCTGGATCAGTTGCCCGAACCAGCTGCTGCTCTGCGAAGCATACAGCCGATCCGGCTGGGCGGGTGATGCCTTCAGATGGTAGATCTCCCAGCCCGCAAAGTGCGGTCCGGCAACGTTCCACCGGTCGCGTTTTCCATCTGATGTCAGCAGAAAGGCGCCCTTGCGCGTGCCCACCAGAACCCGTACTTCGCTCATGCTTCGCTCCTCCTCGTGCGCTTCGCGCTAGACCTTCGCGATGAATTGATTGATGATAAGCTCGCCTGCTCGACGCCTGCTGATCGGCAGGAGCAAGATCCGCTCGCGCGGTCGAAGTACGGTCGATGAACTCCTCGGGTCTGCCCGCCCAAGCGCTCGCGACGGTCGCACGAATCGAAGCGATGCTGGCGGAGGCGCGTCGCGTCGGCGAGCGCAGCAGTGGTGCGGACGAGGCGGCCTTCGCGTTAAAGGAAACCGAGCGCCGGTATCTTCCCGATACGCTGGCAGCGTATCTCGACATTCCGGCCAGTCAGCGCGATGCCGCTGCGACGGAAATGGTCAGCGGGCAACTGACGTTGCTCGAGCGGGCGACGGCACAACGGCTGGCCGTTTTGACGGAGGCGAGCCGTACGAGCCTGGCCGCGAACGGCGCATTTCTGAGCGAGCGGTTCGGCCCGGCGGACTCGCTACCCGACGCGCCTACCGACGTCGCCGTGCAGCCCGGCGAAGCGCCGCCGCCGCGTGCGCTCGTTGCGCGTCTCTTCTCGCAGCTCGACGCGGCCGCCGCTGCGGATTCGGCCCAGCTGATCAATCTCGCGGCGGAGCGCTTCTCAGCTCTCTTGCCGGCGCTGACGCGCGTACAGCGCGGGCTTTTCGGCGGTCCTCCGCGTTCGGTCACGATCGATGTTCCGCGGGGCGATCACGTGCTGCGCTACGCGATCGAGGGGACGCGCTCGGCGATCGTACCCTCGTGCACGAAAGTCGTGCGCGGCATCGCGCTGCGCACGCAGCAATGCGACGTCGGCGAATGGCTGCGCGGACTTTTCGACGACGTCGGCGCATACGTTGAACGCGACCGCGCGGCGCGCGAGCAACTCACTTCATTCTTCTCGAGGTAATGACGAACGATGGGCTTTTTCGGCGGTAACCGCGGCAATACGGCGGCCCAGAGCGCGGTGCAAACCACAAGCGGCGGCGTCCCGGTCGATGCGATCTCGCGGCTGCGGCGGATGCGCGGCGAAGGCGGGAAGCCCCTCTTCACGAGCGACCTTTCCGTTTCCGAGTTCGTCCTGCTCCGAGAACTCGGCATGGAGCCGCTGGGTCTCGTGCTCGGAAGCTCGATCTTCCACGTCGGCATCCAATATGCCAACTACTATGCAAACTCCGAACTCGGCGTGCTGACCCAGGCGATGTACCAAGCGCGTGAGCTTGCCATGTCACGCATGGAAGAAGAAGCCTCGACCTTGGGCGCCGACGGCATCGTCGGCGTGCGGCTCGAGGTCGGCGGCTATGCTTGGGCCGCTAACGCCCTCGAGTTCACGGCGATCGGAACGGCGGTCGGCGCGCCGCAAGGCAGCGATTACCGCACGGCACACGGCAAGCCGTTCACGAGCGACCTTTCCGTGCAAGACTTCTACAAGCTGCATGAAGCGGGTTACATTCCTGCAGAATTGGTTTTGGGGACCTGCGTCTACCACATCGCGCACCAGGGTTTCATGCAGAGCATGCGCACCATCGGTAACAACATCGAATTGCCCAATTACACCGAGGCGATCTACGACGCGCGGGAACTCGCGATGTCGCGCATGCAGGCGGAAGCCGAATCGCACGGCGCCGAAGGCGTCGTCGGCATGCAGATCGTCGAGAAAAACCACATCTGGCAGCCCCACATCATCGAGTTCCTCGCAATCGGCACCTCGATCGTCAAGCGCGCCGAGTCCAAGGGCGTTAAACCCCAATTCCAAATCGGGCTCAACGATTAAGATGGATTCCGCTTCGCCGACGGTGCAGGTCGGCCAAAGCCCGATAGGAGTCTAAGGTGGGCGATTTCGGCGATATCCTGGGCAGCATCTTCGGCGGCGGTGGCGGCGGCGATGCTGCCGAAGGCGTCACCGACATGGTTGCCGGACTCTTCGGCGCGTCGGGCGGCGAGCAAGGCGGCGAGAGCGAGCTTATCGTGTACGAACGCTACCTGTGCGGCGGCCCGAAGGCGCTCGGCATCAACGACCGGTAACCGGAGAACATATTTGTGACCGACGACATCCAACTCACGCCGCCCGAGGCGCCGCTGGTCGCGCCCGAACCCGTAAAACCGATCGCCCCCGCGGCGGCGGTCGGCAAAGTTCCGGTAACGGCGGAACAGAAGTCGGCGCTCGAAAAACAAGTCGACGAGGTCGCGCGCACGCTCGTCTCGCTGCCCGTGGACGGCCCCGAATTCAAGCACGCCGTTACGGCGATCAGCGCGATGGCGAGCAAAGAGATCGTTGCTTCCGCCAACGTGGCGAACTCACTTTTGGACCGCCCCACGCGTACGATGTCGAGCGGCGCCTTTAGCAATGACTCGAGCGTCTCCAAACAAATGCTCGATCTGCGCCGCACGGTCGAGAAACTGGACCCTTCGCGTCAGGGCGACTTGTTTTCCTCGAAGAAAATCTTAGGTTTTCTGCCGTTCGGCAATAAAGTTCAAGACTATTTTCGCGGTTACGAATCCTCACAGGGTCATCTCAATGCGATTATCGAGGCGCTATACCGCTCGCGCGACCAGCTGATGCGCGACAATGCCTCGATCGAACAAGAAAAAGCCAACATGTGGAAGTTGATGGGTCAGCTCGAGCAATACGCGTATCTCGCAGCGCGCGTCGCGGATTCCGTCGAAGCGCAGATCGCCACGATCGAAGCGCGCGATCCTGAGCGGGCACGTATTCTCAAGGAAGACGTGCTTTTTTACGCGCGTCAGAAGCAGCAGGACATCGCGACGCAGATGGCCGTCAACATCCAAGGCTACATGGCGCTCGATCTCGTGAAAAAGAACAATGCCGAGCTGCAAAAAGGCATCGAGCGCGCGACGACGACGACGGTCTCGGCCTTGCGCACGGCCGTCGTCGTCGCGCAAGCCGTCGCAAGCCAACGGCTCGTGCTCGATCAGATCCAGGCGCTCAACACGACGACCGGTAATTTGATCGCAGGTAATGCCCGGATGCTCAAAGAGAATGCCGGACGCGTCTACGGTCAAGCGTCGAGCGCCACGATCGACGTCGAAAAACTCAAGCTCGCATTTTCCAACGTGATCCAGGCGATGGACGATATGTCGACCTTCAAGATCAAAGCGATCGGCTCAATGCAGCAGACGGTTACGTCGCTGACGAGCGAAGTCGACAAAGCGAAAGCTTATCTCGCCACCCAACGCGGCAGTTCCCCTGCGGGAACGGCCACGCTCCCGCCGCCGGCAACCGACAGCGGCATCGCCCGAATCATGTAGATGATGCCGACGTTCCAGGGGCGCGGGAAGACAAGACAGGCGGCCGTCGCGCTCCTCGCGCTGTGTGCTGCCGCGTTACCATCGAGTGCTCACGCCCGGCGCCATCCCGGACCGCCCGTGACGGGACTGCGCACGGTTTCATACGCCGAGCCACCTCCGGATTTTGCCTTCGATGCGGACCGGGGACCTCAAACGCTCGACGCTTTGCGCGGAAAACCCGTCGTCATCAATTTTTGGGCCAGCTATTGCGGACCGTGCCGTGATGAACTCGACGCGTTTGCGAAGTTGCGCAGCGCGTACGGAGACGGGGTCGCTTTGCTTACGATCACGGACGAAGCGCCCGGCACGGCGCGCGCCTTCCTGCGCGCGCGCGGCGTGAATTTGCCCGTGATCGAAGACCCGGACCGCAAAATATTCTCGGCTTACGCGATCACGCCGATTCCGGTGACGATCATCACACGCGCTGACGGCACGGTCTCGTACGTCTCGATCGGCGAAGTGACGTGGGACGAGCTCCATGCCGCCGTCGCGTCCGCCCTCGCCGCCCCGTCCTCGTCGCAATCGCCGCCGGCATTAGGTCCATAGGTCCCGCGCCTGTGCCTCTTGCGACTTGACCCGTGCGCCGGGTTAATGCTATTTTGGAGGGTAATGTTGGCACTCCGTAGCCGTGACTGCTAAAACCGCTCGCTCCGGCGACGTCGTTCCGGTCCGCCCCGAACTCGATAAGCGCAAAGCCTTCATTTTGGCGACCGTGGTGTACGAGTACGTGGCAACGGCCGAACCGGTCGGGTCCAATACGCTGACGCAAAAATACAATCTCGGCGTCAGTTCAGCGACGATCCGTAACGAAATGGCGGAACTCGAGGCGGCCGGTTATCTCGTTCAGCCGCATACGTCCGCGGGACGCGTTCCCTCGGACGCCGGTTATCGTACCTATGTCGACCAATTGATGCGGCCCGAGACACTCGAGACAAGCGAACAGCGGCGCATTCACGACGAGTTTCGCGCCGCGAGCCGCGAACTCGACGACGTGATCGAGCACACGACGCGGCTGCTCGGGCAACTAACCCGCAATGTTGCGTTCATGGTCGCGCCGCATCGCGACGTGCAAACGTTCCGGCACATCCAACTCATTTGGCTTTCGGAGCGCACGGGACTCGCGATCGTCGTGACGTCGCTCGGCCTTGCCGTGCAAAAAACGTTCGATCACGCTTCCCGAATCGAAGCCGACGATTTGACGAGCCTATCGAATCGGCTCAATGCGGCGTTCGGCGGTAAGCAGATGCGCGACATCTCGACTGCCGACGTCGCGCGCATCGTCGGAGAGGCGGGCCTCTCGTCCGATCTCGTCGCCGCACTTGCGGGTGCGCTCGGCGACGCCGTCGGCGGCGATGACCTACCCGCCGTAATCTCGAGCGGTGCTCAGCACTTGCTCGATCAGCCCGAGTTCCAAGATCTGCGTAAGCTGCGTTCGATCTTGCGCATCATCGAGGAACAAAAGGCGCTTTACGACCTGGTCGCCGATTCGGTCGGTTCGAGCGAACCAAACATTAAAATCGGCCACGAGTTGGGCTCGGACGATATTACCGAGTGCAGCCTCGTCACGGTGCCGTACCACTTCGGCGACGACATGGTCGGCGTGCTCGCGGTGCTCGGACCCCGGCGCATGCCCTATGCGCGCTTGCTCGCAGTCGCATCGGGTACTGCCGCATCGCTCAACCGCCACTTAACCGATACGGATCTGCGTTAAGGAATTCGTGCCGACCGATTTCTATACGGTTCTCGGCGTCGGTCGCGACGCTTCCGAGGATGATATCAAACGCGCCTATCGGGGACTCGCCCGCCGCTATCACCCCGACGTCGCAGAAGACAAGACGTCGGCCGAGGCGCACTTCAAAGAAATCAACGAAGCCTACGAAATTCTCTCCGATCCCTCCAAACGTCAGCAGTACGACCGTTTCGGCACGGTACCGAGCGGTGCCGGTAACGGCGGGATGGGCGGTTTCGGTTTCACCGGCGGCGAGGGATTCGGCGACATCTTCGACATGTTCTTCGGGGGCGGCCGCGGGCAAACGCAGCGCCAGAACGGGCCCGCGCGCGGCGCCGATCTGCGTTACGATTTGCGGATCACGCTCGAAGACGCATATCGCGGTGCGGAGCGCGAACTGGCCTTCGATCACCTCGCGCAGTGCGAAACCTGTCACGGTTCCGGCGCGGAACCCGGCACGCTCGTGCAGCGCTGCGACCGCTGCAACGGTTCGGGCACGATGCGCGCCGTGCGGCAGACGCCGCTCGGGCAGTTCGTCACCCAAACAACTTGTACGAAGTGCGGCGGCGAGGGTAGCATCGTCCCGACGCCGTGCCGAACGTGCCGTGGACAGGGTCGCGTCGAAAAGCATCGGACCTTAACCGTCAAGATTCCGGCGGGCGTCGACGACGGCAGCCGCATTCGCGTTGGGGGCAGCGGCGAGGGCGGTGCGCGCGACGGACCGCCGGGCGACCTCTACGTGTATTTGAGCATCGCGCCGCATCCGCGTTTTCGGCGCGACGGCACCGACTTGTATACCGACGTGCCGATCTCGTTTACGCAGGCGGCATTGGGCGCAACGCTCGAGGTCGACGCGCTCGACGGGGCGGCCTCCCTTGCGGTCGCGGCCGGAACGCAGAGCGGCGCGACCTTCCGCTTGCGCGGCAAAGGCATGCCGACGGTGCGCGGCGGCGGCCGCGGCGATCTGCTGGCGACCGTCCACGTCGTCGTACCGACCAAACTGTCGCGCACCGAGCGCGAGTTGCTTGAGGAATACGCGCGCGCCGGCGGCGATGAAATCGACGATCGCTCGTTCTTCGAGCGCGTCAAAGACGCATTTGCCCCGTAGGCCGGCGCGCATCTTCATTTCCGGAGTTTTCGGTGTGGGCGACGTCGTCGAACCCGCCGCCGACGATGCACGCAAACTGCGCGTCGTCTTACGCGCTCGCGCCGGAGATGAAGTCGAGATACGAGACTCCTCGGGCCGCGCGTACGCAGCCGAACTCGTCCTCGAGTGCGAGCACGTCCGTGCGCGCCTGCGTGCCGAAAAAGTGCTACCGTCCCGACCGAGCCTGCGGCTCGCACTCGCCCAAGGCATTCCCAAGGGTGCGAAAATGGACTTCGTCGTCGAGAAAGCGACCGAACTCGGGGTTGCGCAGTTGCTGCCCTTCACAAGTCAACGAACCCAGCGCAGCGATGCTCGACCCGAGCGGATGCAGCGCTGGCGACGCTTGGCTAAAAGCGCGGCGCAGCAGTGCGGGCGAGCCGATGTGCCCACCCTCGACGAGCCGACATCCTTTGGTGCGCTGTGCGCCGGCTTCGGCACGTTCGACGTGACCCTGTTCGCCTGGGAACTCGCCGACGGCGTGCCGTTACGGGACCGGCTTCCAGCCTTGCTTGCGGGAGCGCGCAGTGCGCTCGTCGTGATCGGACCCGAAGGCGGGTTTTCGGATGATGAAGCACAGTTGGCCGAGCGATTCGGCGGCCGCCCGATCTCGCTTGGTGCACGCATTCTCCGTACGGAGACGGCGGGGCTCGTGGCATGCAGCGCGTTGCTCTACGCGAGCGGCAACCTCTAGCAGCCTATCGGACTTTGGCCGACAGGCTGCGACGAGCGGCTTGCGGCGAAGCCGCAAACGCGACGATTCGGTGAAACTGAATCCCCTAGCGAGCGCCGAGCTCTTGCCGGGCGCGCGACACGGTTTCGAGCGCAGCGGAGGGAACCGGGATGGGCGGCTTGCGCCGTGCGGCTGCGCCGAATCGTACGAGCGCCGCAAACGCGCGGGACTCGACGCAGCCGAATCCACTAACCGAAGCCGGAATCCGCGCGGTCGGCGGGAGCATGAGACGAGCGCTAGGTAGGCGTATAGACGTAGTCTATGAGGCATAAGCGCGGTTGAAGTTCAGCATCATCATCCCGACCTACAACGAAGCAGGCGGGATCGAGAAGCTGGTGGCGACGCTCGCCGATGTCTTTCGCTCCAATGCTCTCGACGGTGAGGTGATCGTCGTCGACGATAACTCTCCCGACGGCACCGGAGCGATCGTCGATCGGTTGGCGGGACGTTTCCCCGTGCGCTGTCTGCACCGTCCCGGAAAGATGGGGCTCTCGAGCGGCGTCATCGACGGTTGGCGTTTCGCGCGGCGCGAGTCGGACGGACTCGGTGCGATGGATGCCGATTTCAGTCACGATCCGCACGTCATTCCGCAGATGGTGCGGGCGCTCGAAAGCGGCCGTTACGGCTTGGCGGTCGGCAGCCGTTACGTCAAAGGCGGCGGCATCACGAACTGGCCGCTCAAGCGCAAAATAACGTCGCTCGTCGCGTGCATGCTGGCATGGCCGCTCACTCCGATCCGTGACATCACGAGCGGCTTTCTGCTCGTACGGCGCGAGGCGCTTGACGGCGTCGCGCTCGATCCGATCGGCTTCAAAATCGGGCTCGAAGTTGCCGCCAAAGCGCACTACGGCAAAGCCCTCGAAGTCCCGTACGTATTCACCGATCGCGTCGTCGGCGAATCGAAGCTCAACGGCAAGGAGATCACCAACTACCTTCGGCAATTGCGGCGCATCTACGCGGGCCGCATCTTCGGACGCAGAAACCTCGCGCCTGCTTCGTCACCGCGCACGGGCGCACCGACAGAAAAAACAATCGCCTGATGCCGATGCCCGATTGGCTGCGGCGGCTGCGCGAGCGCGACGTTCCGGCGGAGGACGCGGCGCTGTGGGTCAAGTGTCCGTCCTGCGGCGAGATGCTCTATCGCAAAGACCTAGCTGCTAACCTTTCGGTCTGTAGCAAGTGTCAGTATCACTTCCGGATGTCGGCCTACGACCGCATCAATTCGCTCGTCGACGACGACTTCGTCGAGATCGGAAACGAGATATTACCGGGCGACCCGCTCGGATGGATCGATAAGCGCTCGTACCTCGACAAGCTCGACGGGGATCGCATAAAGTCGAACCTTTCAGAGGCGGTGGTCACCGGTTTTGGAACGCTCGACGGATTCGCGGTGGCGCTCGGCGTGATGGACTTCAGTTTTCGGGGCGGCACAATGGGCACCGTGGTGGGGGAGCGCATCGCGAATTTGCTCGAAGAGGCGCAACAGCGCCGCCTGCCGTGCGTCATCTTCACGGCTAGCGGGGGAGCGCGCATGGAAGAGGGCATGCTTGCGCTCATGCAGATGGCCAAAACGACGCAGGCCGTCGAACGCTTTACCGCTGATGGGAATTTGTACGTCACCGTGCTGACAGATCCGACGACCGGAGGCGTGTCCGCTTCGTTTGCGTTCCAGAGTGACGTGATCATTGCCGAATCCCGTGCGTCGGTCGGGTTCGCGGGGCGCCGCGTCATCGAGCAGACCGTGCGCCAACGCCTTCCCGACAACTTCCAAACGGCTGAGTTTCTCCTCGAAAAGGGCCAGATCGATTTGGTGCTGCCGCGGGCCGCCGTGCGCGATACGCTCGTGCGCGTGCTCGACTATGCCGTCGATCGCAGACGCGCCGCGCCGCTGCTCAAAGCCGTACCGGAATTCGCGATCTGATGCGCCGAACAGCATGAACGTGATCGTCGAACGCGAGCGCCCCCTCGCGGAACTCGAGGAACGCATCGCCGTATTGCGCGCGCGCGGCAGCGCGACGGCAGCCGCCGACCGGCGAGCGCTCGATGACGACGTGCGGATGCTCGAAGAGAACTATCGGGGTCTCCTGCGCGATCTGTTCGGAAATCTTACTCCCTGGGAGCGCGTCAACATGGCGCGCCATCCCAAACGTCCAATCGCAAGCGATTACCTCGCCGCGTTCGATCAGTTCGACGAACTGCACGGAGATCGTCAATTCCGCGACGATCCGGCCCTCGTAGGCGGCTTCGCAAAACTGCGCGGACGGCGTGTGATCGTGCTCGCGCAGCAGAAAGGCCGCGACACGAGAGAAAATATCAAGCGCAACTTCGGCATGGTGTCACCCGAGGGTTATCGCAAGGCGACGCGGTTGATGCGCCTCGCGGACCGCTTCGGCTTGCCGATCGTTACCTTGGTCGATACATCGGGTGCCGATCCCGGGGTCGCCTCAGAAGAACACGCGCAAGCGGAGGCCATTGCTTCGGCATTGATGGCGCTCTGCAAGACGTCAGTGCCCGTCGTCGCGTCGATCATCGGCGAAGGCGGCTCGGGCGGAGCGCTCGCAATCGCGCTCGCCGACCGGGTGATCATGGCGGAAAACGCCGTCTATTCCGTCGCATCGCCGGAAGGATGTGCCGCGATCCTGTGGGGTGATGCCGGGCGAGCGCCCGAAGCGGCCGAACACCTCAAACTGACGAGCGCCGATCTCTTGGAATTCGATATCGTCGATGAAGTCGTGCCGGAGCCGCTCGGGGGCGCGCACCGCGATGCGACCACGTTCGTCGAACGGCTGCTCGACGCGGTCGACGCTTCGCTGCGCGATCTCGAACGGCTGCCGCCGAGTGACTTGCGGGAGCGGCGTTATCGCAAATTTCGGCGCATCGGCGCGCGGGACGAGGCGACGTTGCCGCGCGTGGTAGCGGTGCCGTGAAGCGGCGACTCCCGCGCACGATGCGTATGGCGGCGCGCATCGGGGCATTCGTGCTCGTGGTCGCCGTCTTCGCGACGATCGCGATTCAGTTCGAGGGCATCCTCGCCAAGAACGTCGCGCTGTCCCATGAGATCACAGCTTCGCAGGCGCAGATCGACGGCTTGCGCGAGCGCGAGCGCGAGCAACGCCGTACGCTTGAACGTCTAAGTGACCCGCGCGGTGCAATCCCGGAGATTCACGAGAAACTCAAACTCGTCGGTCCGCACGAAGAGATCATCTACGTGCGCGGGTTGCCGACGCCGACGCCGCAACCCGAAACGAATTGGCAGCCCGATCCGTGAGCGCCGTGCGCGGCACGGTGATCAACATCCATCAACACGGCGCGACGGTTCGTCTCGAGGACGGCACGCTCGCCGCGGTGCCGGCTTCGGAACTGGCTGCGAACCGGCCCGCGTACGTGTCGAGCCAGGTGACCCGCGCACCGCTCACGCTCGCGCTCGAGCGCCGCAGCGGACATGCGATCGTTGCACTTGAACGCGGCGCGCCGCGTCTGATCGAGGCGGCATTCGAAGCGCAGATGAATGCCTTCTTGCGTTCCTCGCAGGAATGGGACCCAGCCGACGGACCGCCGCCCGCGGAGCGGCATTTCATCCGCAAGAAGCGGCGAGCCGCATCGTTTGAGGCGCGAACCAAAGTCACGTAAGGAGGCTCTGGTTTAGCTCGGAGCGAGGCGCGCAACGATGAGCCGGGGTAAATCAGAGTCTCCGGAGAACCGGCGGAGGTGGACATCGAGCCTGTCGCCGTCCCGGGGTGCTTCGTACGCATCAGCGGCACGTTCGATTCGCTGCGAACCGCCGAACAGCGCGTGGCCGACTTCATTCTCAAGCATCCTGAAGACCTGATTTACTTGACCGTGACCGAACTCGCGGAGCGCACGCAGACGAGCGAATCGACGGTCGTCCGGCTCTGCCAAAAGATCGGTTACAAAGGGTATCAAGAATTTAAGATCATGCTCGCGCGCGATCTGGTCGGGCCGACCGAGACCGTTCACGAGCAGATTGCGCCCGGCGATTCCCTCGAAGCGCTCAAAACGAAGGTGTTTGCGGCTAACGCTCAAGCACTGAAGGACACCCTCGAAGTGTTAGCCGATGCGGAACTCGAACGTGCGGTGCACGCGATTGCACGTGCGCGCAAGGTCGAGATCTACGGCATTGGCGGTAGCGCGCCGCTCGCGCTCGACGCCTATCATAAGTTCATGAAACTCGGCATCTGCGCCGTTTGGCTCAACGATTCCGATCTGATGGCGATGTCCTCGTCATTGCTCGGACCAAGCGACGTCGCGCTCGGCATCTCGCACACCGGAGCGTCGCGCGACGTCTGCGACGCGATGCAGAACGCGCGAAGCGCAGGCGCTACGACGATCTGTATCACGCATCGGGCCACCTCTCCGATCACGAAAGCTTCGGACGTCAAGCTCTTTACGGCTGCCAAGGAAACGGCGTTCGGAAGTGACGCCACCTCGAGCCGCATCGCGCAGCTGACGATCATCGATACGCTCTACGCGGGCATCGCTAACCGGGACTACGACCGTGCTCTCGGGCTCGTGCAAAAGACGCGCGAGGCATCGGCCGGCAAGCGCTATTGACGCGGGCCGTCCTCTCGCTCGGCACGAATACGGTGCGCCTGCTCGTCGTGCGCGACGGCCGCAACGGAACGCTCGATGAAGTCGAGCACGCGCAAACCGGGACGCGCCTCGGTGAAGGTTTGCGCGAGGGAGGGACGCTCGCGCCCGAGGCCGTCGCGCGCACCCTGGCGGCTGCGGCGGATTTCGTCCGGCGCGCGCGCCGGCACGATGCCGAACTCGCGTCGATCGCTACCAGTGCCGTGCGCCGCGCGACCGACGGCGCGGCATTCGCCGAGCGGATGCACGCGCTGACGGGCGTCCCGCTCCAGGTCCTCAGCGGCGAGACCGAAGCGGCCTATAGCTTCGCAGGAGCAGCCGCGGGTGCACCGCGGGACGGCACGCGGGTTGCCGTTATCGACGTCGGCGGCGGCAGCACCGAGTGTGCCGCCGGCCGAGACGGGCGGTTCGAAGGCGCGCGCTCGCTCGAGATCGGTTCCGTGCGCCTCTCGGAACGCTTTCCGGCGCTGCTTGGCGGGGAGCCGGGTGCCCGGGCGTGCGCCGCTGCCGCGCAGGCGCGGGCCGCCGCGCAGCGGGTTGTCGCGCCCTTCGCAGAGTTTGCGCCGGTCGATGCGGTCCGCGCCGTCGCTGGTAGCCCGGCGACGATCGCTGCCGTGGCAACGCGCTCCGACGTGGAACGGGTTGCCGGTTCAATCCTGACGATCGAGATGCTCGACACGACCATCGAGATGCTGCTCGATCTCGACCTGGCGGCGCGCCGCGCGCTCCCGGGTATGCTGCCGCAACGCGCGGATGTGATCGTAGGGGGCGGGATCGTGCTCTCGGAGGTGCTCCGCGTGCTCGGCGCGGACGAAGCCCGCGTCGAGCGCAACGATCTACTGCTCGGCTTTCTTCTCGCGCGGGTCCCCGCGCCTCGGGGTGTTCGCGATGCGGAGAGCGAAGCCAAGAGCACGGGATGATGGTGGAATCGGCAGACACAGCAGACTTTTAGGTTGGAGCCGGCCGCGCGGAAACGGCGGTCGGGATGCGCTCAAAGTCGGCGAACTCGTCGCACACGCACGACAACGCCGAGCCAAGCAGGATTCGCGCGCGGCGGATTCGCCACGCGCGAACCCAGAAGGTGTAGAGACTGGACGGGCGCGGCCTACGTTTGTCCGGCGCCACCAGGCGCGGACCGATAGGGTCAAGGCACAGTCCGGACCACGAATATCGCGCCGGCGCGATAGTGGCGAAAGCCATCGTGGTGTGAAAATTTGCCGCTCGCGAGAGCATCCGAGTTCGAGTCTCGGTCATCCCACTCGAGTCCCTTTTCGCTGGAGGCCCCGTTCTTGAAAATCGTTGTCACCGTCAAACTCGTCCCCGACACAAACGCCGACAAGCGCATCGATCCGGGCACGAAACGGCTCGTCCGCACGGGCGTCGAGACCGTGCTCAACCCGTTCGACGAGTACGCGCTGGAAGCGGCGCTGCAACTCAAAGAAAAGCTCGGCGGCGAGGGCACGACCGTTACCGTCGTTACGATGGCGCCTGAAAACGGCAAGGAAATCGTCCGTAAAGCGCTGGCCATGGGCGCCGACGACGCGATCATGCTTTCGGATCCGAAGGCCGAAGGCTCCGACGTCTGGGGCACGGCTCACGCGCTTGCCAAGGCCATTGCGGGAAACGGCTTCGATCTCGTGCTGTGCGGAACGCAGTCGACCGACGCCATCACGGGCGAACTTCCCGGCATGCTCGCTGAATTGCTCGGCGTGCCCGGACTGACGTACCTGCGCAAACTCGAACTCGACGGCACGACCTTACGCGCCGAGCGCGAGACCGACAACGGTTACACGCGTATCAGCGCGCCGCTGCCCGCACTTGCGAGCGTCACGAAGTCGATCAACGAGCCGCGCTACCCGTCGCTGCGCGGCATCATGGGCGCGAAGAAGAAGACGATCGCCGTCCGCAGTCTTGTCGACGCCGGCGTCGCGGGAGAGATCGGCGTAGCGGGCGCGCGCACGGAAGTGGTCGGTTTTCAAACGCCGCCCACGCGCGGCAAAGGCGAGGTCTATCAAGCGCCCGACCCGGTCGCCGGCGCTCAAAAAGTTCTCGAGTTCCTGCGGGAGAAGAAATTCGTCTGATGCGTGACGTCATCGTTTTCATCGAACACACCGGCGGGCAGCCGCGCCGCGTCTCATTCGAGATGGCGAGCAAAGCGAAGGAACTGGCGACGGGGCTGGGCGGCTCCGTGCACGCGGTCGTGCTCGGGAAAAACGCCGGCGGCGCCGCCGAACAGCTGAAGGCTTATCCGGTCGACACGATCCACGTCGCCGAAGACCCTGACATCGATGCGTTTCTGATCGACCCGCTGGTCGACTACGTGGCTGCGGTCGCGCGAGCCGTCGGTTCGGGGCTCGTCCTCGTGCCATATACGATGATCGGGCGCGACGTCGGCAGCCGGCTCGCGGCGCGGCTCGACTGCGGGCAGACCGCCGACCTCACCGACATCGCCGTGGCCGACGGCAAGGTCGTCTGTACGTCGCCGAAACTCGGCGGCACGCTCATCACGTCGTGTGCGCTCAAGGGCGACTACGGCGTCGCAGCCGTGCGTCCCAACGCCTTTACGGCGTCGCCGCAGGCAGGTGCCGGCACGATCGTGGCGCTCGAGAAACCGGCCGGCAAGACCTATGCGATCGTCGTTGAGGAAGACATCGTCGAAGCGGCCGGGGAACTCGGCGTGGAGGAGGCATCGATCGTCGTCTCCGGCGGCCGAGGCGTCGGCGGCCCGGAGCCGTTCAAGACGATCCTCAAGGACCTCGCCGACGCGCTCGGCGGTTCGGTCGGCGCCTCGCGCGCTGCCGTCGACGCCGGCTGGATCGGACACGGCCATCAAGTCGGCCAGACCGGGAAGACGATCTCACCCAATCTTTACATTGCATGCGGCATTTCCGGCGCGATCCAACACAAAGTTGGAATGCGCACCGCCGGTACCATCGTTGCTATAAATAAGGACGGTAGCGTCCCGATCGGGGAATTTGCCGACCTTCTGGTCGTCGGCGACCTCTTCGCAATCGTCCCGGAACTGACCAAAGCGCTGCGCGCCGGCGCCGCCGTTCACGCTTAAGCAACCGCTCCTCTCGAAAGACGAACCGTTTGAACATCCCAACTCGCCCCCTCGCCGGCACGATCATCGCTCTGTGCTGCTGCTTGCTCGCCGGTGGCTACGCATCGAGTGCTCCGCGGCGCCCGGCCGCCTCACCGGCCCCGAGTGCAAGCGCAAGCGGCTCGCCGGCGCCCCTTCCGACGGCGACACCTGAACCGCCGGAAACGGCCATTCCGCGCCTCGAAGCCAAACTCAAGGCGAATCCGAGCGACAAGGAGTCACTTGCGGAGCTCGCCAGTTACGAGCTGCAGGTCGGCCGCCCCGATCAGACGCTCGCGCTTACTCAGAAATTGCTCTCACTCGGCGACAAGAACGCGCAGGTCTATTATCTCGATGGCGTGGCAAACGAAAACGTCGGCCGTATCCGCGAGGCGACGAACGATTTCGAGCAAGCCTCGAATCTGGAACCAACCAACGCACAAGTGCTGCTGACGTTGACGGAACTTTACCTCCGAACCAATCGTGCACCCGATGCAGAACGCGTTGCCAAACGTGCCAGCACGTTCAACAAGACCGATAAGCGCGTCTTCGAAAACTACGGGCTCGTACTCGGACAAGAGGGCAAATTCGACGAAGCGCGCGCGCAATTCGAAGCCGCCGCCAAACTGGATCCCAAAGACCCGCAGCCGCTGATTCTAGCAGCGCGCTCCTATATCTCGCAAAAGGCGTACGCGCTCGCGGGAACCGAGTTCGGCGCCGCATTGCAACTCGATCCCAAAAACACCGACGCGCTGCTCGGCAAAGCGCGGCTGCAAGCCACCAATCACGACGTCAAAGGCGCGATCGCGACCTACGAAACGCTGCTCGCAGACGTTTCCTCCGACGATGGCAAGGCCGCAGTTTTGGTCGAGGAATACACGGTCTACCGCGACGAGAAGATGAACGGCGATGCGCTCGCGACGCTCAAGCGCGCCGAGCAGCTTTATCCCAAAGCCGCCGGCGTGCACGTCGCATACGGCGACTACGACGTCGCCATCGCGAAAGACCAGAACGCAGCGGAGGCCGAATGGAAAACCGCGCTCGGGCTGGACAAAAATAGCACGGATGCTTTGACCCGCTTGGCGCAACTGTCGCTTGCGCGCAAGCGCATGGGCGATGCAGTGGGCTACGTCAAACGCATCACCGACGTGACGCCGGGCGATCCGACCGCTTGGTTTACGCTCGGGCAACTCGATTCGCAGAGCCGTCAGTACGAGGGCGCACGCGACGCTTTCCGACACTCGTTTGCACTGCAAGGCACGCCGCAGGCGCTCGCGGGTCTTGCGACCGCCGACCTCGAGTTGCACAACTACAAGGAATGCACCCGTGCGTTCCAGGCCATCGATAAGAACGCGATCGGCTTGATGAAGCAGTATCCGACGCTGTTTCTCGCCTATGGCCGGTGCGCCGAAGGCGATCGCGACAAGGCGCAGGCGCGTCTAGCGTATACGCAGATCAAACCCTACCTGAAACCCGGCACGCAGCTTGCCGCAGACGTCGATCGCGCGCTGCGCCGCGTCTCGGGGAATGCGCCGGCAGCGGCTCACGCGGCCAAGCCCAAACCGAAAAGCACCGCCGCGCCCCACGCCTGAGGAAATTTTCGCCGCGTGATCGTCGTCTACGACGAGCTCTACACCGAGCATCTGCGCGGCGTCGCGCATCCCGAAAACCCCGATCGCGTCGTAGCCGTCGCACGCCGGCTCGACGCGGCAGGGTTGTTCGGCGACCGCGTAGCGGCGCGCGACGCGACCGATGTGGAACTCGAATTCGTGCACCCTCACGCGTATCTCGAACGCGTCAAGCGCGATGTTGCGACGGTGGGGCCGGACCGTGCCGGCTACCTTTCCACGGGCGATACCGTCATCGATGAAACCTCACTTGCCGTCGCGCGCCGTGCGGCTGGTGGAGCGCTTGCGGCGATGGAGGCTGCGGTCGATGGCCATCGCGCTGCCTTTGCGCTCGTGCGGCCGCCGGGCCATCATGCCGAGCCCGCGCGCGGCATGGGCTTCTGTATATTCGGGAACGCCGCCGTCGCAGCACGTGCTTTCGTTGCAGCGCATGGGGGCCGGGCGATGGTCGTCGATTTCGACTATCATCACGGTAACGGGACGCAAGCCGCCTCGGGCGGCGGCGTCTCCTTCGTGTCGACGCACGGCTACCCGGCGTATCCGGGAACCGGCGGTCCGAACGAACAGCGCTTCGATGCCGCGGGCGCAATCGTCAACCTGCCGCTTCCGCCGCATGCGTACGGAACGGAACCTTTCGTCGCGACGTGGCAGCGGCTGCTGCCGGAGGTAGCGGCGCGCATCCGGCCCGATCTGCTTGTCATCAGCGCTGGCTATGACTTCGCCGCGGGCGATCCGGTCGGCGATCTCGGCGTCGCTGCGGAGCCTGCAGCGCGCGCGCTCGGCACGCTGATCCGACAAATGGCGGACGAGTACTGCAACGGTCGCGTCGTGTACTGCCTCGAAGGGGGCTACGACATCCCGACGCTCGCGCGCGCGGTCGAAGCGACGTTGCGTGCGCACGACGCCGGTGCCCAAACCGAACGCGCCGATCCCGCGGCGATTCCGCCGCGCCAGCGCGCGCTCGGCGATGCGGTGACGGCATGGGCGTAGTGGATTCGGCGAGGCTCAACGGCCTCGGAGTCCTCACGCTGCGCGTTGCCGTTGGCATCCTGCTCGTGGTTGCCGGCGCGTTCAAAGCGCATGACGGTCCAAGTGCGACGGCTGCGTCGATTGCAGGTTATCGGCTCCTGCCGCCCGCAATCGTCGGTCCCCTCGGAGTCGCGTTGCCCTACGCCGAGATTATCCTCGGCGGTTATTTGTGCGCCGGCCTCTTCACGCGCACGGCCGCGATCATTGCAAGCGCACAGTTTGCGATTTTTTCGGGCGCCGTTGCGTCGCTCGTCGTGCGGCGTTTGCCGGCAGATTGCGGTTGCTTCGGGTCGGGCATTCCGACGCCGCCGTCATGGGGTCACGTCGCGGCGGACGTCGCGCTGACGGCGGTCGCTGCGCTCATTGCATGGCGCGCGCCTGGCGCATATGCGGTCGACCGGCTCCTGGGAATTGGCCGAACTGCGCCGGACTTCGAGGCCGGGTCAAGCGGTGCGGGCGCTGTCCGGCCCGAAGTGTTACCGTCATGAATCCAGCCGAACGCCGCAACGTTCCCCCCTCGCGTGCGACACTGCAGGCGCAGGCCTCGCGCCGCCGCATCATCATATTTACATCGCTGGCCGTGGTCGCAATCGGCGTGCTCGTCGCATTTGGTGTCGCCAACCGCGTGCCTCAGTCGGCCTCGACGGCGCCGATCAGCGCACAACTCTCGATCGGGCAACAGGCGCCGGAGTTCGTCGTTTCAACGACGCAAGGACCCTTCGATCTCGCGCAGGCTCGCGGAAAGCCGACGCTGCTTGAAGTGTTCGCCACGTGGTGTCCGCACTGCCAGCGCGAAACGGTCGTGCTCGACCGGTTATTCGATACGTATAAAAATCGAGCGCACTTCGTCGCGGTTGGCGGCAGCCCGTACGATATCACGGGACGGAACCCCGAAACGCAAGCGGACGTGATCGCGTTTGCAACCCGTTTCGGCGTGCGCTATCCGGTCGCATTCGACTCGAATCTCGGCGTGGCGAAATCATATCTGCAGAGCGGCTTTCCCACGCTCGTGCTGATCGGTGCCGACGGCCGGGTGCAATCGATTGCGAGCGGCGAGGTCGCGCAGGGCGATATCGCCTCGGCGCTGGCCGCGTCCGCTGCAGGTCGCAGGCCCGATCCGAAGATGGGCGCCCGAGGCGCCTAGAGCCGGCGCCTTCGCTGCCTCGGAGTCGACGGCGCGCACGCGTCGTGCGACCCGGTTGCGCGTCGCGCTTATTCTTGCCGTCGCGCTCGGCATACGCTTGTATGCGCTTGGAACGAACCCGCTTGAAGTTCACGCCGATGAACTTGCCGGCCTCGTCGGCGTTGCAAACGTGCTGCACGGTCGCGCGCCGCCCGTGCCGTTCTTCGATCTGCGAGTCGAGTATCTGCCGCTTTACGGCATCTTCGAGACCGTCTCGACGTCAATCTTCGGGATCAATGCAGTTGCAATGCGTCTGCCGGCGGCGCTGCTTGGCGTCATTTCGGTCGCAGCGCTGCGCTGGCTGACGTTCGAACTTACGCTTCCCAAGCGCAGCGCCGACAACGGGGTCGCTTCGTTCGTGCTCGCCGACGGCGCGGCCGCTTTATTCGCGCTGCTGCCGTGGTCGATCCACATCTCACGGCTGGGTTGGGAGAACGCGGCCGTCTTTCCGTTCCTACTCGGCGGCTTGGCCGCGCTCGCATGCGGCCTACGTTTGCGCACCGTGGGTCCGTTGCTTCTGGCCGGCATACTGCTCGGTATCGGGGCGTACTCATACCGGGCGGAACCGGTCGACGGCATCTTGCTCGGTGCTGCGCTCATCCTTGCTCGGTCGAGCAGTGCGCGCGCGTGTCTGCGGCCCTTGGCGCTTGCATGCAGCGTTGCCCTCGCTATCATCGCTCCGCTCGCCGCCGCCGTTGCAATGCATCCGCGCTTTTTCTGGCGCGACGCGAACATCGCCACGTTCGGCCACGGCTATACGCCGGACGCTTTGGGAACGTTCGCGCACAATTACATCGCGCACTTTTGGATCGGACCGCTCTTCGGATACGGCGACGGCATTCTGGATCACGGTCCGCGCTACGGCGAACTATACTGGTGGATGCTGCCGTTCGTGCTGGTCGGTCTCGTAAGAGCACCGCGTGTCGCCGGACGCGCGGCGGCGATCGTGCTCTACGTCTGGCTTACGATCTATCCGCTCGGCGGCGCTTTGACCAACGACGGCGTCCCGGATTTTCCACGAACGATGATCGGAGCGCCGCTCGCCTGCATCCTAACGGCGATTGGCCTACGCGCAGCATACCTGTGGCTCGGACGGTTTGCGGCCGCCACGCGCCTACGTGAAATGGCGGCGACGGCACTGGTCGCCGCGGCCGCCTTCGCATTCGCCGATTTCGCGCGCGTGTATTTCACCGTCTATCCGGCGATGGCCGCCGACGCATTCAAATACGGTACCGCAAGCTTGTTTCATACGGTTCGCGTACTGGGCGTAGGCGAACGTCGGGTGTGCTTCGGTTCGCTCGATTGGTACAATTATGAAACGTTCGTCGATTTCTACATGCGCGGAGCGTCGCTCCTGCCGATCGAAGGTGTCGGACTTGCCTGTACGTTGCCGGGGTCGCTCATCGTAGTCGACGGTCCCGGCAAAGCGCCCTCGGGCGCGAAACTGATCGGTGCCGTACCGAACTATGAAGGCAACGTCATGGCGTACATCTTCAAAAAGTAGCGGTATCGGCACTAGCGACTTGCACTGTAGAGGATTCGGTGAAACCGAATCCTCTAGGGGACGACGCTTCGCGCGATGGCCACGAGTTCGGTACGCATTAAATCGCCGACGAGTGCGAAGTGGAGGTCGTGTTCTTTCCAGGTCAGGAGCGTCGTCGGGCCGTCCTCGACGTATTCCGCTTGGTGGCCTTCGAACTCGAGCGTTTTGGGACGAAGGGCACCGAAGTCCGCCGCCGCGCCGCTCGAGTTCTCGAAGAGCGAAATCGTTCGCAACCCGTCGGAGTAGAGCAGCTGTAAGTTGCGCACGCCGTTGACCGTCGTGACGTCTCCGCTGTCGAGCGCGAATCCCTGGGGAAGATTTTTCGGCTCGTACGGCGTGAAGCCGGCGTCTTTGATGACGCGTTGAATATCCGAGGACGGCATGTCGACGCTCACGCCCGCAACTTGCGCGTACCCGCGGGGTGGGTCGATCGCAAAGAGCCCACCGGGAATGGCATCGGTATAGCGCAACTCCTCGAAGCGTGCCTGCGAAGCAACCGCGCCGTTGGCGTGGTATTCTTCTTTCTTAAGCACGAGGTGGGTCTCGCGATCCAGCCAAACGCGTAGTGCCCGTTCGCCCGTGTGTTTGTTGACGAATACGAAGGACTGGGTCGCGCGGTCGGCAACGGTATCGGCGCCGTCGGGTATGGCACGATAATTGGCCAAAACCTCATCGAAATCGTCGGCGGCCGATATCTGGTTGTCGATCGTCGGATTGCGCGAGATCGTCAACCGGCCGTGTTTGGTATCGAAATCATAGGTGGCGGTTCCGCGCGTGATGATGTAGTCACCATACAACGCTTCGGGCGCGACGAACCAGCGTCGCGTCAGCGCGGGAGCCCGGTGCTCGACCTTGACGATCGTCGCGCTTGCGCGCGCCGAGCTGAAGCGCACCGTCTCGAACTGCCCCACGTACGAGACGGTACGTGGGGCGTCGATGCTCATGCGCAGCAGCGTAGTCGGGTTCGACGACGTCTTGACGGCGTGCTTTTCAGTTTTTGCAGGCGCCCCGGATGATGCCGTAAACGCCCCGAGCAGAACTACAACGGACGCGCCGCAGAGCGCGCGCAAACTCATGCCGACCGGTCGATTGGCCGCCGCGCGCTTATCGCACGGCATCGATCCCGCCGGACACTGCGTAGGCGGCATACTGGTTCATGAGCGGCGGAGCAGAGACGGTTTCGTCGCTCATCGAGGTCTCGAGAACGGGCAGCCCGGAGTGCTCGGATAGAGGCGAGCTAGCCGATTGGGCCGCGTGCTGCTGGAAGTAGTACACCGCATCGATCGAGCGGGTACCGTTCGCGGAGCCGTGCCCGAGCGGTGAGGCGAACCATCCGCCAAGCAGCAGCACCGCAGCGACCGGGACCGCGATCGCGGGCCGCAAAAAAGCGCTCAACCGACCCAGCGGTGACGGCCGCGCTTCGCGAATGCGCTCCCAGACGACGGCCGAGACGAGGGATGGAAACTCATGCTCCTCGGCCGCGGCGCCGGCACGAACAAACTCGGTGATGCTGGTTTCGGCGTCGCGCGCCGCACGGCACGTCGGGCAAACCAGCAAGTGAGCGTGCGCCAGCGCGTCGTCCTGCGGCCGCAGTTCGCCGTGGAGGTAATCGATCAGGGTGTCGTTTGAAAGGTGTTGATTCATCGTTCTTGGTGTTGTGCTCGTTCGACGAGGCGGCGGAGGAGGGCCCTTGCGCGGTGGAGTCGTGACCGGACCGTGCCGATGGAGCATCCCATGATGTCCGCGATCTCTTGGTAGCTGTACTCTTCGATGTCCGCGAGGATCACGACTTGGCGCTGGTCGGTTGAAAGTTGGGCGAGGGCTTTGGAGAGCGGCTCTCCGACTTGGCGCTCGACGTAGTCGTCGATGGGGGTGACGGCCAAGGGCCGCTGGCCGCCGAACTCCTGCGGCGCGTTGTCTTCGGGTAGCTCTTCCTGATAACGCCCTTTTCGTCTGCGAAGTTCGTCTCTATGCAAATTCGTAACGATTCGATAGATCCACGAGAGGAAGGACGTTCCTGGAACGAACGAGCGCCATGCCCGGTAGACGCGGATGAAGGCGTCCTGCGTGAGATCCCGCGCGTCCGCTTCGTTGCCGGTCAAACGAAAGGCGAAGTTGTAGGTCGCCTTACCGTACTGTGTCATCGCCCGCTCCAAAAACGCGCTCTGTTCAGCCGTGGGCGGTTCGAGCGGTGTTCGCGGCACACCCATTGTGCCCTTAGTTTACGGCCATGGCGGTAAACCCCCGCGCGGCGCGTTCAGCGCGATGCTCGCATCGTACTAAAACGGCGCCGTCACGCGCAGGTCCGCTCGAAAGCCTTCGCCCCACTGGGTGGTGTTGAAGCCGTTGTTGACCTTCAGCAAATAGCGTGTGTTCGTGAAGTTTTGAAAATCGGCGGTGAAACCCAGCGCCCGTTTCGCGCCGCGCGCCGCATCCCGGCCGAATGAGGCGTCGAAGGTCAAGCGCGGGGGAAGCCGGCCGCTGCCGTTCTGAAACTGCACCGGATAGCCGGTTCCGTACTGCGGCTCGAGCGTTGCGAAAAACGAACGTCCCGTCCCGAAGTGTTTGGTGTAGCCGAGATCGGCTGAAAAAGTTTGGTCGTGGTCTTCGGGGCTCAGCGCTATATCGCTCGGATCGGTGGTCGGCGGGAAGAGGAACGTGCTGCCCGAGATGCCGCCGGCCATCGACGCCGAGAATTGCGTCGAGAAGAAGAGCGAGTCGCCGGTGCTCCAGTTCGCGTCGACTCGGCCTTCGACGCCTTTGGCAATACCGATCGTGTTATTAAAGACGGCGAAGATCGGCGTATTCGCAAGCTGCGTCGTGTCGAGAACATCCGTCACGTCACGCTTCCAGAAGTTGATGGTTGCGCGGGCGCCCGGTGCAAACGTGTGCGCGAGGCCGAACTCGTAATACGAGTCATTTTCGGGCCGCAAATCGTACGCTGGTAACGCTCCGGTCGCGTTCTGACCACCGAGCAGTACGGCTGCCTTCCGCGTATCTTCGAGAAACGGAGCGGCATACAGCCGGCCGAAGTATAGGTGTAAAATATCCTGCGGATCGAGTTGCCCGTTGACCTCGATACGCGGACTCAACCGCGAGCCGCTGACGTAACCGGTCGAATGATCGTAGCGCAGACCCGCTTGGACCGAGACGTAATTCGTCGGCGTCCATTTGTCTTCGAGATAGGCGCCGAATTGCGAACCGCGTTGCGCGGCATTATCGGTGAAGGTCTGCTGTGGAGGAACCGGCATGCCGTAAGAATCCGTATTGAAATACGCGATCGATTCGTTCCCGGCGAAGTTTTCGACTGATTCGTCGACTCCCGCCTTGATCGCGTTCGGTCCGAATACGTGGAAGTGCGTTAAGCGGATGCCTTCGAAGTTCGAATGCCGATCTTGGTTGAGGCCGTCGAGTCCGCCGGCGAGATCGTTCGACACGTCGCCGAGGTAACGGACGCGATCATAACGGTACCACGGCGCAATCTGCGTGTACGAATTGGCGTCGGCGGCGTTGTGCGTGTAGACGGCGTTGAGGAAGCTGTCGTACTCGTGCTGCACGTCGTCCGTTCCGGCCGGCACGATCAACGGATCGTTGGGGTCGCCGGCGTTGGGATCGATCGGAATCTGAAAGGCCGCGTCGTTGTTGGAAGCGTCGACGGCAAGCGTGTCGCGCGCGCCGATGTTGGTGATCGTTCGCAGAAACTGATTGGACTGGTTGGAATGATCGTGAATCGGAACGAACGTCGGCGAATCAATGCCGCGATTGGTACGCTCCTGGTTGGCGTTGAGGAATACGCGCGTCTTGCCGAGCGTGAACGATTCCGCAAGCGACGTCTGCGCGCCGCCGTAGGAACCGATTCCGGCCGTCAGCGAGCCCTCCTCCGGCGCCGCCAAGTTCTGCCGGTGACTGATGATGTTTACGACGGCGCCTTGGCGCGAACCGCCGAACTCGGCGGGAAAGGCCCCCGTGAAGACCTCGAGCGAATCGATCGTGCGCGGGTCGATCACTTCGCTGAAGTTTGAGGTGGTTCCGAGCGGCAACGGAACCCCGTCGAGTTCGTACGCGAGACCGTGAAAGCCGTGCGCAACCGGTTCGTTGTACGAGAACCGGACGATGCCGGGAAACGTGTCGAGATTGCGTCCGGCCGATCGTGCGCAGCCCAAGTTCGATCGGAAGGTTGACGATCGACGCGATGGCCGAAGCTTTACCGTCACCGGTCTCATGCGCCGCACGATAAACGGCGGTGCCGGCTACGAGCCTGGGGATCGCCGAAGCGAACCCGTGATTTAACGAGAGAGCGTCAGCGGCCGGAGCGGCGGGGCTCGTCCTCGGGCTTCGCGGCGCGCGAGCCGGTGGGGCGGGAGCACGGGACCGTCCCTCAGCGTAACGGCAGACGGCACGCCGGCGCACTGCGCTACGGCTGCGAACGCGGCGAGCGCTTCTCCCGAGGCGGCAAGCAGTTTGGAAGTCAGGCGCGAAAGCCCGAAAACGAGGACGGCCGCAAGCCCGACCGCGAGTAAGACTCGCGGTCCGCCGGCAAAGGGAGCGTGTCCTTCGCTCAGTTCGATGAGGTTGTAAGCTCCAAGGCCGCCGAGCGCGAGCACCGCCGGAAAAGCGCACTGCCACCGTGGGCTCGCGGCGGGAGCCCGACGCCGTAGTGCGGCCGCATAGAGGGCCGCGAGCGCAGCTAGAACGAGCCCTGCACCGAGCATCCCGAGCAGGGATGCGGCGTGGGCGCCCGCCGGGAGATGCTCCGCGCCGAAGCGGAGCCCATGCGCCACAACGGCGACTAGGACCGCGAGCGAGAGCCAAACTCCTAAGCGGCGGCGGACCATTTCAACCGGTATCGTTCGCTTGCACGACCCGGCCCTCCCGGGTCGGAATCCTCCAAGGGACGGGCATCGGGGCTGCGAACACAGCCCGCCCCATGCAGCCACTCGCCGCGACACGGGCTCCCAGTGAAGCGTCCGATGAAGTCGGGCTCATCATCGCGCTTCTCGTGCGGTTTCCACAGATTGCCACGATCGTCTCGCACCCCGCGAACGGCACGCTCGTCCTGTCCTTCGCGGTCCGCTCGAAACTGGACCGTCGGCTTGCAGCGGAGTTGCGCGAGTCGATCTCTGAGCACGTCCGCTCGCTGCTAGAGTTGCGCCGCGAACGCCACGATGCACTCGGAGTGGTCTGCGAGAGCGACGAAGCGCTCGGCTTCGTGCGCGTCACCCGCGACGTGCGCAGTTTTTCGCGCGAGGAGTTGCTGCTGCTCGTCGCGCTCCTTTCCGAGCGGTTCGGCGCAAGCTTGGTGCAGAGTCCGCCTTCGGCAGATGAGGCGCCGCAGGACGAGGGCGACGTTGACGACCTGGTGGAGTACGCGATCGAAGCGTTCCGCGAACCCGGCCAGCAACGCAGTCTGGTCGGTTTCCGGGAAGAGAAGCGGGTTCTCGTGTACTTCGTGAAGTCGCGCAAGAAGGCCAAAGCGCGCGCGCGCCCTTGACCGCGTAAAAGGATTCATGCTCGTCGATTTCCATTCCCACACGCTCGAGAGCGACGGAACGCTCGAGCCGGCCGAGCTTGCCGCCCTCATGCGCACGCGCGGCGTGTCGATCTTCTCGGTTACCGATCACGATGCGCTTGGAGCGTACGAGCGTCTCGGTGACGCTGCTTCGCATGCCACGATCGTTAGCGGCATCGAGCTCAACACGACCTATCGCGGGAGCGAAGTGCATGTGCTCGGTTATGGGTTTCCGCTCGATGCGGCCGAGATCGGCAGCGCGATCGCCGAAAACCGCCAGCATCGCGAATCGCGTGCGCATCGGATGGTCGACCAGTTGACCGCCGCGGGAGTCGACCTAACGTTCGACGAGGTCCGGGCCGAAGCGGGTAACGAACGCTCCGCACTCGGCCGGCCGCACGTTGCACGCGCACTCGTTCGGAAGGGTTACGCCGGCGATCTCGAGAGCGCATTTCGTACCTTGCTCGTGCCCGGCAAACCCGGATACGTGCCGCAAACCTATATGCGGCCCCAGGATGCGGTCTCACTCATCGCGCGCGGCGGCGGCGTGGCCGTGCTCGCGCACCCCGGCCGCCTCAAGGACGAATCGATCATCGAAGAGCTGGTCGCCGCGGGTCTGGCTGGAATCGAAGCGTTCTATCCGCGCCACGACCCCAATCAGATCGCACATTTTCGCGAACTCGCCGCCTCGTACGGTCTCGTCATGACCGCGGGCTCGGACTTTCACGATCCAACGTATAATGAACGTGGCGTCGGCATGGAAGTCGAGCGCGAGGACATCGCACCCTTTTTGGAACTGGTGCTGTAGCCGCTGACGATATCGACGTCGCCTTCGTCGATGCAACGCGATGGATTCGGCGAACGCGAATCCTCTAGCTCGCGACGAAGCTCGACGGGTAGGCGGGGTTTCTGCGCAGTGCTTCGGCGAGCAGCGCGACGTGCGTCGTCTCCACGCCGAGAATCGACGCGGCAGTTTTCGCGTAGTCGCGGTTCTTGTACGTCGCGACGGGAGCGAGATGCGCGTCTGCGAGCATGCGCTCGATCGTGTATGCAAAACCGAGCACGTCCACCTCGGCATGCAACACGGGGGTGTCGAGCGTGGCGACGTCCTCGGGTGCCTGACGTCCGGCGGTCGTCAGTGCGGCGATAAGCGCGTCGCGATGCGCGGTGTGGTCGGCGAGAAAACTATTGAGAACGGCGAGGACCGAAGGCGATACAATGCCGCTAGCCGCTGCGTCGGTATAGGCTTTGACGGCGGCGCGCTCGAGGGCGAGTTCGCTACCGAGTGAGGTCGCATCGCCTGCGTCGATGGCGCCGGCGGCGAGGGTGCAATGCGTCAACAGGGGAGCAGTGAGGCCGAGGGCACCGGCGGCGCCGAGCGCCTGAGCGCGCGTAAGAGTGGACATCAAGCCGTGCTAGACCGCCGAGGGCCTGTGACCCTTCCGCGGTGCCGCTGGCGAGCGGGTTTCATGATGTGGTGAGGGCGCGCCGGTTCGCGGCACGCACTCGCTCGATCAGCGGCGCGCTCGCGCCCTCCAAACGCCGGAGTTCACGTTCGTTGCGCGCAATCAGGCTGCGATCTTTCAAATAGCGATGATTGATGCGCACATTGGATGCGCAAGCGCTCAACCCGGCCGCGGCAAAATCGGCCGCGCACCCAAGATCGCTCAACAAGTGCGGGTTCTTCAGGTCGAGCGCGCCGGCCCCAAGTTCGGCAACCGAGACTGCGAGGCCGGCCGCCTGCAGCGGGGTCGCGGCCGCGTCGGCGAGCGCTTGCTGCAGTTCGGCCGTCCGCGCTGCCCGCTCAGCCTCGCTCGCGCGCGGCATCGCCGACGCAGCGACGACCCGGCTGAACGCGGCTTCATCGTTGCTGCGCGCGCTGACGGCCTGGGCGCGAATTGCGTCGGCTTTCACGATAAGCTCGTTTGCGAGCGATGCTTTAGCGGCGTATTTTGCGTTGTCATGCGTGATGCGAGCCACCATTGCGACGAGAGCGGCGCCAAGTGCTACGACAACCGTCGCAGCGCTGCCGCCGCCGGGTGTCGGTGCTTTCGATGCCAGCGCCTCGAGATACGCTTCTAATTCCACGCTGGGGAGTTCGCACGCCCGTTGGCGAACCATGTTTGGATCGCTTTCGATTGTTTCAAAGATCAGCGAGTCATTGCACGCGGTTCGGCCTCGCCGAGCCATCTAAACTCCCGGAGGAGTCGACTTTGCAAACTATCGATAGACCACTCGGCGACGTGAGAGACCGCAGTCTCGCCGAATCCGGCCGCTCGCGCATCGAGTGGTCCGCTAGCTTCATGCCGGTCCTGGCACAAATTCGCGAGCGCTTCGAGCACGAAAAACCGCTCGCCGGCGTGCGCATCGGCGCGTGCTTGCACGTCACGACTGAAACGGCGAATCTGATGCTCGCGCTGCAAGCCGGGGGCGCCGAGATCGAACTGTGCGCCTCAAACCCGCTCTCGACCCAGGATGACGTTGCGGCTGCGCTCTCTGAGAGTTATGCGATCCCGACGCACGCCATCAAAGGCGAAGATAACGCGACGTATTACAAGCACATCGAAGCCGTCGTGGCGACCAAGCCGCATATGACGATGGATGACGGCTGTGACCTCGTGACGACGATCTACACCAAGCATAACCATCTCTTGGCCGACATGATCGGCGGTTGTGAGGAGACGACCACGGGCGTCATCCGGCTGCACGCGATGGAGAAGGACGGCGTGCTCCCCTTTCCGGTCGTTGCCGTCAACGACGCACTCACCAAGCACATGTTCGATAACCGCTACGGTACCGGTCAGTCGACGATCGACGGCATCATTCGCGCGACGAACGTCCTGATCGCCGGACATACGCTCGTCGTCGTCGGCTACGGTTGGTGTGGGCGCGGCGTCGCATCGCGGGCTAAGGGTCTTGGCGCGCACGTCGTCGTCACCGAGATCGATCCGCGCAAGGCGCTCGAAGCGGCAATGGACGGTTTCCAAGTGATGCCCATTGCCGAGGCCGCCAAGGTGGGCGACGTTTTCGTCACCGTCACTGGAAACTATCACGTGATCGCGGGCGAACACTTCGCCGCGATGAAGGACGGTGCGATCGTATGTAACTCCGGGCACTTTAACGACGAACTCGATCTCGAAGCGCTCGAGGCGCTCTCCACCGGTAAGGTAAAGCCGCGTCCTTTCGTCGACGCCTATCGCTTGAAGAACGGCCGCACCGTGCGCGTGCTCGGCGAAGGCCGGCTCATCAACCTCGCGGCCGCCGAAGGGCATCCGGCGGCGGTGATGGACATGTCGTTTGCCAATCAAGCGATGGCCGCCGCGTATCTCGCGCGTAATCACGCGTCGCTGGAAAAGAAAGTTTACTCGGTTCCCGACGACATCGATCAGGAAGTGGCGCAACTCAAACTTCTTGCGATGAAGATCGGAATCGACACGCCGACGGACGAGCAGCGCAAGTACATGGCTTCGTGGTCTGAGGGCACCTAAGGATGGCGTACCGTAGATTGTTCACGTCCGAATCGGTGACGGAGGGCCATCCCGACAAGGTGGCCGACCAAATTTCCGATGCGGTGCTCGATGCGATTCTAGCGGAAGACCCGCTCGGGCGCGTGGCGGTCGAGACCTTCGCGATCACGGGACAGGTCCATATCGCGGGAGAGGTGACGACCAAGACCTATGCGGATATTCCGCGCATCGTGCGCAGCACGATTGCGGACATCGGTTACAATCATTCGCTCGTCGGTTTCGACTCGGCAACGTGCGGCGTTTCGGTTTCGATCGACGAACAGTCGCCCGACATCGCGATGGGCGTCGATGCGTCCCTTGAAGCCAAGGAGAGCGGTGACCGCGACGAGTTCGAATTGACCGGCGCCGGTGACCAGGGCATGATGTTCGGCTACGCTTGTCGCGAAACCGATGAACTCATGCCGCTGCCGATCGTATTGGCGCACAATTTGACGAAGATGCTGGCGGCGCAGCGCAAGAACGGCGACATGCCGTGGCTGCGACCCGATGGAAAATCGCAGGTGACGGTCGAGTACGACGGGATCACGCCCGTACGCGTCGACGCGGTCGTCATCTCGACGCAGCACGATCCGGACATTCCGCTCGAAACCATTCGTAGCCAAGTGTCCGAACGGATAATCGACCGGGTGATCCCGAAGAACCTGCGCGACGATCGTACGCGCGTGTTCGTCAATCCGACCGGACGGTTCGTGATCGGGGGCCCGATGGGTGACGCCGGTTTGACCGGGCGCAAGATCATCGCCGACACGTACGGCGGAATGGCGCGGCACGGCGGCGGAGCGTTTTCCGGTAAGGATCCGACCAAGGTGGATCGCTCCGCGGCGTACGCCGCGCGCTACGTTGCGAAGAACATCGTTGCGGCGGGGCTCGCCGAGCGTTGCGAGCTGCAGGTCGCGTATGCGATCGGCGTGGCGCATCCCGTCAGCGTGCTCGTCGAAACGTTCGGTACGGGTAAGATCGCTGAAGAAAAGATCGCCGAACTCGTGCGGCAGTTCTTCGACCTTCGTCCGGCTGCGATCATCCACCATCTCGATCTACGCCGGCCCATCTACCGGCAGACCGCCGCTTACGGACACTTCGGACGGCCCGATCTCGACTTGCCGTGGGAGCGCACCGACAAAGTCGACGAACTTCGCGCGGCGGCCGGTCTGGCCGAACGCGAACTCGTGTCGCGGTAAGGCATTATGTAATGCGGGCGTTTGCAGCGATGCGGACGCCCGCTTCGATTTCACGCGGCCGTCGCTGACGATCAGCGACGCTCGCGTCGTACCGCGGGCAACGCCGAGACGGCGAGCGCCATTGCGAGATAGCCCCATCCCGCGGCGATGATCGGCATGCGCGCGCCATAGTGGTCGGCGAGCACACCCCCGAGCAGCGCGCCCGGAACGGTGGCGAGCAGCGCGATCAAGCGCGCGACTCCGAAGACACGGCCCACGAGTTCCTCCGGAACGATTCGCATGCGCCACCCGACGATCTGTGCGACCTCGAAAAGCACGCAAACGTCCGTGATGGCGAGAAAAACAACTGCGATTACAAGCTTGTGCGTGAACATAACCGGAACGAATGCGATACCGTCGGCGGCGTAAGCGGCGATCATGATGCGGCCGAACGGCCACGAGCGCGGAACGCGCCCGGCAAGCCATGAGCCGACGAGCGAACCGACGGCCATCAAGCCGAATACGTAACCGACGACGAGATCGCTTGCGCCGAAATCGCGTTTGAGGAAGGGGATCAGTGAAGCGCCGACCATCAAACCGAAGAAGTTGAACGTAAGCGAGAGGCCGGCGAACGTGCGCAGCGCCGCATCGTTCCAGAGAATGTGAAAGCCGATCGTGATATCGCTTGCGATCGTGCGCAGCGACGGTAAGCCGCTTGGTTTCGCCGGCCCGAGCGTCGGCACGGTCGCGAATGTAGCTTGCGAAAGCAGATACGTTGCCGCGTTGATCGCAAGCGCCGGCAGCGGTCCGACGAGCGCGAAAAATGCGCCGCCGACGGGCGGCAGAATCATTTGCGTAACTTGTTCGGCGGCCAGAAGCGCCGACATCGCTTGGGTGGCACGCTCCTTGCCGATGAGATAGGGAACCGACGATGCCTGACCGCCCATGAAGACTGCAGCGGCTAGTGAGACGATCACGATCCCGCCGTAGAGCATCCCGAGCGTCAAAAACTTGTAAGCGTAGCCCAGCGCAAACGCTGCGAGCACCGCAAAACGAACGAAGTCGGCGCCGATCATCAGGCGACGCCGATCCAGGCGATCGGCGAGCGATCCGCCGACGAGCCCGAAGATCGCAAACGGCCCAAACTCGAGCGCGTACGTCAAGCCGACCGAAAGTGCGGAGCCGGTCAAGCGGTACACAAGGAGCGGAACCGCGATCAGCCGCAGACCGTCGCCGGCGTAGCTGAACGTCTGCCCCATGTAATAACGACGGAAACTGCGATTGGCGAAGATTCCGAGCGGACTCGGCCGCGTCGGATCTTTCGTCAGCGACGACATAGACGAGCTACTCCGAGCGTTACGAAGCACATATCGAAACGTAATGGGCGCCGAGCGCCGCCGGAGTCACCCTTTCACCTTGTCAGCATAGCCGATGCGTCAAGCGGGTACGCTCTGGGCATGCCTTCGTCCACTCGGTTACGCGCGGTACTTCTCGACGTCGACGGCACGTTAATCGACAGCAACGCCGCACAAGCACGAGCGTGGCTGGACGCATTCGAGGAGGCGCACGTCGACATCGAGCCCGACCTCGTCCGTCGGCTTATCGGCAAGGGCGGAGATCGTATGCTGCGTGAAGCAGCCGATCTCGATATCAACGCGGAGCCGGGCAAGACGATCGCGCAGCGCCATGGTACGTTCTTTGCCGAGCGCTATCTGCCTACGCTACGTCCGACGCGCGGAGCGCGCGAGTTACTGATGTGGCTGCGCTCGCGGGGCGCGCAGCTCGTTGTAGCGACGTCGGCCGGTGAAAAAGAGATGCGAGCGTCCCTGCGGACCGCCGGCATTGAGGACCTCATTGACGTCTTCACCAGCAGCGACGATGCAAGCGAAACGAAACCCGACCCGGATATTCTAGGGGCTGCTTTGCACAAGTCCGGCCGCAGTGCCGCCGAAAGCGTCATGATCGGCGACACACCCTACGATTGCGAAGCTGCCCGCCGGATCGGCGTTGCTGCTATCGGTCTGCAATCCGGTGGCTGGCACCGCGGGGACCTCGAATGTGAGGCGGTCTTCGACGATCCGGCCGACTGCTCGACAACTACCGCGCTTCGCCGCTACGCCGCCTGGACGACCTTGGCGAAGCAGCTCCGAGCAGGGCGTCCTCCGACGCCGTGGAAGCAGGCTGACCGGCGTCGCTTCGGCGACTCAACCGGAAGGCGCGTTCCCGAATAGCTCAGTTGGTAGAGCAGCTGACTGTTAATCAGCGGGTCGTTGGTTCGAGTCCAACTTCGGGAGCCATGAAAGGCCCGCCAAATCTAGGTTTCGGCGGGTTTTCTGTTTCTCGGGGCGCGCCGCTGTACCGACCTCGTACCGACAATCTCGGGGCTATAGCGGCTCCCGAGGAGCTGATCGAGGGCGTCAGCGGCCTGCCTTTGGAGGGTCGGAAGAACATGGCTGTACGTGCCGAGCGTGAGTCGGACGTCTGCGTGACCGAGCAGTTCCTGTACCACGCGCGGCGACACGCCTTGAAGCAGAAGCATCGTCGCAGCAGTGTGGCGCAGCGCATGGAACGGCACCGCGTCCGGGATGCCGGCCGCTGCTCTCATCGGAAAGTAAACGCGGCGCAGAAAGTTGCTTTTGCGAAGCAGCGTGCCGGTCGGGCTCGGAAAAACGTAGGGGCTTCTGTGCTCCTCGCCTTTCGCCGTCTCTTGTCGGCGCTCGAGTGCGTCGACGGCCATCTTCGACAGTTCGATCCGCCGCCTGCTCGTGTCCGTCTTTGGCTCGATGCGCTCAAGTTGGCCCTCGATCTCTCGCACGGAATGCGTCACCGAAAGTGTGCGCCTTTTTAGGTCAACCGCGTCCCAACGTAACGCGAAGAGTTCGCCTTGTCGCATGCCCGTCGTCACGGCAATGACGAAAAGCGCCTCCAATCGATGCCCGCGCGCCGCACGAAGCAGGACTTCAACTTGTTCGACGGTCATCGCTCGCGCCGGCGGCCGCTTATACGTAGGCGCGTCGACGCGATCCAGCGGATTCGTCTCGATGCGCTCTTCGCGCTTGGCGACGTTCAAGACACGGCGCAGCGTAACATGAACGCGCGCGACGAGGCTGGCCGAAAGTCCATCACGTCGGAGTTCTGAATAGAGGCGCCGCAAGCGGCTCGCGTCGATCTGATCGAGTTTGAGCCCGCCGATCTGCGGCAGCACGTGCAGACGCAAGACCTGTTCATACGATCGCGCGGTATTCGGGGAGAGGTTCGCTCGCGCGTCTTCGAGGAAGCGGCCAGCGAACTCGGCGAACGGCGATCGGTCCGTCGGAGCCGATGAGCCGCCGTGCTTGCCAAGGTATTTCAGCAGTTTTTGCTGGACGGCTTGCTTTGAGTCGGCGTAGATGAACTTCCGGCGCCGGCGACGCTTTCCGGCCTTTATATCGCCCTTTTCGTCGTGCCCCTCGCTGACGACGGCGACCCACTGCGTTTTCTCACGAACGGAGCCGTCGCTGGTTTTCCAGCGCCGCGTCTTTTGATAGATTGACGACTCACCGCGACCACGACGTTTACGAGACATGCCCTTAGCGCTTTATACTATGGCGAACTCGTCGCTTCGAGGCTTGTGGGTGGGCGCGGTCAAGAGGGCGTAAAAAGTGAGAAGACGATCCAAGGACCGCCGGGGCGACTGCAATCTTTGTCGTTCGACTGTGCGGCGGTTTAAGAAAAGCCTGAACGGCGGTAGCTGCAAGCGCTGCATTAATTGTTGTAATTTCCCCGACGTTGTCTGAAACGTTGACATCAGCAGCTTGAGTGTGCGCAAGTGCTGCGACATATGCCGTGAAAACACTCGCACATTCCTCGCGGTACGTTATCTTTCGTTCTCCATCTTCAGGATTGTCAGGGGTTAATCGCGTCCAAAAACTCTCAAGGACCGCTCTACTTAGCGAATCCGCGCCTTTCTCGGCGAGGTATGCTTTTTGCGCGCGCGCAAGCGCTACGATCGCTTCGGCCGGCATTAAGATAGGAAGCGGCAGGTCCCCGTCCGCACGTCGGATGTTGGTCTGATGACTGCGCTCAAGGTGCTCGATCATCGTCACAAGTTTGTGCGCTTCTCTTGCGGCAGTTTTCGCAAAAAGCGCGTCTTGTTCGACCCACGTGGCGATCGCGAGAGCTCGCCGGACCGGAATTTCATCCATTGCAATCGTTCGCTCGACGTACCGCTCTTGACCGTTTACCTTGATACCAGCATCGCGTTGGCTCATGCCGGCCACCTTGAGCTCGTTCCGGAGCCAGTCACGAAAGACTATAGACGAATCTTTTGACAACACTACAAGCGGAAAGCGTCCGCGTTCGCCATTCCGTAACGTTGTCTGGACACTCAGATTATCGAATATCGGCATACATTTTACGAGTGATTTTAGGTCGCCGTACGGCCGTCTCCTGTGTAACATGTTCACAAGATGACGAACCCGTGTAACCGGAAAAAGCGCGCGCGCTTGAGCGCCGCCAGGACGATGAGCGCGCCTGCCTATATCAGTGCGAACGAACTGGCCCGACGCTGGGCCATGTCGCTGCCCGCAATTTATCGTTTATGCGAGCGCGCCGTGCTGGAGACATGTGCATCGGCGAACGAAGCATCCGTATATCGCTCGCTTCCGTCGAGAAATACGAGCGCGATCACACGGTCGGCGCCGCATGACCGTCGCTCGACGAAGAAGCCCGCGCTTGCAACACGGGCTTCACTGGACTTCCTACACTCAGGTTTCGCGGCTCGAAGCCACAGCTCCGCTCCGGCTGCAAGCCGTAGCGCGAGCGCTAGTATGGCTCGCCGCTAACGATCGTCGGGCAAGCGGAGCAGCGCGCGCTGCTCTCGCTGTCCAACGGCCCTCACGATCCTGCTTGTTCGCGCAGGCCAGGCTCGTGTGCGCGGAGGCGCTGGTGGCCGGTGATCCGTCAACGGAAGCCGGTCACCAGCTTGGCGATTTTCCCACGGTTCGGCGTTCTGCGCGGCGGCTCCCTGACTTTCACGGCGGCGCTGCGTGATGGTGTCGCGATTGGAGCATCAGCGGTCACGCGACGACACCCGCCCCTTCGAAGACATGGCACCAAACCTTATCGAAGACGCCCACGAGCGTTGGCGCCGGCGTTCTTGCGGGCCACACTGCATGTGCAGCGAGTGTCAATACCAGCGCGCGCTGCGCTGCGCTGGCAGTCCCCTCGAGCGGAACGTCGTCGACCGCACGTCGGCGGCATACCGCGAGGCGTTTCTCGCTGCTAAGGCGATGGTGGATCTCGAAGAGCGAGCGCAGCGTATGCGCGTCGTCGATCACGTCGCGCGTGAATTATTGCAAGGACGAGCGATCCAGTGAGGCTCGAGGAGAACCTCTACGAGAAAGTTATCACGGAACCCGACGCGGACAC
>JAABUZ0100000976.1_pt1 | contig 59438 bp, 60 predicted proteins | sample 5562091 | NCBI WGS metagenome assembly JAABUZ01 (sample SAMN12813069, study PRJNA571459) | rock metagenome | isolation source: Antarctica rocks | place: Antarctica: Victoria Land, Linnaeus Terrace sud | collected 2015-12-21 | reverse complement strand
CGGGGTCGCCACCGCAGCGCACGGCCTGGCTGGCGCCATCGCCGAAGTCCCACCGGTAGTGGGTCGGGAACAGCCGCACCTCCACCAGCAGCGCGTCCGTCTTGGTCTCACAGACGTTGGTCGTCTGCGGCGCGCCACCGCCATCGAGGACGGCATCGCCGCCCCCGTCGCGGACGGCCTCGCTGTGGCACTCCTGGTGGTGGACGGTGATGGTCTGCCCCTGGGACAGCACGCCGCCGGTGTAGCCGTCGACCCAGAACCAGGTGGGCAGCCGCACCAGTCCGAGCCGCGGGTTCATCTTGATGGTCAGGTCGGGCAGCGGCAGATCGCGCTCGATGGTGACGGCCCAGGCGTGCGGGTCGATACTGTCACCTGTGACGACGACGGGGGCTCCGCCACAGGGCAGTCCACTGGTGGCGTTGGCCGGCAGGTACATGTAGTCGTCGTGCCGGCAGTAGCCGGGTAGCTCCGCGGCCGCTCCGTCCGCCAGCACAGGACCCCGCGGCACCGGCGCCCCCCGCCAGAACCGGTTGCCGCTGCCCGGGCCCGAGCCACTCAACTGCGTCCTCGTATGAATACGTCCGTCTATCCCATTGGATACGACTAGCCCCGCATCAACTGTCCCAGCATTCAGAGGGACCGCCTGAAGCTGGGATGTACATCCTGCAACGGTACCGTACTCACCTGGGCAAGAACTCTGAGCGTGTGAAGTTAGAGTCGCCGTGATCGCCACGATGAATGCCAAGCTCGTCACAAAAAGTCGTTCTATCAATAACCGATCACGGAGCAGCAGCACCGCTTACCACCTTCCAGGTATTGCTAAATTTCCGTAGTTCATATATCACTCTTACGGTAGCAAACGTCACATTCGTACCCTGCTGGTCGTCCAATCGCACCACCGCTTGAGTGTTCACATCAACAAAGACACTGTTGTCGACGTACTGGTCATAGATTTCGGCCGTATCCGCCGAAGAGGATATGACTCGATAGTCATGTTCAACATCGGTCTTGAGTGCCTTGTTCTGTGCTCGTAGTATTTCAACGCCACTTGCGACAGCAGCCTGTTCCTCTCCGTCGCTCACCTCGCCCAAGTGGGTGGTGTCGAGGTTGTAGAGGGCCTCGGCTCGGACGTCCCAGTACCGCTCGTACGCCTTGCCCACCTCGGCGGCGAGGACTGGGTCGACCGTTGGCCGCGGCGAGGGCGCGGTCGTCGACGGGGACGCCGCCACAACCGGGGCCGGGGGCGGGGTCGGGGCCGGGGCTGCTGTTGATGGCGCCGGCGGCACCGCGACCGGGGGCGCCGGCGCCGAGACCTGAGTAGCCATGGCCACTGGGCTGGCCGCGGCAACAGGCGGACCAGTCGTCGGCAAGAGGGTCGCCGAGACCGCGGCAGCCGTCGTCGGCGCTGGCGCGGCCGTTGAGGTCACGGGTGCTCCGGCAGTCGCCGAGCCCGGGGTCGCCGTCCGCAGCAGCTGGGCGGCTGGAATCACGCCAACCGACGGCCGAAGCGACTGGTTGGCCCACAGCCCCAGGCCCAGCATCAGCGCCAGCACGCCGAGCACCGCCGCGGCCGCCACCGGCCAGGGCAGCAGCCCCCGCGCCGGCTCGCCCGCGCCACCGGCCAGCTCGGCCTCCGCCACGGGCGCGCTTTCGCCGCGGCCGCGGCGCGGCGGCTCGAGCACGCCCGGCTCGGGCCCGGATGCTCCGGGCTCCTGGTCGCCCGCGTCTGGCTCGCCGCTGCTCACGCCACCTCCCGCGCCACCGACAGCCGCTGTCCGGCGTCGCGCGGGCGGGCCGCGCCCGTCTCCTGCCTCGGTAGCGCCTGCCTCACAGCTCCAGTATCCTCACTGACCGTCACACCAGCGTCACACGACCGTCACACGCACGGTGCACCTGGGACGCTCGGGCCTCTCGACGCGGGTTGCCTGCGGGTATCCTGGGTCGACCGCCCGTCCTTCCGCTACACTACCAAAAGTCTTCGGGCCGTGCGCGCGCCAGCCCAGCTTCGGGCCCGACGCGTGGCAGCCGCCCGCGTGTCCGCCAGGCGCGCCGACAGCACATCAGGGCCTGTAGCTCAGCTGGGAGAGCACCTGCATGGCATGCAGGGGGTCAGCGGTTCGAGTCCGCTCAGGTCCACCCGATTTTGATCTCGCGGCGGCTCCGGGGTCGGTTCACCAGGGCGACTGTGGCCGCGCTATCATCAGCGGCGGCCAGCGAGGCGGCCGCGGTCGTCTCCTACGGTGGAGAGTCCTCGCCCGCCGGCGCATCCGCCAGCCGGCCGTCTTGCAGACGCTCGAAGACGAGCTCCTCCCCGTCCACGTCGTCCCACTGCGTCCCTGTCTGGGTAAACCCCAGCTTGCGCACCAGGGCCAGCGACGGCCCGTTCTTCGGGCTCACGCTGGCGACAAAGTGGCGAATGCCGTGGGCGTCACCGGCCCAGCCGAGCAGCGCCACGGCCGCTTCGAACGCGTACCCCTGGCGTCGGTGCTCGGCCAGGACGGTGTAGCCCACCTCGACCGACCCGCGCGCGCTCGGCGCGCCGTGGAAGCCGATGTAGCCAACCATCAACCGGCTCGGAGTCCGCCGCACCATGGCGCGCAGCAGCCACGGCTGCACCGCCGGATCCGCCCGAACCTGTCGCAGGCGCAGCTGGAGCAGCCACTCGAGTTGGCCTGGCCACTCCTCGGGCAGCGCCGCTCCAAGGGCGTCGGCCGCCTCGGCGCGCCGCCCTTCGAGGGAGTCCAGCATGAACCCTGGCGACAGCGACACAAGGTCCAGGCGCGGCGAGCTGATCGCTGGGACGGCCACCTACCCACTGTACCCACCAGGATGCAGAGTGGAGCCGATACCCCTCCCCGGCCCGGCCGCTCAGGTGCGCAGGTGCGAATGTCGGGCGGAGCGCGGACCTCGGCCCCCCGGGCTGGGGCGCTCGCGCACCGCGGATGCAGAGCATGAGCAAGAGTCAGGACGGGGCGGTGCTCATGGCGCTTAGAGGGACGGCCAGCGGTCGTGCCAGGGGCGGGCCCGCTCGTACGCCTGCGCCGCTCGGAGCACCAGCGCGTCCGCATGGCGGGGTCCGACGATCTGGAGTCCGGCCGGTAAACTAGCATCGGTGAAGCCGGCGCGGACCGTCGCGGCGGGGTTGCCCGAGACGTTGAACGGCGCGGTGAAAGCGATGACGCCGCCCCCAAGCGGCACGCCCTCGACGTCCTCGGGTATGGGGCCCTCGGCGGCGAACGCCTCCAGGGGCATCGTCGGCGTCAGCAGCAGGTCGTAGCGTGCGAACGTCCCCATCACCCATGCGTTCAGCCGCGCCCGCGCCCGGTACGCTTCGCCGAACTCGTGCGCGCCGATTTTCTCCACACCGGCCAACCCGGCCGCGTACCCCCGGCTGAACAGCTCGCGGTGATGCAGGACCAGGTCCTCCATGGCGGCGGCGCCCTGGAAGCGGCTCAGAGTGAGCCAGTGCTCGGTGATACTCTCGACGGCCTCGTCGGCCTCGAGGACCTGGTGCCCGAGGTCCTGGAAGACGGCCGCCGCCCGGTCCACCTCGCGAAGGATGTCCGACTGCACCCTGGGACACGCCATGAGCCGGTTGAGCCCGATGCGCAGAGCCGGCAGCGGCTCGTCCAGCGCCGCCAGGTACGAGGCGACCGGCCGCGGGTACGAGGTGGGGTCGGCGGGGTGGTAGCCGGCCACCTGGTCCAGGTACAGGGCGGCGTCGCGCACAGTCCTGGTGAGCGGGCCGTACACACTCAGGTCGATCCAGGGCAGCATGTCGCGCGGGCCGATGGGCACCAGCCCGAACGTCGGCTTGTGGCCGAAGGCGCCGGTGAAGCAGGCCGGGATGCGGATCGAGCCGCCGCCGTCGGACGCCGTGGCGAGCGGCACCATGCCACTGACGATGGCCGCGGCGGCGCCGCCACTCGACCCGCCGGGTGTGCGCCCGAGACTCCACGGGTTGCGGGTCGTGCCGAATAGGTCGTTGCTGGTGAAGGCGGTGTAGCCAAACTCGGGCGAGTTCGTCTTGCCGATGCAGATGGCCCCGGCCGCGCGCAGCCGGGCCACGTGGACGTCGTCCCCGTCGGCCCAGCGGTCGGCGTAGGCGCGCGACCCCGCGGTGGTGCGGAAGCCCTCGGCGTTCTCCAGCTCCTTCACGCCGAACGGCAGCCCACCAAGCGGGCCGAGGTCCTCACCGCGGGCCAGCCGAGCCTCCTGCTGCCGCGCCTCGGCGAGCCCCCGCTCGGCATCGAGCTGAACAAACGCGTTCACCCGCGGGTTTACCTCGGCAATGCGCGCCAATGTCGCCTCCATGAGCTCGACCGGCGACAGCTGGCGCTGGCGCACAAGCGCCGCCAGAGCCTCCGCGGGCTGAAGGAGCAGATTGGTCGTGTCAACACGCGCCACGAGCGGGCCCTCCGTCGCCAGCATGTTTCCAGGCTGAGACCAGGAGGACAAGCGCTGCCCGGCGCTGCCCGACCCGGACGCCTCCTGCTAGCGTGGCGACGGTCGCGTGGCTGAGGCGCCCGCGAGCGCCGCGACCCGGGCCGACCGGCTGTTCGACGCCTACGTTTTCGTCGACTGGAGTGGGCGGGCCACGCCGAGTCCGCGCGTGGAATCGGCTGACGCGATCTGGGTCGGCGAGCTCGTTCGGGCCGGGCCCGGGGGGACGTTCGCTGCCGGCACCCAGACAGAGACCGAGACTGACACTGACACTGACACTGATACTGAGACGTACTTCTCGACGCGCCTCGCCGCCGGCGCCCACCTCGTGGGTCGCCTGGTCGCGCACGTGCGCCTCGGGCGGCGCGTCCTGGTCGGGTTCGACCTCCCGTACGGCTATCCGGCCGGGTTCGCCGCGTGTCTCGGGGCGCGGCCGCCGGAGCCCGCCTGGTCATTCGTCTGGCAGACCGTTGCCGGCCTGGTCCGTGACGCGCCGGACAACCAGAACAATCGCTTCGAGGTGGCGGCGGCGCTGAACGAGCGGGTGCGCGGCCGCCACGTGCCCGGGCCTTTCTGGGGTGCGCCCGTCGGGACGGCGATCAGATCCCTGGCGCGATTCCGGCCGCCGTTCCCGTTCGCCACGGGCAGCGGTACGGAGCTCGCGAGGCTCCGTCTGGGCGAGCGACGACTCCGCGTCCAGGAGGCCTGGAAGCTGTACGGCCCCGGCAGCGTGGGCAGCCAGGCTCTTCTGGGCCTGCCGTGGCTGGCTCGGCTGCGCTGGCATCCTGAGCTCGCGGCGGTGAGCCGGGTGTGGCCGTTCGAGACCGATTTCGCCTGCCCGACGCCGCCGGGGCCGTTCGTGCTGCACGTCGAGATCTGGCCCGGAATCGTGGACGCGGCGGTGCGGGCGGCGGCCACGGGGATCCGCGACCGCGACCAGGTCAGGGCCATGGCGCGCTGGGCCGCCGAGCAGGACGCGGCCGGTGGGTTGGCCACGTACCTGGGCCGACCGCGCGAGCTCGACCACGACCAACTCGGTGTCTGCGTCGCCGAAGAGGGCTGGGTCTTCGGCCTGCACCCCACGACGGTCGCGCGCACGCGCCGGAGCACCAGAGGCCAGCCGGCCGACGGGCGTCCACGGAACTGACCGGGCCGACCTACCCGACGAGGGCGTGCCGCCTCCTGTCCACGCGAGTAACTGTGCTGTCTATCTGTCGACGTCCTCGACCAGCGCTCCGTAGCGGCGGGCGACGTGGATCGCCTGTGGCAGGTCGAGGCGGACGCCCTTCAGCTCGAGACCACGAAAATCGACTCCCGCCAGCCGCGCCCCGCGCAGGTCTGCGCCCGCCAACCGCGCCGTCGCCAGGGTGGCACGGCTCAGGTCGGCGTCGCGGAGATCGGCCCGGCGCAGGTCGCTGCCGTAGAAGTCGGCGTCGCTGAAGCGGACGCCGCGCAGCGCCATGCCCGCCAGGCTGCCATGGCGCAGGTTGACGTACGACCAGTCGCCCCGGATCACCCTGGCCACCGACAGGTCAACCTCGACAAACGTGGTCCCGGTGAGCTTGCACTCGTCGAAGCGCGCGTCGAACAGCTCAGTCATGCCGAACTGGCACGTCAGAAACTGCGAGCCGTCGTGGCGCGAGCTGCTCAGGCGGGCGCCACGGAAGTCGCACGCGACGAAGCTGCAGCGGTGGGTGGCGGTTTCGATCAGGCGCGCCCCCCGGAACGAGCAGCGCGTGAACCGGCAGGCCTGGAGCACCGCCTCGGTCAGGTCGACGTCGCCAAAGTCCTCCTCGACGTGGTCCCGACCCTGCCACGGCGTACCATCAGTGTGAGGCACGTCCGATAAGGTATGGCAACCGCGGTTCTCGAGTCGCCCCTCCTGCTGCGTCTGCCCCGCGGGGCGCGTCTGGACGACGCGGCCTTTCTGGCCGTTTGCCACCTGAACCCGGATCTGCGGCTCGAGCTGGACCGAGAAGGATCGTTGATCATCATGCCTCCGACCCTGCCAGAGACGAGCGCGCAGAACCTGGAGATCGGGCGGCAGCTGGGCAACTGGGTCGCTCGGACCGGCAACGGCAGGGCGTTCGAGTCGTCAGCGGGCTTTCAGATGCCCATAACCGGGTCAACCTTGTCGCCAGACGCCTCGTGGGTGCCCACCGAGCGGGTGGCGCTGACGGCGTCGAGCACAGGGTCGGGCTTCCCGGCGCTGTACCCCGACTTCGTGCTGGAGCTGCGCTCGCGGTCCGACGCTCTCAGACGGCTCTTGGCCAAGATGGAGGAGTACCAAGCAAACGGGTGCTTGCTGGGTTGGCTTGTCGATCCGGTCGAACGGCGCGTGCACGTCTTCGGCGCGGAGGGACCTGCTGAGGCGCTCGTCGAGCCGGCGACGGTCTCGGGCGATCCCGTGCTGCCGGGCTTTACGCTGCATCTGCTGCGCGTCTGGGGCTAGGGGACGCCGCCTCGTTCACGCGCTGGCGGCGTCCACGTCAGCGTCCAGGTCCGCGAGGGTGTCTCGCTGACGGCGCGTCAGGCTGGCCACCACCAGGCCGTACGAGTCCTCGATCCACTCCGCGATCACGTCAGCAGGGATGGCCCCGTCGAGCAGCACCGTGTTCCAGTGGCGCTTGTCGAGGTGGTACCCGGCCACGACACCGGGATGCTCATCGCGCAGCGCCAGAGCGTAGCCGGGGTCGCACTTCACGCTCAGCCGACCTGGCTCGTCAGCCAGGCTGACGAGCGCGAACATCTTGCCGCCGACCTTGAAGACGGCCGTGGTCTCGCCGAACGGGTACTCCTCGGACGCACCTGGTAGGGCTAGGCACCGGCGCAAGACGGCGGCTCGGTCCACGGCTGGCTAGCGCGTCCCGGGTTGGGTGGGGCCGAGCGGCACGTCGACGTCGGGCCACACCTGCTCGGTGGGCGCGAAAGTCGTGGCTGCCTGGGACGCCGAGCTGTGGATCACCTTCGGCCGCAGCGCGTGGGCGTCCATGCAGGCGATCCAGCCGAGCACGAAGCCACGGCGCTGGCTCGGGATGTTCGGCACCGCCCGGTCGGCCAGGTACTGGGCGTAGGCCGCCACTAGCGCCTGCCGTTCGTCGTCGGCCAGACCGACTTCGAGCTGGGCCACGTAGGCGGCCTCCGGCTCCTCCGGCTCCAGCTCCAACTCCTCGTTACTCACCACTCACCACTCACCACCCACCACCGCCGCGTCCCTCCAGGTCGCCCGCGCCGAGCGTACGGCACGTCCACCGCGGCCGGACCGCCGCGGAGCGTGGCGCCACGATCGTACCCCATGACGTCGCAGTCACCACGTCGCGTCCCGCAGCGCTGCCGCCCGCGCCAGGCTCGGGGCGGGATCCTCGCCGTCTTCGAGCGCCCAAACCGCGTTCACCGTCGCGCGCACTAGCGCCCAGTCGCGCACGCGCCGCGCCTCCAGCCGCAGCTGGTCCGCCAGGTGGGCCACCAGGTTGGTCGCCGCTCGGGACGTGGCTGCCGGAGGGAGCAGGTCACCGATGAGATGGCCGGTGTCGAACGTTGGGTCGCCGACCAGGGGCTTCGGGTCGATCAGTAGCCAGGGCTCGCGCCGCGCGGCCAGCACGTTGCCCAGGTGCACGTCGCGGTTCACCACGGCTGTGTCGCCGGGCGCGTGCGCAAGCTCGTCGGCCAGCCTGGCCGCTTCGGTCGCCAGGTGGGACCACGACCGCGCGTCGTCGCGCTGCGCCGCCGCCAGCAACTGGCTCGACCAGCGCACACTCACCTCTTGTACCGTCGCGAACGTGTGGCCCGGCGGTGGCGGCCTCCACAGGCGCCGCACGAGGCGGCAAACGATCCCAATGGCCGCGCCACGATCGGGGTGCTCGGCCAGCGGCGAGCCGGGGTCGAGACGCTCGATCAGCAGGGCGCCGCTCTCGGGGTCCTCCTCGTAGAGAAGAACCGCGCCGTCGCCGGCGTACAGACGCAGCGCCGCGGCCTCGTCCCGGTTTTCGGCGTCGCGCAGCGGGATCTTCAGCACGGCAGAGGCGCCATCGGCGCGGGTGGCGGCGAGCACGAGCGCGTTTGAGCCACCGTCGAACGGTCGACCGAGCTGTAGCTGCCAGTGGTGCGCCAGCCTGGCCACAACCGTGGGTAGGCCGTCCAGCCAAGACTGGCCACGCGCGCCGGACCAGCGGAGCACCGCGCGTCGGACCTCCTCGGGCACCGCCACGACATTGGGCTGTTGGGCAGACGGCCGGCGCCCTGGTGGGCCGGGGCGCCCCACACGACCCCGCGCCGAACCCGGCGCCGGACCCTGGCCGCGGGACACCTCCTGGCTCATGGTCCGGCGTGGTAGAGGCGGAATCCTGCCAGCCGCCGATGGGGCAGCGCCTGGTAGAAGGCTTCGCCCGCCTCGGACGACAGCAGGTCGAGGCGAGCCACGCCGAGCCGCCGCAGCACCTCCAGCACCAGAGCGCGCCCCAGACCCTGGCGGCGATAGGCCGGGTGGACGACGAGCAGGGAGAGGTACCCCTGGACGAAGCCGTCGCCGTGCCCGAACCCCAACCCGACGACGCGGCCGTCGGTCACCGCCACCACGGCAGCGCCGCCTGGCGTGGTCAGCGCCTTCATGGTCACCTCGGCGTTGGCGGCGTAGCTGGACCAGCCTTCGGCCGCGCAGAGCGCCATCACCGCCTCGACGTGGGACTCGGCGAACGGCGCCAACACGATCCCTGGCGCTGGCCCGGCGATGGCACGGCCACGCACCCAGGCGGTCGCCCGTCGCTTCAGGTCGCGGACGTACAGGTCCTTGCCGTTCATGTAGGCCAGGCGATCGCCCGGGCGCTCCGTGGCGAGCACAGTCTTCAAGGCGCCGTACGCCGCCATCTCGGCGCCATGGGCGCGCAGGAAGTCGCGCACCGCCAGGTCGGCCCGGGCGACCTCGTTGTCCGTGGCACACACGTGCACGTGGAACTGGCGCGGTCGTGTCGCCGGTTTGCCGAAGAAGGGGAACTCGTCAGGCACGCCCGGCAGCGATCCGCCGCCGGCGTAGCCGAGCGCCGCGAGCCCGACCCTGAACGACCCGTCTGCCAGCGACGGCAGCATGACCAGGATGTCGACGACCGGCTTGGCGGCCAGGCCCGCGACGGAGGTTGAGCCGATGTGTTCGATGCGGGCGTCGGGCGGCAGCACGGCTCGCAGCGCAGCCGCCTCCCGCGCGTAGAGCTCGGGCCAATGGGGGTCGTACGGGACGACGCGAATGGCCGGGTCGTATCGCTGGTCCACCTCCGCCTCGGGTCTGACCAGCGTGTCGCGGCCGCCCATGCCTGCCCCGCCCATGCCTGAAGGATAGGGCGCGGAGTAGCCTGCGCGGTGGCACGGCTGCTGCACAACGGCTCTCGGGACATGCCCACGACGGTGGCTGCGTCGAACCTAGATCAATAGATCACTAGATCACTAGATCAGTGGACGAGGAGGTGTCCGGAGATGGGAGTGTATGACCCGTTTCGCGAGCTGGAGCGACTGCGGCGCCGGGCCGAGCGGGGCGCCGGCGGGTCGCCCCCTGGGGGTCGCGATTGGCGCATGGCGTTCCTGCCCGGGCGCGCGGCGCGGCAGTACCCGCTGGTGAACCTGCACGACGACGGCGAGACCTTCACGGTCGAGGCGCTGGCTCCCGGCCTCGACCCCGCCCAGATCGAGGTCACTGTCGTACGCAACACCCTCAGCATCGCGGGCGAGAAGCCGGGACCGACCAACGTCGCGCCTGAACGGATCCATCGCAGCGAGCGGTCGGCGGGGCGCTTCGTCCGCACGGTCGAGCTCCCGACCGAGGTGGACGCCGACCGCGTCAACGCGCAGTACCGGAATGGGCTGCTCGTGGTGTCCATCCCGCGGGCCGCGAGCGCCAGGCCGCGGCGCGTGTCGGTGCAGGCTGGCTGAGCGCGCGGGGAGGAGAAGGGAGAAGAACGATGGCTGAAAAGACAGTCCCGAGCCCGCGAAGGGCTCGCCACCACGATACCGAGCCGGTCGTGCCCGGGCCGTCCGGCGACGCTTCGCCGACCCAGGAGCCGACCCGGGCCGAGGACGTCTTCCTCCCGTCCGCGGTGGACATCTACGAGGACGACCAGGGTCTCGTCGTCCTGGCCGACCTGCCGGGCGTGGACAGCTCAGCGCTCGACGTGCGCGTCGACAACGGGGTACTCACCATCCAGGGCAAAACCAAGCACCTGGCCACTGGCACGCCCGTGTACCGCGAGTTCGAGCTGACCGGCTTCTTCCGCCAGTTCCAGCTGCCCGAGGAGATCGACCAGGCGCGCATCCAGGCTGACCTGACGCAGGGCGTCCTGAAGCTGCGCCTGCCCCGCGCCGCGCCCACCCAGCCACGCCGCATCGAGGTCCGCACCACCTGACAGGTGGGCACGCCGGCGCCGGCTGCTACAATCGCGCGCAGCGGAACGCTGGGGGTGCCTTCGGGCTGAGAACGGGGCGGATTGGGTCCCCGTACCCCAGAACCTGATCTGGGTCATACCAGCGGAGGGAAGCGTTTCCGGGTCGCGCTCGCCGCGCTCGACTCCGGCCCTCCGCCCTGGGAGGGGACACGTGGACGTCGCGCGGTTTCAGCTTCATCTGGTCACGGAGCAGCTCATCCGGCCGGGGTCGTCTCTGCCCCGCATCGCGGCCGCCGTGGCCGGCGGCGTCGACTGGGTCCAGCTGCGGGACCGGTCCGCCGCCGCCGCCGAGCTGTACGACGAGGCGTGCGCCGTCCAGGCCATCCTGGCGAGCCGCCGCGGTGGCCCGAGGGCGGCGCTGTCGGTGAACGATCGCCTGGACGTCGCGCTGGCCGTGGGTGCGGACGGGGTGCACCTCGCCGGCCGCGGCCTGCCGGTCGCGGTGGCGCGTCGCCTGGCCGGTGGGCGCGCCCTGGTTGGCCGCTCCGTCCACAGCGTGGACGAGGCCCGCCAGGCAGCCGCGGACGGCGCCCAGTACCTGACATTTGGCCACGTGTACCCGTCAAGCTCGAAGGAGGGGCTGGCGCCCCGCGGAACCGCGCAGCTGGCGGCCGTGGTGGACGCGGTCGACGTCCCGGTGCTGGCCATCGGCGGCATCACAGCCGCGAACCTCGCGGAGGTGCTCGACACCGGCTGCGCCGGGATCGCCGTCATCTCGGCGATCCTGTCCGCGGCGGACCCGGAGCGCGCGGCGCGCGGGCTGCGGGACGCCATGGACGCGTCCCGGTCGACGCCGCGCCACCCGTTTCGCCCGACCGACGCCCGCGTGAGCGCGGCATGACGGCGTCGGCGCCGCGGGTCATCGTCGTCGGCGGCGGCGTCTGCGGCCTGGGCGTCGGCTGGCAGCTCGCCAGGCGCGGCGCCGACGTCACGCTTTTCGAGCGCGACGAGCCGGCGCAGGCGGCGACCTGGGCGGCGGCCGGCATGCTGGCTCCGCACATGGAGCTGCGGCCGGAGGAGGAGAGCATCACCGAGCTGGGTCGGGAGAGCCTGCGCCGCTGGCGCCGCTTCGCCGCCGAGGTCCAGGCCGACTCCGGGCTCTCCGTCGATTACCGCGACGAGGGCACGCTGTTCGTGGCGCTCGACCGGGACGCGGAGGAGCAGCAGCGCTTCCTGCACCGGCACCAGCAGGAGCTCGGCCTGCCCGTGCGGTGGCTGTCGGGTCGCGACGTGCGGGACTGCGAGCCACACCTATCGCGCCGCATCACCGCCGGGCTGTTCTCGCCCGACGACCACCAGGTGGACGCCCGACTGCTTGGCGCAGCTCTCGCCCGAGCGTTCCAACGGGTGGGCGGCCGACTGCGGGCTCGCTCGCCCGTCGAGCAGATACTGACGGAGGCCGGCCGAGTCGTCGGCGTGCGGGTCGGTGGCTCGGAGGTTCTGGCCGACGCGGTGCTCCTGGCCGCCGGCGCCTGGTCTGGACTGGTCGGCGGCCCGCAGTTGAACACAGCGCCACCGGTCCGCCCGGTCAAAGGGCAGATGCTCGCCGTGCGGCAGACCGACCCGCCGCTACTGACGCACGCCGTCTGGGCCAGGGATGCGACGGAGATCGTGTACTTGGTGCCCAAGAGCGACGGCCGGCTGCTGGTCGGGGCGACGGTGGAGGAGGCCGGCTTCGACACCCGGGTCACGGCGGGCGGCATGCTCAGGCTGCTCCGGCTGGCCTGGCAGGCGCTGCCGGCAATCGACGACCTGCCCCTGGTCGAGTCGTGGGCGGGCCTCCGCCCCGGCAGCCGCGACGGGGCGCCGATTCTCGGCCGAACGACCGTCCGCGGCCTGTTCGTCGCCACCGGACACTACCGGAACGGGATCCTGTTTGCGCCCGTGACGGCGGAAGACATGGCGCGGCTGATCATGGCCGACGAGCTGAGCGACACCATCGCGCCGTTTGGCCCCGAGCGCTTTGCCGACCGAGACCACCGGATGAGATGAAGAGGTGAAGAGGTGGATAAGAGAGAAGGAGGAGGACTGTGGAGCAGCGACAACAGCGTATCCAGATCAACGGCGTCTGGACAACGACTCAGGCGGGCACCGTGGCGGCGCTGGTCGAGTCGCTAGCGGTCGCGGCGACGCGCGCCGGCACCGCGGTCGCCGTCAACGACGCGGTCGTGCGGCGACGCGGCTGGAGCGAGCTGCAGCTGCACGACGGCGACCGGGTCGAGATCATCCAGCCGGTTCAGGGAGGGTAAACAGCACCATGGTGCAGATGGTTGAACCGCCAACACGGGAAGCAGTTGGCGAGGATTCGTGGTCGGTGGCCGGCCGCGTCTTCCGGTCGCGGCTCATCGTCGGGTCGTCGCGGTACCCGAACCAGCAGGTCATGCTGGACGCGCTCGAGGCCAGCGGCGCCGAGATAGTCACCGTCGCCATCCGGCGGCTGGACCTGGCAGATCCGTCGCGGCAGGGCATACTCGACGTCCTCGACCGGTCGCGGTACACGCTGCTGCCAAACACGGCGGGCTGCTACACGGCCAGGGACGCCGTTCTGACGGCGCAGCTGGCGCGCGAGGCGCTGGAGACGGACTTCGTCAAGCTCGAGGTCATCGGCGACGAGCGCACCCTCTTTCCCGACGTGGAGGAGCTGCTGCGCGCGGCGGCCGAGCTGGTGCATGACGGCTTCGTCGTCTTCCCCTACACCAGCGACGACCCGATCACCGCTATGAAGCTCCAGGACTTGGGCTGCGCGGTGGTGATGCCCCTCGGTGCCCCCATCGGGTCAGGCATGGGCATCCGCAACCCACACAACTTCATGATCATGCGCGAGCGGATAGCGGTGCCCCTGATCGTCGACGCGGGCGTTGGGACCGCCTCCGACGCGGCAGTGGCGATGGAGCTTGGGTGTGATGGCGTCCTGATGAACACGGCCATCGCCGGGGCGCGGCACCCGGTCCAGATGGCCCGCGCCATGCGGCTGGCCGTGGAGGCGGGGCGGCTGGCGCACGGAGCGGGGCGGATCCCGCGCCAGCTGTACGCGACAGCCTCCAGCCCGGTGGCGGGCATAATCGGGACGTGACGGGCGCGGGCGCTCACGTACGGGCACGGCTCATGCGGTGCACAGTCGTACCGGGGTTCGCGGTCCCGAACACTTCCCGCGGACCAGGGCATCTGGTATCCCATGAGCAGGCGGGTAGGCGAGTAGGCACGCGGGCCATGAGGTCAAGAGGAGCACAGCCATGACAACCATGACGCAGAGTCAGGTGGACACGCAGAACGCGACCCAGGCAGAGGATGCGCAAAAGAATCCCCTCGTGGCGCTGGTCGCCGAGGGGCAGAGCATCTGGCTGGACTACATCACGCGGCCGCTGGTGCGCGACGGCGAGCTGCGCCGCCTGATCGAACAGGACGGCCTGCGCGGCATGACGTCCAACCCGACGATCTTCCAGAAGGCGATTGCCGCCGGAGACGCCTACGACGAGCAGATTACGGAGCTGGTGGGCAAGGGCAAGGACGCGGGCGAGGTGTTCGAGGCGCTGGCCGTGCGGGACATCCAGGACGCCTGCGACCTGTTCCGCCCGGTCTACGACCGCACCGAGGGCCTGGACGGCGTGGTGTCCATCGAGGTCTCGCCGACCCTGGCCCACGACACCGAGGGGACGGTGGTCGAGGCGCGCCGCCTGTGGGCCGCCGTGGATCGGCCGAACGTCCTGATCAAAGTGCCCGGCACGGCCGAGGGCGCTGTCGCGGTCCAGCAGCTGCTGCGGGACGGCATCAACGTGAACGTGACCCTGCTATTCTCGCTGCGAAACCATGAGCGCGTCATGCAGGCCTACCTCGAGGCGCTCGAGGCCCGCGCGGCCGCGGGGCAGCCCGTCGCCCGGCTCGCCTCGGTGGCGTCGTTCTTCGTCAGCCGCGTGGACACGCTGGTCGACAAGCAGCTGCAGGAGGGGATCGCGGCGGCCGAGGCAGCCGGCGACGGCGCGCGCGCGGAGCGGCTGCGCGGACTCCTCGGGAAGGCGGCCATCGCCAACGCCAAGCTGGCCTACGCCCGCTTCCGCGAGCTGTTCGACGGCGAGCGGTTCGCCCGGCTACGCCAGCACGGCGCGAGCGTGCAGCGCCCGCTGTGGGCCAGCACGAGCGTCAAGAACCCGGCCTACCGCGACGTCCTGTACGTGGAGGAGCTCATCGGCCGCGACACCGTCAACACGCTGCCTCTCGAAACGATGAAGGCGTTCGAGGATCACGGAACAGTCCGTCGGACAGTCGACAAGGGGCTGGACGAGGCCCGCGCCGCGCTGGCGGCCCTGGCCGAGGTCGGCATCGACTTCGACACGGCCACCCAGCAGCTCGAGGACGAGGGCGTGTCCCTGTTCAGCAAGTCGTACGACGAGCTCATCGCCGGCGTCGAGAAGAAGCGCGCGGAGATCCAGCAGGTCCACGAGCAGAAGGCGTAGCGCGGGCCAACGTAGCGCCGGGGCGCCGAGGATCGCGCAGCTATCTACGGTGGCGCTACGGTGACGATCTCCCGCGCCGGCCCCGGCACCGCCTCGCTTACTGGCCCGGCCCGCCCGGCGTGCCGGTTCAGGCCGTACGTCCAGTGGTCTGCCTTCTCGCCTTGATCGTTCAGGGTGGGGTAGTGTTGTCGCCAGAAGCAGGTCGGATGCCAGGAGATCGTGCGCCGCGCCAGGGCATTCTGTCGGTGCCGGCTGGAGGTGAGGCGTTCGTGGCGGCGGCCCGGGCGCTGGCGCCGGCGGTGTCGGCGGCGGCCGACGCCGTCGAGCGGGACCGCCAGCTGCCGCCCGAGCTGGTCGCCGCCATCGCCGCCGCCGGCCTGTTCCGGCTGCTCGTGCCTGCCTCGCTTGGCGGCGCGGAGATCGACCTGCTGAGCTTCAGCCGCGTCGTGGAGGTGGTCGCCCAGGCCGACGCCAGCGTTGCCTGGTGCGTTGCCCAGGCGGCTGGCCTCGGCAGCTACGCCGCGTACCTCGACGAGGTGGTGGCGTGCGCGGTCTTCGGATCAGACCCCGGCGTCATCCTGGCGAACGGACCGGGGGTGGACGGGCGGCCAGGCCGAGCCTGCGAGACACCTGGCGGCTACCGCGTGACGGGCCGCTGGGCGTTTGCCTCAGGCTGCCGGCACGCCACCTGGCTGCTCGCCGTGTGCCAGCTCCACGACGAGGGCGGGCGGCCGCGCGTCGGGACCGACGGGCGCCCGCTGCTGCGCACCATGCTGGTGCCGGCGGGGGCAGCGCGCATCGACGACACCTGGCACGTGAGCGGCCTGCGGGGAACGGGCAGCCACGAGTTCACGCTCAGCGACGAGCTGGTTCCCACCGAGCGGGCGATCGCCTACACGGCCGACGGGCGGCGCCAGCCGGGCCCGCTGTACCGATTCCCGCTGTCGGGCATGTTCGGGCCAGGCTTCGCGTCGGTCGCGATTGGCGTGGCCCGGGCAACACTGACCAGCTTCGCCGAGCTGGTCTGCGACAAGACGCCGTACGCGACCGGCCGGCGCTTGCGCGACAGCCCGGTCGTCCAGTCGTCGCTGGCCCGCGCCGAGGCGCGTCTGCGCGGCGCCAGGGCTCTCCTGAGCAAAACTCTCAGCGACGTGTGGGACGAGGTGGTGGCGACGGGCGAGCTCAGCCTGAGACGACGCGCGGACGTCCGGCTGGCGTCGACCCACGCCATCCACGAGGCGGCCGACGTCGTCGACGTGCTGTACGAAGCGGCCGGCTCGACGGCGATCGTCGTCGGCCGGCCATTCGAGCGGCGCTTCCGCGACGTCCACGCTGTCACGCAGCAGGTCCAGGGGCGGGCCGCCCATTTCGAGGCTGTGGGGCGCGTGCTCCTGGGTCTCGACCCGGACTCGCCCTACGTATGAGCGTATGAGCGTGGACCGGAAGCGCTACCGGGTGGCCGTCATCGGCGCCGCCCACATGCACGTCAACGAGCTGATGCGCCGCTTCGCCGAGCTGCCCAACGTGGACATGGTCGCCATCGCGGACACCGCGCCAGCCGGGTCGGAGCTGAACACCACGTCGCCGTCGACGCGCGCCCATACGCTGCGCGTGGCCCAGGCGGACATCGGCATCCCGCGGGTCTACGACGAGTACCAGATGCTCCTGGAGCGCGAGCGCCCGGACATCGTCCTGCTGTGCCCGGAGCTCGCGCGCACCGGCGCCATCGGCGAGGTCGTCGCCAGGTACGGCGCCCACATCGTGACCGAGAAGCCGCTGGCCGCGACCCTCGCCGACGGCGTCCGGCTGGTCCGGGCCGCCGAAGCGGCCGGCGTGCGCCTGATGGTCAACTGGCCCAGCGCGTGGTCGGGGGCCATCCGGCGCATGAAGCAGCTGGTCGACGAGGGACGGGTCGGCGCTGTGCAGCAGGTCCATATGCGTCTGGGGTCTGGCGGGCCATTCGCGACCGGGGCGACCCATCCGGGCGTGGTCGGGGGTGTGGCCGGGCTGACCGACGCCGAGAAGGCGGCGACGTGGTGGTACGACGCCGCCCAGGGCGGTGGCGCGTTTCTCGACTACTGCTGCTACGGCGTTGCCCTGGCGCGGTGGTTCTTCGACGCCCAGCCGGTGTCAGCCGTCGGCGTGCGCGCCAACCTGGCGAGCCCATTCGGCACCGCCGACGACAACGGACTCCTGGTCCTCCGCTTCGAGCGCGGGCTGGCGGTCGCCGAAGGCACCTGGAGCTGCGTTGACCTCGGTGGCATCGGGGGCCCGGTGGTGTACGGGTCGAAGGCGACCCTGTCGCTGGACGGCCCACCAGGGTCGGCCCGCGTTCGGGTGACCGGGCCTGACCACGGGTCAACGCTCGAAGAAGCGGCCGCGCCGCCGCCGGGGCGGGCGACGCTGGCCAGCGAGTTTCTGCACCATCTCGCGACCGGCGAGCCACTCCATCCGCTGCTTGCGCCTGAGCTCAACCTGGATGTGACGGCGGCGCTGGACGCCGGCCAGCGCTCGGCCAGCAGCGGCCGGGCGGAGCCAGTACCGCGGCCGGGTGCGACAGCAGCGTCGGCCGAACCCTAGCGCCGACACCGGCGGCCGTTGTCCACGCCAGGGTGGTACGGGACGTGGCCAGACGGCGCAATCGGGCGCCCGGCTGGTACCGTGGGCAGGAACGACCTGCGCGGAGGAGGATGGCGCCGTGTGCACGTGGATCACCGAGACGACAGGCATCAGCGGGAGCGGTAAGGGCACCCACGGTTGGTTTCCCGTGAGCCAGGCCAACGTGGGGTATGACCACCCATTCCACGCGCCCTTCGAGCACGCCGTGCTGCTGGACTTCGTCAACCCCGCGCTCGGCGTGGGCGCACGGGTGGGCGTGGAGATGAATCTCCAGTCGGCCAGGGATCTGGTGGCGACGCTGCGGTCGGCGATAGCGGCCGCCGAGCTGAGCGGCGTTGCCGAGTAGCCACGCGAGCCGAGCGCTGCATAGACGAGAACGGAGCACCACACTATGACGCCGATGTGGAACGAGCGTAGGACCGACGCCTACGAGGGGCTCACTGCCGAAGTGACCAGGTACGCCGGCAAGAATGGCGACCTCCTCCACGCCTACTACGCTCGGCCGGCAGGGCCCGGGCCGTACCCGGGCATCGTGCTGGTCCACCACATGCCCGGCTGGGACGAGCTCTACCAGGAGATGGCGCGCCGGCTGGCGAGCCACGGCTACACGGTCCTGAGCCCAGACCTGTACTGCCGCGTCGGCCACGGCTCGCCCGACGACATCGCCGCCAAGGTGCGCGCCGCCGGTGGCGTTCCCGACGACGACGTGGTCGGCGACTGCGCGGGCGCGTCTCGGTTCTTGCGTTCGCTGCCGACGAGCAACGGCAAGGTGGGGATCACCGGCACCTGCTCGGGCGGACGCCACGCGTACCTGGCCGCCTGCCGGGCACCGAGCAGCTTCGACGCGGTGGCCGACCTGTGGGGCGGCCGCGTGGTCATGGGGCCGAACGACCTCACCGAGAAAGCGCCGGTGGCGCCGCTGGACTACACGAAGGACCTCGCCGCGCCGCTCCTCGGCCTATTCGGCGAGGAGGACCAGGCGCCCTCGCCGGCCCAGGTCGACCAGCACGAGCAGGAGCTGAAGCGGCTTGGCAAGGCGTACGAGTTCCACAGGTATCCGGGGGCGGGCCACGGCTTCTTCTACTACGACCGACCCGCCTATCGGCAGCAGCAGGCAATGGACGGCTGGCAGAAGGTGTTCGCCTTCTTCGGGACGCACTTGAGCTGACAGCTACGACTTCGGCATGCCGAGCAGAGCGCCGTAGGCGGGTCTGCCGCTCCAGTCGCCGCGGACCAGGCCAAAGCCCCACTTCTCGTCAGTTTGCGGCACGGCCAGCTGAAAGTTCAGGTTCCACTCGAACATGCCGCCGATGTACGGCGTCTGGCGCGCGATGGCGAACGCCTGCACGGAGAACTGCGCCTGCTGTTGCTCGGTGACGAACTTGCAGTACTCGTAGCCCCGCGGCGGCGTCTGGTTCGAGCAGTAGCCGAACTCGGTCAGCCAGATCTGCTTGGCGTCGTCGCCGTTCTGGACCATGATGTCGCGGTACTGGCCCACGCGCGAGAAGGCAAAGAAGCTCGGGTCGTCGTTCCAGCCCCCAGATAGGCTGCACGATGGCGTGTCCGGCGTGCAGTCGGGTGGATTCGAGTACCCGCTCGGGTGGGCCGACAGCGCGTCGAAGTAGCCGACCACCTCGCCATTGTTCAGGGCGTACAGCTGCTGGAGGTAGCTCACGTCGTCGATGATGGCGCCGGGGACGTTGGCGCCTGTCGTGCTCGGCGCGCCCAGCAGCACGCGCGCGTTGGCATCACCGGCCTTGACGCCCCTGTAGCCCTGCTCGAGTAGTGGCAAGTAGGTGGCAGGGTCGACGTTGCCCGGGCCGGCCTCGCGGTCCAGGTTCTCCTCGTTCCACAGCTCGTAGGCCTGGACCCGGCCAGCGTAGCGCGACGCGACGGCCTGCATGAACGCGTTGAAGGTGGTCGGGTCAGCCGGCATCAGGCCACTCGTGGGACCGCGGTAGAACGTCGGCGCGTGCACGACGCTCAACATGACGTTCAAGCTGCTCGCTGCGCCCGCGGCGACGATGCTGTCGAGCTGCGACCAGTCGTACTGGCCAGGCGCAGTCTCGATGGCCGACCACTCCACCTGCTGGGTGATCCACGTGAAGCCGGCCTGGGTGACGTCGCCGATGATGTGCTGCTTGGCTTCGGGGCTGAAATGCCACAGGTGCACCTGAAACCCGTAGCCCCAGCCGTCGGCTGGCGCGCTCGTCTGGGCGCGGACGGGCTCCGCCCCGATGCTCGGCACGGCGCTGTGGGGCGCAGCGCCCAGCAGGGCGACGGCCGCCAATCCACACGTCCCCACGCGCGCCAGGGCGCGGATCCCTCGGTGTGCGACGTTCATGGCCGCACACCATAGCGTGCAGGTGGCACCGGGCGCAGTCCCGACGAAGGATGATTGCGCCGGCCTCGCTGGGGGAACACAATCGGCACAGACAAGCGGCGAGGAGCTGACGCATGATCACGAGATTCGGCAGCCTGTACGCGGGGCACGTCGATCTGGACAACCTCGGGCTCGACGGGACGCCGGTGAACGACCGCTGGCTGTCGGACGACCGGCTGCTCGGCGTCTTCGACAAGGCTACCGCCATCGCTCAGCTCATGGACCGAACGGGTTACGACGTCTTCTGGCTGGCCGAGCACCACTTCCAGCGCGAGGGCTACGAGTGCATCCCGAACATCGTGCTGCTCGCGGTTCACCTGGCTCATCTCACGGAGCGCATAGCATTCGGCTGCGGCTTCAACATCGTGCCCATGTGGCACCCGCTGCGCCTGGCCGAGGACTTCGCGACAGCTGACTACCTGACCGGCGGCCGTCTGGTCTTCGGCGTCGGCCGCGGATACCACACCCGCGAAGTCGAGGTCTTCGGCGCGCCCATGCTCGACGCCGACGCCAACCGGGAGCTGTTCGAGGAGCAGGTCGACGTCATCTTCAAAGCCTTCAACGAGCGCGCCTTCTCGCACCACGGGAGGCACTACACGATTCCACCCGCCGTACCGTACCGGGGGTACGCGCTGACGGACGTGAGCCTGGTGCCCCGCCCGCCGCGCCGTCCCGTGGAGTGCTGGCAGCCGATCGTCAGCGCCAGCCCGCGCGGGCTCGACTTCATGGCCAGGCATGGCATCAAGGGCATCATCGGCGGCGGGGCGGCAGGCGGCGGAGCCGCGGGCAAGACGGTCACCGCCTGGCAGGAGGCGCTGGCCCGCCACGGACGGGAGACGCAGCTCGGCGGCGACCTGTGCGTCGGCCTGATGTTCCACATCGCCGACACCGAGGAGGCAGCGATCCAGCAGGCCACGCCCTTCTTCGAGGAGTGGCTGAAGATGTTCGCGCCACTCGGGTTCGTCCCCGGCCTCAGCGACGAGCAGGTCCAGGCTATCGCCACTCCTGCCCTGGCCCGCCAGGCGCCGCTGCCAACCCTCCGCGACGCCGTCAGGAGCGGATCCTGGCTCGTTGGGCCGCCAGAGCGCATCGCCGAGCGACTGTTCGAGCTACAGGACAGGTATCCGGGCCTGGAGCAGGTGCACGTTGGACAGGTGGTAGGCACGCCCCTTGCCGTCATCCTGGAGCAGCTGGAGTGGTTTGCCCGGGCCGTGATGCCGCGCTTCAAGACCGCGCCGCCTGTCGCGACCCCGGTTCGCTGAACGAGGCGCGCGGCGGGGTCCGTGTCGACCAGCGGCGCCGGACGCGGCGCGCTTCAAGCGGGCTCGACCAGGCCGCCAGACTATAGCGTACGAAGTACGGAGTTTTCCAGCGTGTGACCGAGTACAGCGGCAGCGGTGACGCCCGACGCCGGCTCGAGCTGCTCTGGGGCATCCAGCCCAAGCCAAGGCGTGGTCTGGCGCGGGCACTCGTGGACGCCGCACAGGTCGAGCAACGTACTGGACTGACCGACAAGCAGTGGGTCACCGCGAACGCGCCAATGCTCGAGCGGCTCATCGAGCGGGGCCGCTATCCCACGATCACCCGCTTTCACTACGCTGGTGTCTTCGACGCGCCCATCGACCACTTCGAGTTCGGGCTGCGGCGCCTCCTGGATGGCGTGCAGGCCTACGTCGCTGCGTCTGGATGCCGCCGAAGCACCCAAAATGCACCTCAGCAGAAGGCGTGAGCATCGCCGTACCGCAAGGCGAAGGGCGGCCGACCCCGAAGTGCATAGTCCTCATCGTGGGTTCCACCCTCACGTGGCGCCTGGACTTGACCGACCCGTAGCAGCCGCAGACGGCTGACTACGCGGTGCGCCGGCCGGTGCCGTGACATGGCCCAAAATGCAGGAATCGTTGCCAACCCCCTGGCTCGGGCGCGGTGGCCGCGGTGGTGGTTCGGCCGGCCGCCGGCGCCGTTCCGCTGCCGCTGCAAAGAGATCTGGGTTGTCGGCGCTGACCGCTACCGCAATCCCGACGACGCGACGCGCTTTTCGATTGCAAACGGAACAGCATGTTGGGACTGGGCCCACTACCAAGGCAGGGAGGGCGGTTAGCCGTGCCAGTAGCCGATCGGCCAGCGGGGCGTGCGCTAACGGGTACCTATGGGCTGCTCGAGTGCGCTACGCCGGCCGATCAATTCGTAGACGGAGACGTGGTTGCGGCTCGTTGACGTGAACGGCTGTCGTTCCCAGCCGCCCCAGCGGTGCCTCAATCGTAGCCCAGCGATCCGAGCCATCAGGTCCAGCTCGCTTGGCCATGCGTAGCGCGTGACGATCGGGAAGAAGCGCAAGCCCTCTGGCGACAGCACCACGTGGCTCTCGTTGAGCCGCTGCGTGACCGGATCGTGGCGCCCAACGTCGAACGAGACGCGGTCGACGCCAACCTGCTCGGCGTCCACGTACTGCTCGTCGCGAAGCCGGGCCAGGTGGCTCGGGACGAACGCTTCCACGACAAAGAGCCCGTCGTCAGTGAGGTGGTGGGCCACGTTCTCGAAGCAGCGGACCTGATCCTCTTGGGTCAAGAGGTTGAACAGCGTGTTGAACACGATGAAGACCAACTGGTAGGAGCCCTCGACCGGCACAGCAGCGAAGTCGCCCATCGTGATCGACAGGTGCTCGCCGCCAGGCTTGGCGCGAAGCTTGGCGATCATCGCAGGCGAAAGGTCGACACCGTCGACGCGGATACCCCGGGCAGCGAGGGGCAAAGCGATGCGGCCGGTGCCGATCGCGAGTTCTAGAGCGGGACCGCCGCATGCCAGTTCATCCAGGAGTGCAACCGTCGACAGCTCATCGCCGTGCGGTTGGGCGTCGTAGACGTCCGCGGCGTCCTCGCCGAAGCTGTCCATCGGCTGGTAGCCCTTCACGAACGCACCGTCACCAAGCCCGTCGGCGCCACCCCGCCGTCGAGCACGGGCGCCTGATCAGGCCGAGCATCGAGGCGGAAGGGCCGGACCTCATTCTCATCCACGTCGCCAGGTTAGAGACTTTAGCGGCCACCTTCTATCCTCTACGGCCCAGCCCTGGAAATCGTGTTGGAGAGCTCGACGCTCGGCTTCGCTGCGGGGCGGCCTGGCCCAGGCATCAGATGCCTGGCCACCCTTTGGCGGCTCGTTCAGCTCAGTCATGGAGTGTTTCCTCCGCGTGCCGTGTGGTTGGTGGTGCGGCTGGCAGGCGATAGTCCGACGGCAGATCCAGGCCAACGGCCACGGTCGCGCTACAGCTCGGCGCTGCCGCTGGTGGCTTCTTCTAGCGCTTGTGGTTTCCCGCGTCGCTGAGATGCGGGCTGGCATTCGAGGCAGACAGCGTGGTGGCGACGGACCCAGGGCTCGATATCGGCAAACCTGGGGAGACCCCGGACAGCGCCGCCGCTTGGATCCCCGCAAGCGGCGCGCCAGGGAACAGCACTGCCCGAGACGTGCCGACCCGGACAGCGCCGCCGCTCACACCGTGCAGTGCGCTGGTGTAGATGCCCGTCTAGTCCGAGGGTGGATGCAGGCTCGGAACGCCTGCCCCTGCCGCTCGGCGAGCTCGTCGACGTGGGCCGCGGCCTGGACGTCGCAAGCGGGTGTCACGGCCGGGCTTCCAACTCCTGCGCGCGGACGATGGCGCGCGCGATCGCCACGGGGGCGACATAGGCCCGGTTCTCGGTGCCGTCGACCACGAGCCAGTGCGTCGCCGGCTCCTCGGAGCTGCCGAGGTCGACCGCGTGTTCCACGAGCCAGCCGTAGATGTTGCCCCGGACGGGCCCAGGCTCGTGCATGAAGGCTAGATAGAGCCAGTGGTCCAACTGGCCATCGCTGCTGCGGCCGTCATCCCAAGCTAGCTCGGCGCTGCCCGACTCCCAGAACAGTGCCACCCAGCGCCGCGGCTGCCTGGCGCACATCGCCTCCTCCGTGGCGGCGATCTCGGCCTCATTGAAGTTGGTGCGGCGCAGCGTCTCGCGCGCCGCCTCGAGCATCAGCGTCGGCCCAGCGGCGCGTTCGTAGCCGAGCTGCGCCAGGAAAGCGGGCGGGAGATCGAACGGGAACAGCTGCACGCCGTCGGCGCCATTGGCCGTCATGGACTGCTCCTCTCGCCCACTGGAGGGTATGTCTCCGCACGTTGACGACGACCGTCGTCGTCATGGCCGCACCTCCAGGGTCGAGCGTACGAGCAGACTCCGATAGGCAACCCTTGCAGCGGCTTCGAAGTCTCCCGTCGGTCGTCGAGCCGTCGTTCGGTCTCGCGCTTGGCCATCGGCTACAGGACGGCCTGCACGGGGGGTGGGGTGAGGTCGCCGACGGAGTCGGCGTAGAAGGTGTCGCCCAGGTGGAAGGCAACCTGGCGCAGGGTCCAGGCGTCTCCTTCCCGTCGGTCGAGGCGCGCGTCGTCGAGGGCGCGCAGGCGCAGGGACCAGATCTGCGCCAGGCGGGTCAGACGGCTGCGGGCCTCGTCGAGGTCCTCGGGGGTGAAGGGGGCGAAGTCGGCAGGGGTGGTGATCGCGGAGGCGTGCCAGCTGTCGGGCAGCGGTGGCTGCCCGGCGAGGCGGGCCTCGAGCTCGGCGAGGTGGTCGAGCAGGTGGTCGGCGAGGCGGCGGATCGCCTTGTGCGGGGTGTAGACCCGGTCCTCGACGGCCAGGGGTTGGCGGTCCCACGCCGGCCACGTCTGCGCCAGTCGTAGGGCGTGCGCGACCGCGTCCTCGATCATCTGGGCGGGGTGGCGGTCATCGGTGGCGGGCGCTTCGTCGCTCATGCTCTGCTCCTCTGGCAGCGGGGGTTCTCACGCGCCGATTGTAGGTCCGGGATGGTTCGGAGCTCGGCGAACCGTGCGTGCGGAACCAGGGCGGGGTGGAGGTCGCCGACGTCGACGTGGCTGCTGTGGCGTCCCGTGGCCATGTCGGTCGCCGATGCGTTCCACTCCCGCTAGAACTGCTCGTCCTCCTGGGCAGCACCAGTTGCCTGTGCGACCTGGGTAGCCACAAGCCGGGAGCACGGAAAGGATGACCGCCACTCTTTCCGAGGTCAGCCGTACTCCGTCTGCTCTACTCCGGCGGGCTTGTCTTGCCACGCCCGGCCGCTCGCTGGCAGCCGAGACAGGTGGCGTGGAGGCGCCGCACCGCGCCCTCGAGATCAACGTACCGGACGATGTCGAGCCGGTGACCGCACCTCTCGTACGTCAGCTGCCAGTACACCTGCATGTCCACCAACTCGCCGACACCCACGACTTTTTGCGGTCGGGTGCGCATGGTCCCCCTCCCCACCGGGAAGTCATCCCTCCTGCTTGCGGAGCCATGGTGCCGGATGCGACCGTGTCGGCGCAACCATGCCCGGTGGCGCGCCGTGTCGGACGTCCTAGTGCCATGGGCCAGCACCCTGCCACCCTACAGGTGGCAGCGCCTCGGGTCGACCGCCAACGCACCGCGGCGTTAGGCTGAGCGAACATCTCTGCTGGTGGAGGGCGCGCCATGCTCCGCACCCGTGCCACGGTCTTGTTCGACGTCGATCATCCGGTTGCCCTCGGCGGCATGGGGAGCGCCACGTCGCCCGCGCTGGTGGCCGCGGTCGCCAACGCCGGCGGCCTCGCGATCCAGGGAGGCTCGGGGCGCACGCCGGCCCAGATTCACGATCTGGCGCGCGACATCCGCGCGCTGACCTCACGCCCCTTCGGGATCAATCTGCTCCTGTTCCAGGCCAGCGACGAGCTCATCGGGGCCACGCTCGAGGCGCGCCCGCCCGTCCTGTCGACCGCGTGGGCGCGACCCGACCAGGACCTCGCGGCCCTGTTCGCTCGGGCCCACGCGCAGGGGGCGAAGGTGCTGCACATGGTCTCACGTCTGGACGAGGCGCGCCTGGCGGCCGACGCCGGCGCGGACTGCATCGTGGCCCAGGGAACCGAGGGCGGCGGCCACGTCGGGTTGATGGGGTCCAGTGTCTTCGTCCGGCAGGTCGCCCGCGCCGTCAATCCCACCCCGGTCCTCGCGGCGGGCGGCGTCGCCGACGGCGCCGGCCTGGTCGCGGCCCTGGCGTTGGGGGCCGAAGGCGTCCTGCTCGGCACACGGTTCCTGGCTACCTCCGAGGCGCCATTGCCGGACAGGTTCAAGGAGGTGATCATCGCGAGCGACGGCCACGACACGCTGCTGACGGAGATCCCGGACATTGCTAGCGGCACCGTCTGGCCGGGTGCCTATGCGCGGGTCACCCGTAACCGCCTGGTGCAAGACTGGCTTGGCCGCGAGGGCGAGCTGAGACGGCGGCGCGTGGCGGTCCAGACGGGCATCCAGCAAGCGCGAGCCGCTGGCGATCCTGAGGGCGCGATCCTGTACGCGGGCCAGGTGGCGGGCCTGATCGACGCGGTGGAGCCGGCGGCGGCGGTCGTGCGCACGATCGTCGCGGAGGCCGAAGCCATCATCACGGCTCGCCTGCCTGGGCTGATCGGCGCTTGAGAGGCCGGTGAGCAGGTCCCTCAGCCGATCACGTCAACTACGGGCGCAGTGCTGGTCAACGCGGGCGATGTGTTGTCTGCAGAGCTCGTCATCAGAATGCAGGCCCTGGCGGCCGCCGGCGTCCTCACCCCGGACTCAATACGCGCCGCATCAGCCCCACTCGCGGCGGCCGTGAAGTAGGAGCCGATCAGCGCTCGAGGCGTGTCGATCGCGGCCGTGCCTCTGACATACTCTCGCGGTGAGTGAGTTCATCGAGATTCGTGGTGCCCGCGAGAACAACCTGAAAGACGTGTCGCTCCGCATTCCAAAACGGAACATTACGATTCTCACAGGCGTGTCAGGTTCGGGAAAATCATCGATCGTCTTCGATACGATCGCCACGGAAGCCCAGCGCCAGCTCTACGAGAATTTCTGCCTGTTCATCCGCAACTTCCTGCCGCGTTATCCGCAGCCGGACGCAGACGGCATCGAGAACCTGAACATGGTAGTCGTGGTGGATCAGAAGCGCCTCGGCGGCGGGTCGCACTCGACGGTGGGGACGATCACCGACATCTACACGCTGCTGCGGCTGCTGTACTCGCGTGTGGGGCAGCCGAACGTGGGATACTCCAATGCGTTTTCGTTCAACGATCCCCAGGGCATGTGTCCCGAGTGCAATGGTCTGGGCAAGAAGGTTGGCGTCGTCGCGGATGATTTCCCGGATCGCAACAAATCGCTGAACGAGGGCGCGGTGCAGGTACCGGTCTTCGCGACCTGGGAGCTGGGCAGCCACGCGGCCTCGGGCTTCTTCGACAACGACAAGAAGCTGGCCGACTTTACGCCCGAGGAGATGGACCTTCTGCTGTACGGCAAGGGCAAGAAGTTCAAGCTGCAAGTCGGCAGCGGCACGATGAACGCCACCTACCTGGGGGTCATCGAGAAGTTTGAGCGGTCCTACATTCGGCGCGACATCAAGACCCTCTCGGAACGCACGCAAAAGACCGTCGCGCCCTACCTCACGCCGCGGCCCTGCCCGCTCTGCAAGGGTGCACGTCTGAGTCAGGCCGCGCTGAGCTCTACTATCGGCGGCCGCAACATCGCTGAGCTGCCGGCGATGGAGATCGACGAGCTGATTCCAATCGTCCGCGAGATCGCTGATCCGGTGGCGGCGCCGATCGTGGCGACGCCCACGGAGCGGCTCCAGCACGTCTCCGACATTGGGCTCGAGTACCTCAGCCTGAACCGCGAAACGGACACACTCTCAGGCGGCGAATCGCAACGCATCAAGATGGTCAAGCATCTCGGGAGCAGCCTGGTCGACGTGATCTACATCTTCGACGAGCCGAGTGTGGGACTGCACCCGCGCGACGTACATCGTTTGAACGAGTTGCTCCAGAAGCTGCGCGACAAAGGCAACACGGTGCTCGTCGTAGACCACGATCCAGATGTCATCAAAGTGGCGGATAACGTCGTCGATGTCGGCCCCGGCGCGGGCAGCTCAGGTGGGCACGTCGTCTTCGAGGGTTCATACGCCGACCTCCTTGGCGCGGGCACGCCGACGGGTCGGTACCTGCAGCCAGGCGCGTTGACAGGGCGTGCCTAGGCGAACCGCCCTATGTGCTCGAGCAGGCGCCGAACACGGATCCTAGTACGACAGCCTCACTTGGCAGCCGTCTGCCCTAGCGCGGGACGGTCTGAGATCGGGCTAGCCGCCGCGAGGCGGAAGTGAGGCTGTCGTACTAAGCGGCCTCGTCACTTTCAGCCGAGCCTCTTCGCAGCGGCCTTCGATCCTCGCGTGGACCGAGCGCGACATCATGCAGCAGACCCGCCACCGCAGCGTCGCGATGGTACGGCGCTACATCGGCACGGGCGAGCTCTTTCACAAGGGCAATGCTGCGCGCTTCACGGGCCTGTGATCCAGCGACCCACTGCACTCGGCCCATTAGCTGAAGCCATGTGCTGATCCACGGTTCGCACCCGCTTCGCGCTCCTGCTGAGTAATACAGAGGCCCTAGATGTAATACACTCCCAGAGTGGCCAAGAGCTTCCGACTTGACCCTGATCTGGAGCGTCGACTCGATCAGGCGGCCGCCCGCCAGGGTGTCCCGGCCTCCGTCCTTATCCGGGACGCGGTCCGTCGCCGCTGTGATGAGCTTCTGGGCGGTACATTGCTCGACGGGCTCGGCACCATCGTGGGTTCCGTCGAGATCGGTGGCGACCAGTCGCGCCGCACAGGCCAGGCGTTTTCCGAACTACTCCGAGCCGGACGCAAACGGCACAAAGAGTGATTCTCACCGATGCGGGTCCGCTCATTGCGCTGATCGATCGCCGCGACGCTGGGCACGCGCAGTGTCTGGCAGCCGCTGAAACGTTGATGGGGCCGATGCTGAGCACGTGGCCGGCGTTTACGGAGGCCATGTACCTGCTCGGTGCGGGCGCCGGTTGGCGCGGGCAGGAACCGCTGTGGCGCATGATTCGTACTGGTCAGCTCATCCTTGCTGAAATGACGGCGACCATGTTGGCGCGCATGCCTGGGCTGATGGAGCAATACCACGACCTTCCGATGGATCTCGCGGACGCGTCCTTGGTGGCACTCGCTGAAGAGCAGCGGTTAGTTGAGGTGTTCACGCTGGACCGTGACTTTCGGGTCTATCGACTGGGTGATGGCCAAGCCTTCACAGTGGTGCCTTGACCACCTGCAGGAATGTAGATGCGAATGACTCGGACGGGCTTTCGCGGATCGACCACCCGAGTTGCGCCTGGTGCTGGCCCTTGCCGCCGCCCTGACGACCCGCCCTGACGACCCGCCCTGCGCCGGGTTTGCGACGTTGTGAGGGGCAGATAGTGCCGCGGGGCATGCTGACCTGCCCGCACTGCCAGCAGTCCGTTGCCACCCGCGCCGGCCATGACCCCCACTGTTGATTTCAGGAGTCGACCGCACCGGATCACGCTGAGGCGCCGTGGTCGTGCAGGCGGCTGTTGCCTACGGGACGGTCAGGAGCGGGGTGCACGGAGCGACGTTCTGTCCGTAGTCGTGTGCACTATCTTCGCCTAGACGGTGGTGCTTGTGATGCCGGATGAGGCGTCGGTCGTTGAGCGGGGCGTTGTGTCGATGTCGGATGCGGCTTGGGAGGACGCCCGCCAGCGCGGCGGTGACGCTGTGGGAACACCGTCGCGGGCGGCGGCACCCACGCCGCGCTGTTCTTCCCCGTCCACGCGCCGGTCGACGACGGCCATCCCCCGTCCCCGACACCGAAAGACGCATACAGCCGGCGATGGGACCAGGTGAAAGCGTCACTGGACGAAGCGGTCCGGGCCGTGTGTCTGGGCGCCGTCGCGGTGCTGTCCTCCCAGGTGAAACGCGCCGTCGCGCGCTTGGCTGTTGCGGCGGTCACGATCGGGTGCCTGGCCTTCGCTGCCAGTTGTGTCTAGCAGAGCTGGTGGACCGGCAGCCGGGACGACTTCGCGCTCGGCCGGTGCTCATTGGCCCGCGGTCACGGCTTTGAGCTCGTTGAGCGACTCTCGGATGAGTCCCGACAAGTCTTGCTGGTTGGTGTCGTTGATCCAGCGTTCGAAAGCGATTTTGAAGACCGCGATCCCTGCTTCGGCGGTCAGACTCGCGGCTGGGTCTTTGACGCCGCGCTGGCGCAACGTGGCGGCGAGCGCCGCGGCGAGTGCTGCGAGCTTGATCAGCTCGCGCTCTTGGAGCTCGGCGTTCGCGGCGATGACGGTCTGGCGCTGGCGCGCGATGTCTCGTCGCTCCTGGAGTAGAGCGCCAGCGGCCTCGAGGGCCGCGGCGACCGCAGCGATGGGAGCCAAGGAATCAGGCGCGTCGGCGACGGTGCTCACCAGAAGCTCCTGCAAGGAGCCCGCGCCCCAGAACAGAACCTCACGTTTGTCGGCGAAGTGCCGGAAGAACGTTCGCTCCGTCAATCCGGCACGCGCGGCGATCTCCGCGACGGTGGTGTTGTCGAAGCCGCGCTCGCCATAGAGAGCGAGGGCTGCCTGCTCGAGCCGGCCGCGCGCGTTTGGCTCCCAGCGACTCATACCCCGATCATAATAATGGCAGCGGCTGACATCAGGTGCTAAAGTGATGGCAGCAACTGACATCAGTCTGTCCTCGGGCACGCTTTGTGGCGAGGACGGTCGACTTACCTGGAGGTTTTTCTCATGCGTGTTTTCGTCACCGGCGCGTCCGGCTGGATCGGTTCCGCCGTCGTTCCCGAGCTCATCGGCGCGGGCCATCAGGTCGTCGGGCTGGCACGTTCGGATGCCTCAGCCGCTGCCCTCGCTGCCGCCGGCGCAGAGGTGCATCGCGGCACTCTCGATGAGCTCGACGGCCTGCGGAGTGCCGCGGCAACGTCGGATGGCGTGATCCACCTCGCGTTCAAGCACGACATCGCATTCTCGGGGGACTTCCAGGGCGCTGCCGATGCCGATCGCCGCGCCATCGAGACATTCGGCGAGGCGCTTGCCGGTTCTGATCGACCGTTCGTCATCGCCTCCGGGACGCTCGGGCTCGCACCGGGGCGTGTAGCGACCGAACGGGACGGGCATGTTCCCGACCCGGCTGCGGCGCCTTTGATCGGCGGTGCAGCGACTCGGATGGCCAATGCGCAGATGACGCTCTCCCTCGCTTCCCGCAGCGTCCGCTCGTCCGTCGTGCGACTCTCTCCGACGGTTCACGGTGACGGAGATCACGGCTTCGTCGCGACCCTGGTCGGCATCGCCCGCGCCAAGGGCGTCTCCGGCTACATCGGCGACGGGTCCAACCGCTGGCCCGCCGTGCACCGGCTCGACGCCGCGCGCCTCTTTCGCCTGGCGCTGGAGAAAGCCCCGGCGGGATCGGTGCTGCACGCGGTCGCCGACGAGGGCGTGCCGATCCGCGCCATCGCCGAGGTGATCGGGCGGCATCTCGACCTGCCGGTGGTCGCCATCTCTCCCGAGGACGCAGGCGCGCACTTCGCCTGGCTGGCCGGCTTCCTCGCGGCCGACAGCCCGGCCTCGAGCGCGCTGACCCGCCAGCTGCTGGGATGGCAGCCGACGCACCCCGGGCTCATCGCCGATCTCGACCAGGGCCACTACTTCCACAACCCATCCGCATGATCAGCCGCGCCCGGTGGCGCAATTGAGGCGTGAGGCAACGAAGACAAGAGGCTCCATGATGGGGGGAAACTTGTGAGATCGCCCGCACCCCACCCGTGGCCATTGCAGACGATCGTGCTGGTGAATCCGCAGCACATCAAAACGGACGAGGTCAACCGCTTGCAAAAGACGCTGGAGGGGGCCAACCTCAAGCTGGCGGCGGTCGCCACCGACGTGCTCAGCGTCACTGGTCGGGCGATGCTCGAGGCTCTGCTGGGCGGCGAGCAGGACCCTTGGTGCTGGCGGAGTTGGCCCGCGGCAAGCTCCGCGCGAAGCTGCTATGCATGGTCTTCTTTACAATGAGCGCCGCCTGGTGAAACCCCAGAAGGCGACGCCGACAGCGGCCGCCAGCGAGACTGCCGAAACTCCGGCTCCGACCAGCAGGGACAGAGGCTGGAACCGCATCTCGACCACGTGTCGTCCGGGCTCCAAGAGGACGGCCCGGAACAGCGCGTTGGCGATGTAGACCGGCGCCGGCGCGCCGTCCACCCAGGCGGCCCAGCCACGATGGTAGAACTCGGTGACCACGAGGTAGGACGGCCGGTCGGCCTCGGCTGTGACGCGGAGTCCGTTGGGGCCGAGGCGTTCCAGCTGGGCCGGGCGCGGCTCCGCGGGAGCAGCCGCGGCGCCCGGGCCGGCCGCCAGTGAGCGGTCGCCTTCGACGAGCACGTTCCGGCGCGGGTCGAAGGCATCACTCGCCACGATGAGCACCGGCGGGACGTTGGGCGCGCTGCCCGGCGACAGGGCGCTCTCGCGGCCGACCACGTATGCTCGGGGCAGGGTCGTCGTCGCCAGCACCCGACGGCCTCCGTCGTCCTGTACCAGACGGAACCCGTCCCGATCGGCCAGGCTCAGCGAGGCGACCATCCCGTCGGCGGCGCTCACCAGCCCCAGGCCGTTCACCCCGGTCGCGACTGGCGGGTGGTCGGCCCGCACGGCCACCGTCACCAGCGAGCTGGGCCCGCCTGGCAGCGGCAGCTCCGCCTGGTACAGATGGGCCTGGTAGTCCTCGCCCTCCGGCGTCGTCTCCTCGAAGTCGAGGGCGGTCGGCCCTGGCGGCTTCCCGTGCCCGAGGAGCGCCTGCAAGCTGGGTCGGTCGATAGCCCGCTCGGCAAGCTCGACGCCGGCGCGCAGCGGCAGAGTGGTGGTCCGCCCCTGGCGATCGGTCACGATGATGCTGGCGACATCGGTCCCCTGTGGCACGTCGAAGGCGTAGCTCAGGCTGCCGACGAGCCGCACGGCCGACACGGGACCGAGCTCAGGCGGCGCGCGGAACAGCGCCGTCGCGGCCGCCGCCGTCACCGAGGCGAGCGGATGCTGGCCACGAAACCGGACCCCACCCGCCTCCGCCTCATCGGGTGGGCGAGTCGCCTCGACGACCTCGCCAGCGCTCCAGAGGTCGATGAGGGACGGCTGCTGCTGAGTCAGGTCGTTCAGCTCCACGTGCCGCTGCGACGGCAGCGAGCTGTACCCACCGACAGAGCCCACGCCGGCCGCGACGAGACTGTCCGGCGCCAGGTCTGGCAGGGACGTCGGGTCGCGCAAGAACACCCTGTCGCCCGCCGCGACGCCGGCCAGGCGGGTCGGCGCCAGGCTCGCCAGCGGCGCGGCTGGGTGGAAGTCGGCCGCGAAGACGAGGAGGTCAACCCCCAGGAGACCGACGAAGAGCGTCTGGCCAATGGCGGCGCGCCCCGGACCGAGCCCGAGCCAGACGACGAACATGGCCGCGGTCAGGCCGAGGAGCCCGAGGCTCCACGCCGTCTTCGGGTTGCCGAGGTCCAGCGACGCCACCAGGCCCGAGTAGGCCACCCCGGGGTCGATGGGGTACTGGGCACGCGTGGCCAGGTAGGTTGCGTCCATGAACGACCGTCCGCGTGCCGGGTCGGCCAGCAGCCAGTCCCGCCAGGCCGGCAGGATGGCGAGCAGGGCGGCCAGGCAGGCCACCGGGGGCAGCGCCCCCAGCAGAGCGATAGCCAGTCGATGTCCGCCCCACAGACGCCGCTCGCCAAGCGCGTGCAGTCCCAGCGCCGCCAGCCCGGCGCACGAGAACACCACCAGGTAGGTGAACCGCCCAGGTGCCCGCAGAAACGAGAAGCCGGGCACCGACCAGAGCAGCTGGTGCAGGTTGGCCAGCGGCGCGTAGTGCGCCATGCCGACCCACAGGGACAGCGCCCCAAGGAGCAGGAAGAACAGAACCTCCCGCCGGCGCGAGAAGGCGATGCCGACGATGCCCAGCGCCAGGGTCGGGATGCCGACGTACAGCTCCGTCTCCCACTGCTGCCAGAGCGACCACCAGGTAGCGCGATCGGGCAGACGGAAGAAGAACGGGAAGATGATCGTCGCCAGGTTCTCGGGGGCCAGCCCGAAAGCGCTGGCGAACTCGTACTCGACGCCGCCACGGCGGAACGACGCCAGCGCCCATTCGCCGAGCGGCAGCCACTGGGCCGCGGCCACGGCGAGGCCTCCGAGGATTGGCCCGCCGACGGCGAGTCCCAGCATGACGAGCGTCCGGCGACTGGCGCGCGGCTCGCGCGCGAGGGCGCTGTGCCACGGGCGCGGGCCCAGGGCGATGCGGAACAGCGCGTAGCCGCCGACGGTCAGGGCGAGCATCAGGACCGGCTGGACGTGCACACCCAGCGCTGCCTGGGCGAACGCCAGGGCGGCGAGGGCCAACCACGCCAGACAGCGCGGCAGACGAATCTGGCGCAGGGCGCGCTCGACGCAGGTAAGGGCGAGCGGGAGCCAGACGGCCGACCTGACGACGTTCTCGTGGTGCATCTGGGCCGTGAGGAAGCTGCCGAAGGCGAAGACGAGGGCGCCGCCGAGGGACGCGACCGGCAGCAGACGCAACGTACGAAAGAAGGCGTAGGCGAACAGACCGGCGACAAACCCGTGCAATACCCGCAGCCACACCATCGCGGTCGTGGCGGGCAGGAGCGCCAGCAACAGGAGCTGTGGCAGGTACAGCAGGCCCATCTCGCCGTCGGCCTGGATCGGGTAGCCGGTAAAGATGTCCGGCAGCCACAGTGGGTACACGCTAGCGTGGAGCTGCCGACTGACCCAATCCGCGAGCGGGAAGTAGAACAGCTGGGTGTCGCGTTGGTAAAAGGCCGGCCCACCCACCAGCCCGTCGCGGTGCAGCAGCAGCGTGCCCAGCGCGAGCGCCAGCAGGGCCGCGACGTCCACCCGGCGCGCCACGGGGGGCTCGGGCGGGGTCGGCGCCGGGCGGCGCGGGACGTCGCGGCGCGGTCGCACCCGCCACGCTCGCAGCGGACCTAAGCAAGTGGTCATAAGTCTTGCTCGCATTCTGATCATCTGAGCTCCACCTGCTTAGGTCCTTGCCTTTATTCGCGCTACGCGCTTTGGATCATCGAGCACGCGCCAGGGCGACCAGCGACAACCCCCAGGGCAACGGGATGCCCCGCGACAGCGCCACCGCTTCCACGCCAACCACGCCCTGCAGCAGCGCGTTCACCGGTCCGGGCGGCTGCCAGAGGTCAGGTTCGCCAGTCGGCGGCGAGGCAGCGCCGGCCCGGGAGCCCGTCCACCGCTCCAGCAGCCGCTTGGCGGCGGCGGGCAGGAAGAGCAGGCTGTTGGCCCAGCTGAGGTGCTCGACCAGGAACCCCGCCTCGGCCAGCTTGGCAGCGACCTCGTGGCGCCCGTAGCGGTGCCGCGTGTGGACCAGGCGATCGTGCTCGCCGCGCAGCCAATCGTGGGCGGGCACACGCAACAGGAGCACGCCGCCGGGCCGGAGCACGCGGCGCAGCTCCGCCAGAGCGCGCCGGTCGTCGCCGACAGCCAGGTGGTAGACGACTTCAAAGCTGGTGACGACGTCGACCGTGGCGGAGCCGAACGGGAGGCGCTCGATGGTGCCCCGTGCCAGGCAGCCGGCCAGGCCCCGGCCAGCCGCGGGCCGCAGCGCCTCCTCGGCGAGGTCGACGCCGAAGACGCGGCCGAACCGGCGCAGCTCGACTGTCGTGCCGCCCGTTCCGCAGCCGGCGTCCAGTATGTCGAGGGGCTGCCCGCCCGGCAGGCCGGTGGCGAGAAGCGCGAGGGCGCTGTGGCGCATGCCCGCGTACCACCAGTGGCGCTCCTCGCGCCGCGCCATCACCGCGTACTGCTCAGCCTCCATGCCGCCGGGCGGCTGAACTCCCTTGCCCTTGCGCATCGCGGAGCTGTTGTGCCACGTAGTCCACATCCTCGGGGGGCAGCTCGGGGTACATCGGTAGGCTCAGCACCTCGCCGGCCAGCCGCTCGGTGTGCGGCAGGGAGCCGGGGCCGGCGCCGTACCCCTGGTACGGCGTCTGGAGATGGGCGGGCAGAGGATAGTGGACGTCAGTGCCAATGCCGCGCTCGGTCAGGTAGGCGCGCACGGAGTCTCGCCGGGGTACGCGCACGACGAACAGGTGGTACACGTGTCGGTCGCCCGCCGGCGCCGAGGGCAGGACGACGTCGGGCACGTCGGCGAGACGGGCACGGTAGCGGTCCGCCAACCCGGCGCGGGCGCGGTTCCACGCGTCCAGGTGCGCCAGCTTGACCCGCAGGACGGCGGCCTGGAGCTCGTCCAACCGGCTGACCGTGCTGTGCACCTCGCTCAGGTACTTGGTGCGCCAGCCGTACTGGCGCAGTCGGCGGGCGCGCTCGAGCAGGGCCGGGTCGGCGCTCAGGATGGCGCCACCGTCGCCGAGCGCGCCCAGATTCTTCGTCGGGTAGAAGCTGAACGCCGCGGCGTCGCCGAACGTGCCGACGAGCCGGCCGTCGCAGACCGCCCCGTGCGCCTGGGCGCAGTCCTCCAGGACGAGGAGCCCGCGTGCCCGCGCCCGCTCCGTGATGGCCGCCATCGGCGCCGGCCGGCCGTACAGGTGGACCACCAGCGCGGCTCGCGTCCTGGTAGTGGCGCGGCGGTCGATCTCCTCGGGGTCGAGCGTGTGCGTCATCGGGTCCACGTCGCAGAACACCGGGCGGGCGCCAGCCGCCACAACCGCCGCCACCGGCGGCACACCGGCGTTGGCGACGACCAGCACGTCGTCGCCCGGCCCGACGCCCAGCGCCTGGAGCGAGATGCGCAGAGCGTCTGTGCCCGTGCCAACGGTCACCGTCCCGAGCGTGGGGCCGTGGTAGGCGGCGAACTCGGCCTCGAACCCGGCCGTCTCCGGGCCAAGGAGAAGCCACCCCGAGTCAAGGACGCGCGCGATGGCGGCGTCCAGCTCGCCGCGGATGGCCGCGACACCTGGCGCGAGCGCGTTCAGCGGGACGGTGGGCTGCCCACCCGCGGCCACCGGCCTCGGCGGAGCCGTGCCGGCCGTCATGCGGGTGGCGACTCGGCTGAATCCGACGTCCAGTACTCGGAGCGGTGCTGCCGGTAGTAGGCGACAGTCCGCTCCAGACCCTCGCGCATCCCCACCGTCGGTGTCCAGCCCAGGACCCGGCGGATCTTCGCGTCGTCGACGTACACGGAGCCGATCTGGATGCGGCTGAGCTCGTCCGGGAATGGCACCAGTCGGTAGCTGCCGGCGCCGGCCACGTCGATGAGCAGCTCGGTCGTGGCGCGCAAGCTCATCGGCCGGATCCCGCCCACGTTGAACACCTGGCCGTTGGCCGCGTCGTTGGCGCCAGCCAGCAGGAACGCCTCGACCGCGTCGTCGACGTACGTGTAGTCGCGCAGCTGGGACCCGTCCCCGAACACGGTGATCTCGTCGCCGTCCATCGCCTGGCGCAGCAGCCAGCCGAGAGCGGTCTGGCGGTTGTGCTTCACCAGCATGCGTGGCCCGTAGGTGTTCGTCAGGCGGAGGACGCTGGCGCGCAGGTTGTACACGTTGTTGTAGAGGATGTGGTAGCGCTCGCCCGCCAGCTTGTTGATCCCGTTGACGTCCACCGGGTTCGGCGGCTGGCGCTCGTCCACGGGCAGCAGCTCCTCGCTCGTGCGGCCGTAGACCTGGCGGGTGCTGGCGAAGACCAGTTTGACAGTGGGAGCGCGGTGGCGGCAGGCCTCGAGCAGGGCCAGCTGGCTGCGGCAGTTGATCTCCAGGTCCGTGAACGGGTCGCGCATCGAGTCGATGTGGCTCACCTGCCCGGCCAGGTTGAAGATGACGTCCCGGTCGGGGATGAGCCGCTCGACGGCCAGGATGTCGCGGATGTCGACCCGGCGCACCGAGAGGCGCGGGTGATCCTGAATCGGGGCGATGTTGTAGCGGTTGGCCCCGGTATCGGGCAGCTCGGCGTCGACCAGGAGCACCTCGGCTCCGAGCTCCAGCAGTCGAATCGCCAGGTTCGCCCCGATGAAGCCAAGGCCGCCGGTGACCATGACGCGTTTGCCGGCGTAGCAGGCCGGGTGGCCGTGCCCGTCGGCGGGTGGCGGCTGGGTCACGCGATCAGTCCGCGGCTCGGGGTGGCGTTGCCGGTAGCAGCTCGCGCCGCCGCGACCGCAGCCGGACACGCAGACGCAGGTGTACCCAGAGCTCGAACAGCTGCGCGAGCGTGGCGGCCACCCGCCGGACATTGAAGAACTGGCTCTGGCCGTGGGCGCGGTGGTAGTGATGGACGGGGACCTCGACGAGGTTGAAGCCGCCCGTCTCGATGCGGGTCATGAGCTCCACGGTGACGCAGCCCGTGTCGCTCTCGAGCGGGAAGCTCTCGAGGACGTGGCGCCGGAGCAACCGAAAATCGCAGTCCACGTCGCGCAGGTGCAGGCCGAACCAGAGCCGCACGACCGAGTGGTACAGCTTGCCGATGATGATCCGGTGCAGTGGGTCGTGGCGCTGAATCTTCCAGCCCTGGACAACGTCGACGTCCGGTCCCAGGTGCTGGTACAGCGCCGTGAGCTCGGCCGGGTCGTACTGCCCATCCCCGTCCGTGTAGAAGACGATGTCCTTGGTAGCGGCCGCGAACCCGGAGCGCAAGTTGCCACCGTAGCCGCGGTTCGTCCGGTGATTCAGCACCCGCAGGCGCGGGTACAGCTCCTGGAGCTCGGCGAGGACGTCGGCGGAGCGGTCGTTACTGGCGTCGTTGCCGACGACGATCTCGTAGTCGTCGGTCAGCGCGCGCAGCGTCCGATCGGCCACGATGACCATGCTCGGGATGGTCCCGGCGTCGTTGTAGCAGAGGAAGAAGGCGGTCATCGACGGGCGAGCCGGCGGGGCGGTCACGGCGAGCCTAAGGGTACGGCGCTCACGCCCGCACGGGCCAGGCGATGGCCGCCTCGAGCGCAGCGGTCCCCAGCGGCTCGCCCGTCGAGCGAGCCACCAGCTCGGGCCAGGGCAAGGCCGCGCCGGGCGCGAACAGCTCCGTCGCGACGTACCCTCCCGAGGCGGGACGCCCCTGCCACCAGCCGCCGAAGCGGCGCTGGATCTCCCGCTCCAGCTGGGCCGCGAACAGCCGTCCGTACAGGTACTTGTGGTAGTAGACGGGCGCCGTAGCCACGTGGATCTTCGCCGCCCAGTCCGGCGCGTCGCGACCTTCCGGGCGCGGCACCCGCTGGTAGCGCGTCTCCAGGTCCCACCACAGCGTGTTCAGATCCTGGCGCGGGTCGGCGTAGAAGGCGCGTTCGAAGCTCACGATGGTCAGACACCAACGCAGGAAGGCCAGGAGGGCCGACGTCTCCTGCGCTCGCAGCCCGGGCGCGAGGCTCCGCGCCTCGTCGCCCGACTGGCCGACCATGCTCGTCAGCCAGGCCGGGTCGAGCGTCGGGCCCTCGCAGAACATGGCGAAGCCTTCGTTCAAGAAGCCCTGGGGATCGTCGCGCAGGTCCCAGGCCAGGTTGACGCGGTCGATGCCGTCCTGGTAGATGGTGTGCCCGAGCTCGTGGAGCAGGGTGCCCATCCAGCGGGCGTTGGGCAGCACGTTCAGGAAGGTGCGGACGTCGCCTTCACGGTCGATATCCACGGCGTAGGCGTGCTGGTTCTTGCCTGGCCGGGGGTAGAGGTCGCTGCGCGCCAGGATCGCGTCGATCCCGGGGAAGCCGAGCTGCCGGTACGTCTCGGCGGCCAGCGCCACGACGTCCTTGTCCGCATAGAGCGGATCGGCCGGTGGCGCGAACACCTCGGGCGTCTCCTGAAAGAACGGGTCGCCGTAGTGCCAGGGGCGCAGCGCGGCGACGGCGATACCGAAGCGCTCCGCCAGCTCCCGGTCCAGGTCGGCCTTCATGGCCAGGAACGGCGCCTCGGTGGCCCGGTCCACCTCGTCCAGCATCTGGACCAGGCGATCAGGGTCCAGCTCGTCCAGCGAGAGCTGTTGGTGCCAGTAGTCGGCGAAACCGTTGGCCCGGGCCGCCTCGTTGCGCAGCTCGGCCAGCGCGCGCAGCTCGTCGGCAACCACGCCACCGATCTGCTTGCGCGCCTCCCAGGCAGCCCTTACCTCACCACTGCCGGCGCTCGTGCGCAGGATATCTTCCAGCTCGTTGTCAGTCCGAGTCTGCCCGTGTACCTGGCTGCGGAAGGTGCTGTACTCCTGTTGGATAGTGGCTTCGGCGCTCGTGATGCGGTCGAGCAGCGCCAGCGGCGCCTGTTTGCCCTGGTATGCCTGGCGCAGACGCTCGAGGCGCCGCCGCGTGACCGCGTCGAGCGCCTGGACGCGGACCAGGGCCGAGAGACGGCGGAATGGGCCGGGGCGCGCGTAGTGGCGATTGACGGCGCGGTCGGCAGCTTCCATCCGCTGGTAGTCGCTGGGTTTACCCGAGATGCTGGCGTTCCACCACGAGAGGGAGGCGCGACGCAGGGCCCGCCGCGCCCACGCCTCCTCCTGCTGGAGCAGGGCAGCCGCGCTGTCGGCCGGCGGCCGCGACGTCGTTGGTCCAGTTGATGGCATGTGTCGCTATTGTGTCAGTGTCAGCATCGAACGGTCGAAAACGACGGGACAACCTCGGGGACCCAGTACGCTGGAGGCACATGCTGACCGGACCCAGGCTGCGGCCCGTCCACGAGCTGAGCTCTCTTCCACCCGAGGCATTCGCCGCGGAGCTCCGGCCCCTCGTCGAGACGGCCGGGCCGCTCGCCGACGCCCTGTACCGGGAGCGGCCGTTCCGCTCCTACGCCGAGCTCCTGGACCGAGCCGAAGCGCTGCTGGCATCTCTCCCGGAGGCTCAGCAGGTGGCGACTGTCAATGCCCACCCACGCATCGGCGAGGACGCCGGCGTCCTGCGGCGCACGTCGACCCTGTCGTTTCGCGAGCAGGGCTACGAGACGGAGGGGGCGCTAGCGGCCGAAGAGGTCGCGGAGACCTACGCCCGCCTGGCCGAGCTGAACCAGGCCTACGAGTCGCGCTTCGGCTTCCGCTTCGTGGTCTTCGTGAACCGGCGGCCGAAGTCGGCGATCGTGGAGGTCATGCGCGAGCGGCTGGCCAACCCGCGCCAGCAGGAGCTGGACACGGCGGTCCGCGAGATGCTGGCCATCGCCCGCGACCGCCTGAGAACGCTCACGCACAACCCGGCCCGCGTCGCCGCGCTGGACGAGCTCCGCCGGGCCGCGCTCGACGTCTACGGCGAGGACCGCGCCAGCAGCAGCATCGTGCACGCAACCCTCGAGGCCGCGGCGACGGCGCTGTGGCGCGTCATGGCTGAGCCGCTGGACCCGCTCGACGCCGAGCCCGACTCCTTATGACCCTGTCGGCCACGCTCTACGATCTCACAGCGACCCAGGCGGCCAGGCTCGTCCGCGACCGGACAGTCTCGCCCGTGGAGCTGGTCGAGGCGTTGCTGGCGCGCGGTCGCGCGGTCGATGGGCGCGTGCTGGCCTGGGAGACGCTCGATGCCGACGGGGCGCTGCGCGCCGCCCGCGGCGCTGAGGCGGCCCTGGCGGCCGGGCCGGGCGCGCCGCTCGGCCCCCTGCACGGCGTCCCGTTCGGGGTGAAGGACATCTTCGACACGGCTGGCCTGCGCACCGCGGCTGGCTTCATGCCCTACGACGGGCGCATCCCGACGGCCGACGCGGCGCCGGTGGCCCACTTCAAGCGGGCCGGCGCCGTGCTGCTCGGCAAGACTGTCACAACCCAGTTCGCCCAGGCGGACCCGCCCAGGACGCGGAACCCGTGGTCGGCCGAGCGGACGCCGGGTGGCTCGAGCAGTGGCTCGGCGGCCGGGGTGGCCGCCCGCGAGATGCCCCTGGCCCTCGGCAGCCAGACGGCGGGCTCGGTCCTGCGGCCGGCAGCTTACAACGGCGTGGTCGGCTTCAAGCCCACCTACGGGCGTGTGGGCAAGCAGGGCGTCCTGCCGCTGGCCTGGACTCTTGACCACGTTGGCATCCTGGCGCGTGCCGTGGCCGATTGCCGCCTGTTCCTGGACGTCGTCGAGAACCCCAGCCCGCGGCCGGCCGCCCCGCCGCGGGACGCCGCCGCCAGCGTCAGCGTGCCGCCGCGCCTGGGGCTGCTCACCCCCGCGGTGGAGCGGGCCCAGCTCCGGGTGGCCGACCACGTGCGGGAGGTTGCCCGGACGTTCGCCGCCGCCGGCGCCACCGTCGTGGACGTCACCCTCGAGCACGACCTCGACGTGATCCTGGCCGTGCACCACGTGGTGATGCAGACCGAGGCCGCGGCCATCCACTGGCAGCTGCTGGAGCAGTACCCCGGAGCGCACGCACCCCGTCTGCGCGCCTACGTCGAGGTCGGCCGTCTCCTGCCCGGCGCCGCCTACCTGCACGCCCAGCGCCTGCGGCGCGACATCCGGCGCGACCTGCTGCGCGCCGTCGAGTCTGTGGACGCGCTTCTGCTGCCCACGGCGTCCGACGTGGCGCCCATGGCCGCGACGACCGGCGACCCCTCGCTTCAGGCGCCGTTCAGCCTGGTGGGCTTCCCAGCGGTCAGCCTGCCGAGCGGCGTCCTGGCGAGCGACGCCCTACCCCTCGCCGTGCAGGTTGTCGGTGCCCCGTGGCAAGACCCGCGCCTGCTGGCGGTCGCGGAATGGTGCGAGCGCCAGCTGCCGCCCATGCCCGCCCCGCCGCTCTAGCGCGTGCCGCCGACCGACGCGGCCCGGCTCGCGGCGCTGGTGCGCGCGGCTGGCGCCGGGGGCACCGTCGTCTTCACCGGCGCCGGCGTCAGCACCGAATCGGGCATCCCCGACTTCCGCAGCCCTGGCGGCTTCTGGACCCGCTACGCCCCCATCGGCTACCGCGACTTCATGGCCGACGCCGCCATGCGCGAGGAGTCCTGGCGGCGCGGCCTCCACACCTACGGCGCCATCGTCGCGGCAGCGCCCAACCCAGCGCATCGTGCCATCGCCGCCTGGTGGCGCGACGGCCTGGTAGCGGGGGTGGTGACCCAGAACATCGACGGGCTCCACCAGCGCGCCGGACTCCCCGACATGGCAGTGGTGGAGCTCCACGGGAGCGCCCACCGCGTGCAGTGCCTGGCGTGTGGTGCGCTCTACGACCGGCCGTCCGTCCAGGCGCGGATCCTCAACGGCGAGGCCGTTCCGCCGTGCCTCGTCTGCGGTGGCATCCTGAAGGCGACGACCATCTCCTTCGGGCAGCCGCTGCCACCGGACGCTGTCACCATCGCCGAGGGGCTGCTGCGGCGCGCCCGGCTGTGCCTGATCGTGGGCTCCTCGCTCGTCGTCTACCCGGCGGCCGGCCTACCGCGCCTCACCCTGGCGGCCGGCGGATCGCTGGCCGTCGTCAACGCCACGGAGACCCACCTCGACGGCCTGGCGGCGCTCGTGTTGCGCGAACCGGCCGGCCAGGTGCTCGACGCGGCGGCGCGTGCGCTGGGGGCTACGTCCGACGAACGGCCACCGTAACCTCACGCACGTCGACGCCGCGGATGCGGCCCGCCCGTGCGCACGGGTCGCTGCCCACCCAGTTGATGATGTCGCCTGATGTCTCGCCCTCCACCAGCAGGACGGGCGCTTAGCTCAGTCCAGGATCACGACGGGCGTCGCTGGCAGGCCCTCGTTGGACCAGCGCGCATTGACGTCGGCCGGCACGGCGGGCTCAGTCAGGCCGAACAGGTACGCGCCGTCCGTCCGCGTCACGTTGATGCACCCCTGGCTCTCGACCGCGCCAAAGTGGTCGTGCCAGTACGTCCCGTGGATGGCGTAGCCGCCATCCCGGTAGTACTGCGTGAACGGGACGTTGGGCAGGTCGTACTCGTGGTCGGCGTCCGTGACGCTGGCGCTGGTCATCTCGTCGGCTCGGTACTTGCCCATGGTCGAGTACTCGCCGGTCGGTGTGGTGACCCCGGCCCGGCCGAGGCTCACGTACGTGGTGAAGCGCGGCTGGCCACCATCGCCGACGAACGTCAAGCTCGACGCCGAGCGGTCGACGACGATCCACGGGCCAGGGCGGGTGCCCGCGGGCGGTGGTGTCGTGTTCGACCTGGGGTCCGGCAGGCGCCGCACGAGCGAGCTGTGCACGAAGCCACCCGCGTAGCGGCCGCCGTCGATACGATACCAGACGTCGTTGCCGGCCACAGCCTGACCGGCAACCTCGTCGAGCACCTTGACGCGGTCGCCAGGTACCAGAGCGCCGACGGCCGGCGCGTCAGTCGTGCCCATGACACGGACGTTGGCGCGCGAGGCGATCGCCCCCCACCAGCCCTGGGGCGCCTCGTTCGGGCCAGGCAGCGCCCACTGCCTGGCCCAGTCGCTCGTCCCCTCGACAAGCGTGTCCAGACCAACGTAGCCCTCGGTTGTCGCCCACCAGGCGCCGCCGTCGCCCCCGACGCCGTGCGCCGCCCCGGTGACCCGCAGCAGCATGCCCGCCGTCGCGGTACGGCGAATGGCGCTCTTTGCATCGGGCAGCGCGTACACGGACACGCTCGGAACGAGGACCTCGGCCACCCACGGGGTTGTGTCTTCGGCGACGTCGCTGGACGGGACGAACCCCGCGGGGATCTGGCTCCAGTCGGTGCCGTCGGCACCTTTGGCCTCACCCTGTACCACCACCAGGGATCCCCGCACCAGAGGCCCTACTGGCGCCGAGCCGCGGTCGGGTGCCGTGTGGACGGTGGTCCCATCGACGCTCACCCGCGCCTGCCACGGCGGCCCGAAGCGCCCAGCGTGGGCGGCGTGGGCGCCGGCAAGCAGCCACAGGGAGAGCCAGCAGGCGGCCAGGCCGGCCGCGCGTGCGGCCGTGCCGACCGTCCCCGTACGGGTGACAAGTGTGTATACCACGTGGGCCTCCATCGCCAGACGACTGACGCAAGTGCGTCACACCAGAGGTTGCACGGCGGACACCGGGATCGGCCACTATTGCCGCATGTGCCCGCATGCGTAACCCGGCGGCCGAGCCGAGCTTGGTTTGGCGCATCCTTCCCTGGCTCGTCGCGCTCATTATTCTGGGCGTCTTCGGGGCGGCGACGGTCTTCCTGCGCGGACAGGAGGCGGGCCGACGCGCCGCCGAAGCGCGCGCCGACGCCGCCGAGGCGCAGCTCGCGGAGGTCCAGGCGTCGCTGACCGCGCTGGTCCAGGCTGTCGCCAGCGTGACCGCCATCGCCGAGGCGAACCAACCGAGCGCGCAGCTCAGACGGTCGCTCGCGCTCGTCTACGATGCCTACAAGGGGCCGACCGAGGCGCGCCTGAAGGCTCTTGGCGACGCGTTCGGACCGTCGGCGCTGGACGTCGAGCGCCCAGAGGCGGAGCACCTGATCTCGGGGGCGATGCACCTTGGCGGCAGCTCGCCACCCGACATCACGATCCTGTCGACCACGCCGACGAGCAACGGCCTGACGGAGGTCCGAACGCACGAGGTGTGGGTGTACGACGAGGTCGACGCGACGAACAAACCGACCCGCTGCGTGCGGGAAGAGAGCGAGCAGACGTATACGATGCGCCAGCTGCCGACGGGGTTGTGGTTCGTCGACGCCATCCAGCTTGTCGGCGCGCCGAAGCGGACTGACTGCTGATGCTGGCCGACCTGCACACCCACACGTCCAGGAGCGATGGGCTGCTCGGGCCGGGCGCGCTGGTGGCCGCCGCCCACGCCGCCGGTCTGAAGGCGCTGGCGTTGACGGACCACGACTCAGTCGCTGGGATCGCGGAGGCCGCGGCCGAGGCAGCGCGGCTTGGCGTGACGCTGGTCCCTGGCGTCGAGCTCTCCTTTCGGGACGTGGACGCGGCCAGCGGGCGCACAGCCGAGCACCACGTGCTCGGGCTGTTCGTCGCGCCCGCGGCGCCCGGGCTGCTGGCGTACCTCGACGGACTCCAGCAGGAACGGCGGAGCATGGCCGACGCGACCGTGGCCCGGCTGCGGCAGCTGGGCCTGCCGGTGAGCGCGGCGCGGGTCGCGGAGCTGGCCGCGGGCGCCGTGGTGACCCGGCCGCACATCGCGCGGGCCATGGTGGAGGCCGGGTACGTCGCCACCGTGGGCGAGGCGTTCGAGCGGTTCCTCGGCAGCGGGCGACCGGCCGCGGTGGAGCGGCCGGGTCCAGGCGCGGCGGCCACCATCGCGGCGATCCGCGGAGCAGGCGGCGTGGCGAGCCTGGCCCACCCCGTCTTCGGCCAGGAGGCGGACTGGGCCGAGCGGCTCGCCACTGTGCCTGGTCTGCTCGACCGCCTGGTCCAGTCCGGGCTGGCGGCTGTCGAGTGCAGCTACCCGGACGCCACGCCGGCGATCGCGGATCGGCTCAGCGCCTGGGCGGGAGAGCGCGGCCTGATCCGCACCGGCGGCAGCGACTACCACGGCCCGGGCCGAGCCCCGTACGCGGAGCTAGGCCACTCGGCGGTCAGCACGGAGGTGGTAAGCCAGCTGTCAGCTATCAGCCATTAGCCGTCAGCAGGCACCGGGGAGAGCGGTTCACTGCGCCTGGGTGCGACACGGCGCCACGCTTCTCTAGCTGATAGCTGGCGGCTGATAGCTCGTCACCAGCGAAACTCGACCGTCCCGGAGGGTTTCGGCGGGTTGGCGCCGGCGGCCAGGGTTGCTGCCTGCGGCATCTGGGCCGCCCCCCACGTGTGCACCAGGGCCTGCAGAAATGCCTCGTCGTTGTCCACCAGGCGCGCCTCGTGCGGCTGCTCCAGCAACTGCCGTATGCGCGTCGGCAAGGCATCCCGCGTCAGCTCCTCGGCCTGCAGCCGCTGGACGAGCTGCAGCCGACGCACCAGCCGGAGGCGCTCGATCTCCACGTCGGGTGGCCGCGGGCGCCGCTTGTGCTGCGTGTCGAAGCGGCGGATCCACGTCTGGTGGAGCTGCGCCGCTTCCAGCAGGAAGCGCTCGACCGAGATTGGCTCGCGGGCAGTCTCGTTCACACGTCACCTTTGGCGGGGACAACGGCCGCAGCGCCGCCGCTCGCACTGTGAGGATAGAAGATATTCGCCGGCCGCCGCCGCCGCTACCCCGCCACCGCGCGGAGCGGCCATCCGCGCTGGCGAACGGGCGTGACGTCTGTCAAAAAAGCGCACGCGCGCGTGCGCATGATCGCCGTCTCGTCGTGGCCGGTGCCGGGGAACACGTTGAGCGAGACGGCCGCGCCCATTGACTGGAGCACCTCGGAGAAGCGCGTCGCCCGCTCCAGGCGCGTCCGCCCGAGGTAGGGATCCCAGCCGCGAGGCACCTGATCGGCCACCGTATCGCCAGCCCCCACCCCAATCCAGAACGGCTTGCCCGCCAGCGCCCCCGGGTCGAACCGGTGGCCGGAGTACCGCTCGAGGTCCGAGACACCGTACGGGAACGCGAGCGGCCGGCGCCCATCCCAACCGTCGGCAGCGGCCACGGGCACGGTGTAGCTGCCGGCCGCCACGACCGCCACGCCGGCGACCTCATCGGGGTAGAACAGCGCGAACCGGTGGGCCAGCTGGCCGCCGCGCGAGAACCCGTAGACGAACGTGTCGGGGGCCAGGTGCATCCCCGACAGGCGCTGGCGCACGCTTGCCAACAGCTCGCGCAGGCGCGGCAGATCCTCTTGATCGTCGAGTCGGACCTGCTCGGGGTCCATGTAGTCGCGGTAGGCCAGGCTCGGGGCGACGAGGACCCACCCGTTGCGTTCGGCGCAGTCGGCCATGCGCTCGGCCATGCGGCTCCCGCTCCCGCCCGCTCCATGAAGCGCGAGCAGAACCGGGACTGGCCGATCGGGGTCGACAGCGCTGGGGATGCGGACGCCGTCCTCCCGGAGGGTCGGGTGTCCGGGCGCCGGCGGCGCCGGCTGCAACAGCGTCGCCAGAGACGGCGGCACGGGGGCGGGCGGCCGCGCCACGCTCAGTGGCAGCACGGCCGGCGCACAGCTCGTCGCCACGAGCGCCAGGGCCGCGGCGATGACGGCGCCCCGCAGCGTCCGCCGCTCCACGAGCCTGGCCACCACGCCACCCCAAGTCACAGTGGCGCCCGTGGCGGCCGGACGAGATTCTTGCGGGACAGGTGCAACGTCTCTTCAGGCTCCCTCGTCGTCCGCGCGAACCGGACCAGGGCTACCCTGGGTGCGCGCGGCGTGGTCGGACCACACTGGGCAAGTTGCCCGGGCTGCCGTGGCCCGGGCATTGCAGGCGCCCGCGGTCGACAACAGACAACAGACGACAGACAACAACAGGGGGAGCCCGCGCTTGGTGCGCGCGTCTCCCCGCCTCCTATTGGCTATTATGTCACGGCTACAAGCGGTTTGGCCGAAACGCGCGCAGCCGCGCCCTGGAGCTTCCCATCCCCGAGTCCGGCGCTATCCCGATAAACCTCGACCCCACGCTGCTGCACCTGGGGCCGCTGCTGGTCACGTGGCACGGGTTCTTCACCGCTGTGGGAACGCTGCTGGGGATCTGGCTGGCGGTCCGCTGGGCGGCGAAGGCCGGCTACACGGAGGACGACGTCATCTCGGTCGCCATGTGGGGCGTCGTCGGGGCTATCGTCGGGGCGCGCCTGTTTCACGTGGTGGACCAGTGGGACTACTACTCCCGGGACCCCATCGCGATCCTGCGCGTCAACGAAGGCGGGCTGGCGATCTTTGGGACCATCGTGGGCGGACCGCTCGCCGGCGCGCTCTACGCCTGGCGGCGCGGCTTCAACGTCGCCCAACTGGCCGACATCACAGCGCCGCCGCTCATCCTGGGCATGGCCATCGGCCGCATCGGCGACGTCATCAACGGCGAGCACCACGGCGCCCACGCGCCCGGCTTTCCGCTGGCGGTGGTCTATACCAACCCGAACACCATCGGCGAGATCGGGGTGCCGGTGCACCTGGCGGTGGGCTACGAGCTCGTCGTGGACCTGGTCATCTTCGCCGCGCTCGTGTGGCTGGCGCGGGGCCTCGTGCGAACGGCTCGGGGCAGGATGGCTTTCGCCTGGGCCCCGCGCTACCCGCGCGACGGGATGCTGTTCTGGCTCTACCTGGGCCTGTACTCGGCGGCGCGGTTCTTCATCCAGTTCTACCGCGTCGACACGCCATTTGCCCTCGGTCTGAGCCAGGCGCAGCTGCTGTCAGTGCTGTCGGCCATGGTGGCCGTGTGGGCGCTGGTGTACCAGGTCTCCCGCATGCGTCGTGGCGCCGTGGCAACCTCCGGACCCGGCGCCGAGTCGTCCCTGGACGAGGACACCCGCGCGGCGGCCAGCGCTCGCTAGCCCATTTGAGTCTAAGCCTAGGCCGCGCTCACGCGGCTTACTCCGCGCTCACGCGGCGCCTGTCCGGGCGACGGACCTCGCGGCGCATGCGCTCTGTCTGGAAGCTGGCCATGATCCGCGCCCGCAGCGAGTCGGGCGCCAGCTGCTCGCGACAGCGCACCCGCACGATCCGGCCCAGGTATTCCTGGAACTGGAACATGTGCAGACACCCCGGGCAGTCGTCGAGGTGCTGCCGCACCTGGACGATGTCCTCCTCGGACAGCTCCCGGTCGATGTAGGGGTAGAGAGCCTGGACGCACGAGGTGCAGGTGATCATCGTGCCCGTTTCCTCGGTGGTGCGGACGAGACGGCGCCATCCGTGGCCGTGGCCGAGCCATTGGTGACAGCCGTTGACTGGTCGCCGTGCACCTTGCTGCCCTGAGCGTACCCCGCCGCCTGGGCCTGCTCCCAGAGCGCCCGCTGCAGCTGGCGTCGGCCGCGGAACAGGCGACTCATGACTGTCCCCTTCGCCACGCCGGTCGCTTCGGCGATGTCCGCGTAGCTGAGGCCCTCGACGTCGGCCAGCTGGACGGTCCCTCGGAACTGTGGCGGCAGGCGATCGATGGCCCGCTGGATCGCGTCAGCGCTGAGCTTGTCGATGACGCTGTTCTCGACGTTGTCGACATCTTCAGCTGCCCCCCCGAGCTGGTTGTACAGGGAGAACTCCTCGGTATCGTCGAGTGAGCTCTCCTGCGGCCGAGCCCGCTGACGCCGAAACCGATTGATGTACGTGTTCGTAAGGATCTTGAACAGCCATGCGCGGAAGTTCGTTCCTGGCTCGTAGCGGTCGTAGAAGCGGTACGCGCGAATGAGGGCGTCCTGCACCAGATCCTCCGCGTCCGCCGGGTTGCGCGTCATGCGCAGCGCGGTGCGGTAGAGCGAATCCAGGTGCTGCAGCGCCTCATCCTCGAAGCGCGCGCGGGCCGTGGCCGCGTCGTTGGCCGGTCCTTTCGTCTCAGTCTGAACAGGAGCGCTGTGCTCGGCGGCCACCCGCCGAGTATACCCACTGCCTACTTGTCCGAACGGCACCACGGGTCGCGCTATTCCCCGCGCCCCGCCCGTCCGGGCGGCGTGCTGGCGCTAGGCGCGGCCCGGGGCCAGCTCGTAGATCAGGACCTCGCCGAGGTAGGCCTCCGCCGACTCGAGCAGCGACGCGACGTTGGCCCGATTCCAGCGGTCTGCGCTTCGAGCTCCTTCTTCGGCCTGCTCGCCTGTGTCCCAGAGGGTGAGCGCGATGGCCTCGCGGTCACCCGTTCTGATCGCCATGTAGCTGACGAAGCCCGGCTGCTGGCGCAGCCCTGAGGCGCGCTCGCGCACCCTGCGCACCACCTCGTCGACGTCAGCACCTGTCTTGAATCGGAAAATCGCGGCCCGCGCGTACGGCATGGGCACGACCTCTCGCGAACAGCTCTCTCGAGGCGGCGGCCCGCCGGACCGAGAGGCGGACCCAGCGTAAGCCTCGACCCCGCCATCGGCAAGTCCCTTGCGGCACGCGAGATGTGCAATCCCTGCGTAGTCGGCGCGCTACTGACTACCCGCTCGTCCTGAGCCTGCCCTTCGACAAGCTCAGGGTGAGCGGGCGGATAAGACTCGCAACGTCCGAGACGCTCCTTACGTCGTCCGGTCGCCTACCGTGCGCCACCCTTCCGCTGGGTAGCCCAGGTTGGCCAGCACGCCGGCCAGCGTGGCCGGCGCCACCCCCGCGGTGTGGTGCACCCGCACCTGGGCGCTCTGCCAATCGGCGCTCGCCACGGACACCCCGGGCACCATCTCCAGCTCCGGCAGCAGGATCGCCTCCGCCGGCACGGGGCAGCAGGCGCCCGCCACGACGCTCGCCTGGTTCAGACGCGGCACGTGGAACACGGTCTCGACGTCAGACAGCGCGCTCACGTCGGCGCCAGGATCACTCGACATACGTCAGGTCGTGCGGGCGGCTCTCGTCGCGGCCGGCGTCTGTCATGCGGATGAAGCGGGCGTTCTGGCGCAGCTCGGGCAGCGTGCGCGCATTGACGTAGCTCATGCCGCTGCGCAGCCCACCGACCAGCTGGTACAACACCTGGGCCAGCGAGCCGCGGTACGGGACGACAGCCTCCACCCCCTCCGGCACGACGGCGGCCGCGAGCTCGTCCAGGGTGTCCTGGCTCACCTCGGAGCGCGTCCGCGACTCCGCGGCGCCAACGCTCGCCATGCCGCGGTACACCTTGTAGCGACCGCCCTGGCGCGTCATCGTCTGGCCCGGAGACTCCTCTGTGCCGGCAAGCAGGCTGCCGACCATGGCCGTCTCGGCGCCGGCCGCGAGCGCCTTGGTCAGGTCGCCGCTGGTCCGCACCCCGCCGTCGGCGATGATCGGGATACCGAGCTCTCTGGCGACCGCCGAGCACTCCAGCAGCGCCGTCAACTGGGGAACGCCAACGCCGGCCACGATCCGCGTGGAGCAGGCCGCGCCAGGGCCAACGCCAACCTTTACGGCGTCGGCGCCGGCTTCCGCCAGGTCGCGGGTGCCCTCGGCGGTGGCGACGTTGCCAGCGATGAGCTGGACGTGCGGGAACACCCGTTTGACCGCCCGGGTGGCGCACAGCGCGTGCTCCGAGTGGCCGTGAGCGATGTCCACGACCAGCACGTCGACGCCGGCCGCGACCAGCGCCTCGGCACGCTCCAGGTAGTCGCCCACCGCGCCGATGGCGGCCCCTACCAGCAGCCGACCCTGGTCGTCCCGGACGGCGTTCGGGTGCTCGGCGACACGCAGCACGTCGCGCGCCGTGATCAGGCCGCGCAGCCGGCCCGCCTCGTCCACCAGCGGCAGCTTCTCCACGCGGCGCTCATGCAGGATGCGCCGCGCCTCGGCCAGGCCCGTGCCCACCGGCGCGGTGACAAGCTGGTCGCCGCCCGTCATGACCGAGGCCACCGTCGCCTTCGGGTTCTCCGCGAACAGCAAGTCCCGCGACGTCACGATGCCAAGCAGGCGCTCGTTCTCGCCCACCACCAGCAGGCTGTTGACGTTGTGGCGGCCCATGAGGGTGGTCGCCTCCGCCAGCGTCCGCGTGGGCACCACCGTGTGCAGCTGCCGGCCGCCGGCGGCCTCCTCGGGGCGCCGCACCATCTGCACCTCGGCGGCCTCCCGCTCGATCGGCATGAAGCGGTGGATCACGCCCAGGCCGCCCTCGCGGGCCATGGCCCGCGCCATCCGCGCCTCGGTGACCGTGTCCATATTGGCGGAGACGATCGGGATGTTCAGCCGCAGCTCCCGCGTCAGGCGCGTCCCGGTGTCGACGTCGCGGCGCGAGGCCACGCTGGACCGACACGGCGCCAGCAGCACGTCGTCGTAGGTCAGGCCCAGCGGGAAGCGCGACTCCACGGCCGGACGATAGCAGACCCAGCCAGTCCTTCTCGTTTGCTACCGTTCCCCAGTGCCCCCCGGCGACGCACCTGCCCTGGCGGTGTCGGTCGTCCACTACCGCACGGTGGACCCGCTGATGCGCTGCCTGGAGGCGCTGGAGCGCGAGCGCGAGATTCTGACCATGAGCGTCACCGTCACCGACAACGCCTCGGGGGACGGCTCGGCCGGCGCCGTCGCCGCACGGTTCCCGTGGGTGCGGTGGCGCCAGAATCGGACCAATGTGGGCTTCGGCCGCGGCCACAATGGCGCTCTCCGCGCTGCCCGCGCCCGCCACCTGCTCGTGCTCAACGCAGACGCCGCCCCGCGCCCGGGCGCGCTGGCGACGCTCGTCGCCTACCTCGACGACCAGCCAGACGTGGCGATCGTCGGGCCACGCCTACGCTACCCGGATGGGAGCCCGCAGCCGTCGCGCCGCCGTTTTCCCACGCCGACCACTTTTTTCTTCGAGAGCACCCAGCTCCAGCGCTTCTGGCCGCGCAGCCGACCGCTCGACAGCTTCTACCTGCGCGACTGCTCGGATGACGAGACGCAAGACGTGGATTGGCTCGTGGGCGCGTGCCTGTGCGTCAGCGGGCGGGCCGCCGCGGAGGTTGGGCTGTTCGACGAGCGCTTCTTCCTGTACAGCGAGGAGCTGGACTGGTGCCGCCGCTTCCGCGCTCTCGGCTGGCGGATCGTCTACCTGCCGACCGCTGAGGTGAGCCACATCGAGGGCGCCAGCAGTCGGCAGGACATTGTCACGCGCGACATCACGTTCCAGGCGAGCAAGCTGCGGTACGTCGCCAAGTGGCACGGGCCCCGACTGGCCGCGCTGCTGCGCGGGTACCTGCTGGCCGAGTACGTGGCCCGGGGCTGCGAGGAGTGCCTGAAGCTGGCGCTGGGCTCGCGGGTGCCGGAGCGGCGCGCCCGCTTGCGGGTGATCGGCGGCTACCTCCGCCACGCCTTTAAGCCTAAGCCAAGCGTGAGCGCTGAGTGGCTGAGCGACCGATCGTCCTGGTGACCGGCGAGTACCCGCCGGACGTCGGTGGCCTGGCCGACTACAGCGCGCGCCTGCGCGCGGCGCTCCGGACGCGCGGCCGCCACGTCGAGATCGTCACCCACCACCGCCGGGCCGCGCCGCCCGAGCCGGCCGAGCCACACGTGCACCGCGTCATCCAGCGCTGGGATGCCGGCGGCGTGGCTCAGCTGCTGCGGCGGGTGCCCGGCGGGGCCATCGTCCACCTGGAGTACCAGGCAGCCGCGTTCGACCTTCTTGGGGACATCTGCCTGGCGCCCTGGCTCTTGCGACGACTGCGCCCGGACACCCGCGTGGCCACCACGTTCCACGACGTCCGCGTCCCGTACGTCTTCCCCAAGGCGGGACGCCTGCGCCCGCTGGCCCTGCGGCTGATGGCGCGCTCGAGCCACGCCGTGCTGGCCGCCGACCACGCCGACCTCACCTGGCTCGGCGGCCCGTCGCCGCGCCACCACTGGGTGCCGATTGGCAGCAATCTGGCACAGCGACCGCCGCCGGGCTACGACCGGGCCGCCTTCCGGGCCGCGCTGGGCGTCGGCACACAGGATGCCGTCGTCGTCTACTTCGGCCTGCTGACACGCGGCAAGGGCCTGGACACGCTGCTCGCGGCGTTCCGGGCCATCGGGAGGCAGCTGGCGGCGCACACCCCGGCGCGGACAGCGTGGTTGCTGCTGCTGGGTGGCGCCGCCAGCGCCAGCGCCCCGGACGATAGGCTGGCGGCGCCACGGGGCGACCGTGTCATCTCCTCGGGCTACCTCGACAGCGAGGCGCTGTCCGCCTACCTGCTCGCCGCGGACGTCGCGCTGCTGCCGTACGGCGACGGCGCATCGGCGCGCCGCGGCTCCCTGCTCACCTGCGCCGAGCACGGCCTCCCCATCGTCACCACGTCCGGGCCAGGCCTGGACAGCCGCGGCCTCGACCTGGCCGGGTCGGTGCTGGCCTGCTGCCCCGGCGAGGCCGAGGCGCTGGCCCGGGCTGTGGCCAGCGTGCTGCGAGACCCGACGCTCCACGCCACTCTGGCCGGCCGGAGCGCGCGTCTCGCCGAGCGCGTGGGCTGGGCGGCCATCGCCGACCACCACCTCGCCATCTACGCCGGCCTGCCGGGGTAGCGCGCCACCCGGGCAAGCGTCAGCGGCGGCCCGGGCGCGCGGTCCGTTGGCCCTATAGTCTTCTGCCGTGCTGAACGCGGCCGCGCGCGGCCTCACGCGGGAGAGGGCGACGCTGATGCCCGTGCTGGCGCCAGCTCTAGCGGTAGCGGTGGCGGTCGGGGTGCTGGCTGCCGCGGCGCCCTCGCCGTTGGTCGTCGGCGCCGGCCTGGTCGGGTGCGCCGTCCTGGGGCTGGTGCTGTGGCGACCAACCGCCGGCATCCTGCTGTTCATAGTGGTCGTCGCCACGCTGCCGTTCGGCGTCATCCCGGTGTCGATTGGCGCACAGCTGACATTTGTCGATGCCGCGCTGATTGCCACCTTCGCCTCCTCGCTGCCGCGGCTGCTGCTGCTGAGGCGCCACACGGGGCGTTTGGTCGTCGGTGCGCCGGGCACGCTGCTGCTCACGTTCGTCGCGGTTGCCATCACCGCCTTCCTGCTGGGGACCGGCGCCGCGGCCATCACTCCCGACCTGGTGCGCCGCTTCGCCAAGCTCCTTGCCAGCCTGGCGCTGTTCCTGGTCGCCGCCAACCTGCTCGCCGACCGCCGCACCCTGTTCCGTGTGGCCGCCGCCCTGATGGCGGCAGGCGCCCTGGCCGGAGCCGTCGCCACGGCCCTCTGGCTGCTGCCGAGCGGCGAGCAGCTGCGGCTGCTGACTAGCCTGCGGGTCGTCGGCTACCCGACCAGCGACGTCCTGCGGTACGTACCCGGCGCCAACAACACCTACACCACCCAGCTGCGCGCCATCGGCACGGCTATCGACCCGAACGTGCTTGGCGGCACGCTGATGCTGGCGCTGCTGCTCACACTCGTCCAGTGCGCCGCCCCCCGCCCGGTGCTGCCCCGGGCGGTGCTCGTGCTGTTCGCCGTGGCCACCTTGCTGGGCGTGGCGACGTCCCTGTCGCGCGCCAGCTGGCTGGGGCTGGCGGTAGGGTCGCTGCTCATTGGCACGTACCGCTACCGGCGCATCTGGCTCCTGGTCGGGCTCGCCGCGCTGGCGCTGCTCGTGGCGCCGCCCGGCCGCGAGCTGGTGGCGCGCTTCGTCAGCGGCTTCAGCACCGCCGACCGGGCGACGGCCTTCCGGTTCGGCGAGTACGCCAACGCGCTCACCATCATCCAGCGCTACCCGCTGTTCGGGATTGGCTTCGGCGCCTCCCCGGACATCGACGTGACGGCCGGCGTGTCCAGCGCCTACCTGCTGGTGGCCGAGCAGACCGGTTTGGTGGGCCTGGCCGCGTACGGCGCGACGCTGCTGGCAACCTGGCTGGTCGGACTGCGCGGGCTCCAGGCGGCGACCGACCCGCGGCTGGCCGGCGTGCAGGCCGGGCTGCTGGCGGCCATCTCCGGCGCGCTCGTCGCCGGGCTGCTCGACCACTACTTCGCCAACGGGTCATTCCCGCACGCGGTCGCGCTCTTCTGGCTGTACGCCGCCGCGCTCGTAGCCGGGGCGCGGTTGAGCCGTGCCCCTGACAGGTGGCCTACCGCGGGGACTACCCCGTCCCGGCGCGGAGCGAAGCTGTCCCCGCGGTCGACTGGCGCAGGACCGGTCGCGCCTGGAGGACGATCGGGCGCACGGACTCCCCGGCCACCAGGCGCAGCGCCAGCCGGATAGCGGCCTCGCCCAGCTCGCGCGCCGGCTGGGCGACCGACGACAGGCTCGGCCGCAGGTAGGCGTCCAGGGCGAGGTCGTCGAACCCCATGACCGCCAGGTCGCGCGGCACCGCCACGCCGGCGTCCGAGGCAGCTGCCATGGCAGCCACCGCCATCCGGTCGGCAGCGGCGAAGATCGCGTCCGGGCGCACGCGGGCCGGCTTCTCCAGGAGGGCGCGCGTGGCGGCCAGAGCGCCGTCAGCGCTGCCATCCGTCTCCACCAGCGCCGCGGACAGGCCGCGCTCCGCGAGCGTCTGGCTGTAGCCCACGGCGCGGTCGGCCATGGTGGTCTGCGCGCGCGGCCCGGCCAGGTGCACGACGCGGGTCCGGCCGGTAGCGAGCAGGTGTAGGGTTGCCTGGCGGGCGGCGGCGCGGTTGTCCACGCAGACGTAGGCCATCGCCTGGTCGCTGGCCGGCCGACCGATCAGAACCGCTGGCAGGTGGCTGTCAGTGATGGCCGCCAGCGTGACGGAGGTCAAGGTGGAGCCACCGGAGACGATGAGCGCGTCCACGTGGCGGGAGCGCAGCAGCCGCAGGTAGGCGGCGGCGCGGTCGGGATCGCCGAGCGTGTTGCAGACGAGGAGCGACAGGCCGGCCAGGCGGGCGCCGTCCTCGGCGCCGCGGGCGATCTGCGGGTAGTGGGGATCGGCGAGCGACGGGACGAGGAAGCCGAGCAGGCCGGAGCGGCGGGAGGCCAGGCCGCGGGCGAGCGCGGAGGGGATGTAGTCGAGGGCAGCGGCGGCGGCGCGCACGCGGGCGGCCGTCTCGGGGTGGACGGGGTGTGGGACAGGGCCGGGCGAGAGGACGCGGGAGACCGTGGCGATGGAGACGCGGGCGCGGCGGGCCACGTCGGCGATGGTGGCCACGGTGGGATGATACGCAACGGCCGAAGATCTTCTTTTGGAAAACCTTTTCCGGAAAACCTTTACCTGTGCTATCCTGGCGCCACAGCTTCATCCAGGAGGACGCCATGCCCATCGATCCAGCCGCCACCAACGGCCATCTGCCCGCCGCCACTGGCGCCGTCGCCAGCACCACTAGCCCGCCCCGGCGGCCGGTCCGGGTCGCCATCGTCGGCGTCGGCAACTGCGCCTCCTCCCTCGTCCAGGGGATCCACAAGTATCGCGACGCGCCCGTCGACGAGTTTGTGCCAGGCCTCATGCACGTCGACCTCAGCGGGTACCACGTGGGCGATATCCAGTTCTCGGCCGCCTTCGACATCGACGCGCGCAAGGTGGGCACTGACCTGGCCGAGGCGATCTACGCCGAGCCGAACAACACCTACCGCTTCGCCGACGTGCCCCGCCTCGGGATCCCCGTCCACCGCGGCATGACGCACGACGGCCTCGGCCAGTACCTGAGCCAGGTGATCACCAAGGCGCCCGGCCCGACGGCGGACATCCCGCGCATCCTGCGCGACACTGGCACAGACGTGGTCGTCAACTATCTGCCGGTCGGCAGCGAGATGGCCACGAAGTGGTACGTGGAGCAGGTGCTGGAGGCTGGCTGCGCCTTCGTGAACTGCATCCCGGTGTTCATAGCGCGGGAGGAGTACTGGCGTCACCGCTTCGAGGCCAAGGGCCTGCCGATCATCGGCGACGACATCAAGAGCCAGGTCGGCGCCACCATCGTGCACCGCGTCCTGGCCCGGCTGTTCGGCGACCGCGGCGTCAAGCTCGAGCGCACCAGCCAGCTCAACGTGGGCGGCAACACCGACTTCCTCAACATGCTCGAGCGCTCGCGGCTGGAGTCGAAGAAGATCTCCAAGACCCGCAGCGTCACCAGCCAGGTCGACTTCGACCTCGAGCCTGGCAACGTCCACGTCGGGCCGAGCGACTACGTCCCGTGGCTGGAGGATCGCAAGTGGGCGCACATCCGCCTGGAGGGGCGGACCTTCGGCGACGTGCCGCTGAACCTGGAGCTGAAGCTGGAGGTGTGGGATTCGCCCAACAGCGCCGGCGTCGTGATCGACGCCGTCCGCTGCGCCAAGCTGGCGCTGGACCGCGGCATCGGCGGCGCTCTCGAGGGGCCGAGCGCCTACTTCATGAAGAGCCCGCCTGTGCAGCACCGCGACGAGACCGCCCGCCACATGGTGGAGAGCTTCATCGCCGCGGGGGCGCCGGCCCACGATGGTCAGTCGCCGGCGGTCCAGGTCGCGGCCGGTAGCCCAGCCTAAGCACGTAGCGCGAACCAAGGCAAGAGCCTCAGCAGGTGGAACGCAGATGATCAGAAACAAGAAACAAGAAAGACTTTAAGACTAGGACCACCTGCTGAGGGCTGGCGGCCACCTGTGCTACTGGGGACGGCTACTTCGCCGTGTCGGGCGCGGGCTGATCCGGGATCAGCAGCACGTAGCCCGGGCGGATCGAGGCCGCCTGCTGCGAGCTGGCCTCGGCGATCTTCTCCGCCGGGACTCCCATGCGGGCGGCGATCTGGTCGAGCGTCTCGCCCGGCTGGACCCGGTACAGCCAGCCTGCCACGCGCGGCACGGTGAGCACCTGGCCCGGGTGGAGGACGCCGGCGTCCCGCAGCCCGCTCGCCTGCGCCACGCTGGCCGCTGGCACGCCGTAGCGCTGGGCCACGCTGGCGACGGTGTCGCCGGGCTGGACGGTGTAGGCAACGTAGGGCGGATTGGCCTGCGTCGGCGGCGGCTCCGCGACCACCGCCGTCGCGCTCCCCGCCGCGGTGGCCGTGGCGCCACCCGCGACGACTGCTGCCGCCGGCGGCGCTGTGGCAGCGCCTGTCGCGGGCATGGCGACAGCTTCGGCTCCGACTCCAGCGGGCGCCTGTGTCTCCGTCCCGACCACTACCGCCAACGGCGTCG